>Ga0123353_10001993_pt1 | contig 25229 bp, 22 predicted proteins | sample TergutLab28metaG_3_FD_92763 | JGI IMG/M metagenome (GOLD analysis project Ga0123353, IMG submission 92763) | Labiotermes labralis P3 segment gut microbial communities from Petit-Saut dam, French Guiana - Lab288 P3 | ecosystem: Host-associated > Arthropoda: Insects > Digestive system > Gut ...
CACACCGTAAGCATAGCCTTCTTTTACGCCCATGTATCTGCGGTTTGAAGACAACTGAGACTCCATAATTATCCCTCCAGCTCAGCCTGATTCAGCAATTGTATGACATCCGCGGCCGTCAAGCGCTTCTGCGGCGTTGCCTCGTCATAACGCAGCGGGCGAATCCCAATCGCGCGCATCACATGCTTTGTCACAGGGCTTCCGTATATCATGGTCTCCATATTGCGGTCTTTCGCGACCTTTTCTCCGCTCACCCCGGCGTTGCCAGTCATGCGCATTTCTTCCGTGTCGAGCGCGGGATGCGCTACAATGAAATACTGGCCCGCCGGCATGGACAGCAAAAACGGCAGGGCTTTTTTCATATCCTTCAAAATCACTTCCCAGCCAGGCGGAAGCGCGTAGTAATACATGTGATCCAGCAGACCCTTTCGTTTCGCCCAGTCCGCAACGGCCTCGTCCAACCCTTCGATGGCCATCTCCGGGAACATGTGGCTGTCCACGTAGCGGATGGGAAAACCCGTGCGGCACAGCTTGTCGAGCTGGGCGTCGTACTCCCGCATCACCAGTTCCAACGGCGGTTTCGTCTCCAGAAACATCCTCGGGTCCGCGAGAAACATGCCGTTTTCATCCGTCAGGCCGCTGCCGGGCGGGAGTTCACTTACGGGGCCCCACTTCACCCGGTCCCACTCCGCATTTAAGGTCGCGTGCATCCCGAAGCAGACCTCTTTGCGGGCCTTCATCATCTGCGCGGCCTCCTCCACAAAGGAACCCGGCGCCATGACGGAGACGTTTTTGATCAGGCCCGCCCCGATCACTTTCACAATCGCCGCGTTGGCGCTGTGGCTGCTGCCCGCGTCGTCCGCCCTGGTGACAAATTTGATTTGTTTCGCCATTTTAATTTACCCCTTCCTATTCGCGGACGCACAGTGTACGCCCATATATGATTCAATAAACAAAATCCGAGTTTATTTGGGCTTCACTCGGATTTTGATATAGATTAATTTAGAAGGTAAATGTCACAAAGCCCTCGCCGTTGCCGCCGGCCCACTCGCCGCCGCCGATTCTGAGCCTGAGAAAGCGAACCTCTATGCCCTCCACGCGAACTTTACACTGGAAGGTGTGCAGCAGCGAGTCGAAACTGCCGTCCGGCCGGATGACGGCCTTGGCATAGCCTTGCGTATAATAGAGCATGACGGTATCAATGTTGATTTTCAGGCTGGGAAGGTAATCTTCCGCGTCCTTGATTCCCTGCCGGACAGAGGACACATTGGGGAAATCCCAGGAGGCGCGGCCCATGGGGCTCCCTCCCTCGTCGAATTTCAGCGGATTGACGCAATCTATGACATGGAGTATGAGTACGGTATTGCCCCTGGCGTCTTTGCTGGCGCTGAAACCGGACACGTCACTTTCCGTCAGATAGCTGCGTTGCAGGGCCTCCTTCGCCGACAGTGTCCAGGTTTCGTCTCCCTCCCCCAAAAACTCACAGACAGTCTTTTCCACATTAAAACCCGCGACGTCTATTTTAAGCAGTTTTTTCAAGTTATCGTCGCCGTCCAAGGGCTTTTTGATCGTAATTTTAACATTTTTGGTCAGATTCTTGTTTGCCGCGAGGGTCTTGTCGACCGTGGCTGCGTACAGGGCGATGGCCTCTTTTTTCGTTTTGGGCAGGCCGTCATCCTTCTGCGTTACGGAGGATGCGGATTCCGTGGGAGTGCCGTCTCCGCCCGATTTGGTCGCGGAAACGTCCGTTTCTCCGGGTTCCGTGGTTCCGGCATCGGCGGAAGTATTCGGCGCGGCAGTTGTTATGTTGCTGTCTCCGCCGTTGCCCAAGGGATCGGTTCCGTTTGCCTCCTCCGGCGCTTTGCCGCAGGCGCTCAGGACGCTAAAAATCAATGTTGCTCCAAGAAGAATCGCGATGGCTTTTCTCATGACGCAGTCCCCTTTTCCGCTGCAAAAATAAGCGGTTTTGTCTACCTATGATTGTATCACAGTATGGGGGGAGGGTCAATGACGATGCATCGTACTTTTTATATTTTTTTGTCGTAAAAAAACAACGCGGCAAAGAAGCCCAGCAGATGAATCGCCATCGCGCACAGCGTCAGGATGCAGGCGAGTCTGTTGTCCAGCAGCAAGAAAACGAGTCCCAACAACACAAAAACGAACAGGGTGGTTATAAACGCGACATAGCCCGCTTTTTCCCGCATTTGTATATTGCGCTCGTCTTTTTGCTCGATTTCCTGCCGTTTTACATAGGCCGGATTGACCCTTTTAAGTATGGCGCCGACTACGCCGAAACAGACCCATGCGCTGCCAAGGCCAGAGAGGAATCCGCAAAAACTCTCGTTCAACCCGAAATGCTTTGCCAATAAGGACGCGGCGACACATAAAAACCCGAGCGCGGGCAAGAGCGAAAGCAGTGTTTTATTTCCCTTTTTCATTGTAGCTCCTCCTCATAGATAAAAATTTCCTCAATGCGCATCTCAAAAAAATGCGCTATTTTGAACGCAAGCAGAATCGAGGGGTTGTATCTGCCGTTTTCCAGGGACCCAATGGTTTGCCTCGATACTTCCAGCTTCTCCGCCAGTTCCTCCTGGGTGATGTCGTTCCGTTTTCGTATTTCTTCCAGCCGGTTTTTCAAGCAGGGATCACCTCCGCAGCAATTTGGAAAGTCTGCTTTCCATAATCATTATAGTGGATGATTGGCAAAATGTCAAGTTAACTTTCCAAATTTTATCGTCAGCTGAGCCGGCTGACGGAACACTTGTGCATAGAAAATGCGCCAAACCCTTACAACAGCTGGGCTTGGCGCGTTTCTCCCTGTGGTATTTCACTGTCTAAAAACGCTTTAAATGATACAAGTTAATGAAAGGCTAAGTAAACGAAAAATGGTTCATCACACTGAATACAATAAATCCGCTTAAACTCAGGCTTTTCCTCGCCTGTCTAGGCGGGTTTTTCGCTTCCCAAGTGGCAAACTCGGGGCAAAAATTTATGCCCTCCAATCAATCTGTGTTCTTGCCTATTCTATTCGCGTGTGCTATAATAATGGCAGACCAAAAAAACAGAAAGGAAGATTTCCATGAAACACTTTACGAAAAAGTTGCTGGCGCTCCTGCTGGCCCTTACGCTGCTGGGTTCCGGCATTGCCCTGGGCTATTCGGCCCTCGCCTTGAGCGAGCCGGCCCCCAGCGCGGCGGAAACGGTTCTGTCTACCGGTTCGGCGCAGGGATTTGTCGACAATCTGCGGGACGCAATCAACTCCATTTTGCGGATTCTCCTTTTGCCCTTCCAGGCAAAGGGCAGCACCAGCATGACATTTGATTTGGACGCGGCCGGGAAAATCATCGGCAATAAATTTTCCGACATCAACACCTGGTCGCTGCATGGCCGCTGGAGTGACGGCCAATTGGACCCCGCCCAGTTTGCGGAACGGTACCCCTTCGCCAGAACGCTGCAGTTTATGACGGCCACGGGCGGCAACGCGACCCGGGATCTGTTCATTGACCCGAACGACAGGACAACGCTGACGGACTACAAATTTGAACCGCTGCTCGCCGCCTGCCGCCATGTCCTCTCGCTGGGCATGAAGCCGATGATCAAAACCGGCGCCGTTCCCCTGAAACTTTCCACCAACCCGATTATCAGCGGCTCGTTTGGGGTCAATGTCCTGCCGCCGGACGATTTCGATCAATATTATACCTACATCAAGGCCGCCGCCCAAGCCCTTGTGGATGAATTCGGTGTGGAGGAGATCAAAACCTGGTCCTTCGGCGTGTTGACGGAGTTTGAGAACGTCGAGTGGTTCTACGTGCCCGGCCTGCTCGGCGTACCGTCTCCCTGGGCAAGCAAGCAGGCCTATTTCCAGCTCTATGACACCACCGTAGCCGCGCTTCAGGATGTCCTCGGCCCGGAAAATCTGACGGTGGGCGCCCACGCCATGACCGGACTGCTGGGAATTGGCTTCTGGTCGGTGGCCGATTTCGTCAAGCACTGCGGCAACGGAACCAACTACGCAACCGGCAAAACCGGTACGCAACTGGATTTCCTGGCGGCCTCCTACTACGACACCAAGCCGGGCTCGCCCTCCGTCCAGACGTTAGGGCAGCACTTCAGCCTGCTCAAGAAATGGGCAAAGGACGCGGGCCTGGAAGGACTGCGTTACGGCGTGGACGAGGGCCGGGTCATGAACGGCCCGGACGACAAACCGCTGCTGGCCAGAATTGTAGGGATGAGCTGGCAGGGCTCCGTGGACGCGCGGCATTTCAAGTCCATGATAGAAAACGACATTGACTGGTTCGCCACTTGGGACGGTGCCCTCGACTTGTGGAACGACGGCGCGGAACCCGTCAGCACGCACATCGCTTTCCTGGGCTACCAAATGGAAAACGACCGCTATATCAAATCGAAAACGGCGGGCAGACCGGTCTGCCTGACAGACCAGATCGACGGCATTGGCGGTTATGACAGCGACACAAATACGGCGCGCTTTATGATTTACAACTACAACCGCAGCCCGGAGGCGGGTTCCGCCGAGCCGGTTCAGCTGACGATCAACAACGTCGGGCGCATCAACAGTTCCAAAGTGACCGTGCGGGAATACTTGATTGACGACGACCATGCCAATTTCTGGCCGCTGTGGTGGGAGGACCAGCAAAAACGGGGCCTGACCGGCGACGATTTTGGCATCTGGTCCCGCTACGGCAACCAGCCGACGTTGGTAAAACCGGAAGACGCCCAATTTTTCCAGGCGAACAAGACGCGGTACCAGGAAGCCGCCGAACTGAAATATACAGAATATGAAGTGCCGGTGAAAAACGGCGCCATTCAACTGACGCCGACGCTGCAGCGCCACGGCGTGGGGTTCTACGAGATATTCAGCTGATTCCATCAAAATCACATGGTAAAAACCGGTGTGAAACCCTTGTTGTAAGCGGTTTCACACCGGTTTCTTCGTAGTGTTTATTTCAAAAAGTCCAAGGTCCACTGCGCAATCTCCGCCGGGCGCGCCTCCACAAGCATGTGGCCGGAATCGATCCAATAGGTCTGCGTATACGCCGGGGGCAATGCGTTTTGCAGCGCTACGGACGACTCCGGGGTAACAATATTGTCCTTTTCTCCCCACACCGCCAAAATGGGAATGGTAAGCTGTTCAACGTCCGCAAGCACCACCGAGCGGGAACGCTGCGCCATATACAGCAGGCTGCTTCCGGTGCCCGGCTCCTGCAGCGGTTTCGTAATGCGGGAAAGGTCGTATGTCAGTGTGTAGCAGAGCTCTTCGCTGGCGCTCCAAAGCATCAGGCGCACGGCCGGGCCGATTCTCGTGATCACCTGCGCGAAGCAGTCCAAGAAGAAACCGAAGAGCGGCAGGAGCGTGTCCGACACGCCGCCGGAGGACTGTCCCCCGCCTCCGCCCGCCGCCGCGTAGAGCAGCAGGGATTCCACCAGGTCTGGGTACATACACGCGAGGTTCAGCGCGACGACGCCGCCCATGGAATGCCCCGCGACGATCCAGGATTCCCCGGGCGCCAGGTCCTCCATCAGCCCCGCCATCAGCTCTTCGCGGCCGATGGGGCTCACATTTTTGCTCTCACGTGTGCTGTAGCCAAAGCCGGGCAGATCCACCAGTACGCAGTCATAGCCGTTCTCGTTGAGAATCGCGGCCAGGTACTCCCAATACAAGGTGGAGGACACCATCCCGTGGATCATGAGGATGCGCCCGGCACTCGCTCCGGCGGCGGGCAGTACGCGGTAGTGGATGCTGTAGTCACCCTGGGTGTAGAACTGGCTGTCCGCGAAGGGAAGAGACTGCGCCTGCTGCGCGGACGCGACTACAAGCCCGCAGGCCAGCATGACTGCGACGAGAATCATCGCGATTCCAGATTTCAAAATGCGTTTCATGGGTAGGATTCCTTTCTATTTTTATTTGTCTATATCATATAATTGAGAAATCACAATTCGGCGTAGCTTTTAACGCGTGTGTCAGGTAATCATAGCTGTATCTGTTGTCTTACCCATCTAAAAAGGCCACAGAGCGTTAATAATTGACCTGAAAAAATTCGCGATTGCGCGGAAAAAGTTTTCAAAAGGCGTACCGTCAATCAACTCGAAAGCAAAGCCGTTGTTTGAAGCATATGTTTGGCCCGCCGTGTTTTTATAACAATATAGTTTAAAGTTACTGATTTTCGTGTAGACACTATAGCCACCCTTGAAACCAATCGCATGCGCCCCAATAGTTTCCACGGATTTTGGGATAGTCACGCTCTTAAAGGAACAGTCGTAAAACGCCTCCTCGCCAATGCTTACCACGCTGTCCGGAATACTTATGCTCGCAAGCCGGGTACAACCGCGAAACGCTCTCGCGCCAATGCTTATCACAGTATCCGGGATTGTTATGCGCTCAAGTTTATCACGAGAACCAAACGCATCATCATCAATTTTTGTCACTGGATAATCGCCTAATTGAGATGGAATCGTTATGTTGCCGCCCGGAGCGGTTGAGCTATAGTTTGTAATTATCGCTTCGCCTCCGACGACCTCATAAGTATAGTCTCCTTCTTGTGCCGCGCTTGCCGATAATACCATGAAAGGTATCATGCCGAGTGCCAGGATTATGGCCAGGGCCATACTAATAGATTTTTTCATCAGAAAGACCTCGTTTCTATTATTTTTAGGTTCACGTGAACCGGTTTCGTAAATGGGTTCCGAGCGAAACTTTTTTGCCCGAAGGGCGGGGAGGCGCTACCTAAAATTGCGCAGAGTCTCTATCATGGCCAGGAAATTCTCCACCGGCACATTTGCCTGGGTGTTGTGTATGGTGTTGAACACAAAGCCGCCGCCGGGGCCGAAGACAGAGAGGCGCTCCTTGACCTCCCGGCGGACATCGTCGGGTGTGCCGGACTGCAGTGTGCCCTGGGTATCCACGCCGCCGCCCCAGAAGGTGATCCGCCCGCCGTATTTGTCCTTGAGGGTGCGCGCGTCCATTCCCACCGCCGAACACTGCACGGGGTTCAGGATATCGAAGCCCGCCTCGATGAAGCCTTCAATCAGCGGCTCGACGGCGCCGCAGCTGTGCTTAAATGTTTTCCAGCGCGTGTTGGCGTGAACCCAGTCGTTCATCTGCTTATAAAACGGCAGGAAAAGTGTGCGGAACACCTCCACCGAGCACATGAGGGTGTGCTGGGAACCGAAATCCGTGCCGCAGAGGACCATCACCTCTATCTTGTTCCCCACCGCCTCGTAGTACAGCTTGAGGTTGCTGAGGGCCCGCTCCGTCTGCTGGGCGAACACTTCCCGGACGTAGTCCGGCCGGAGCACCAGCGACATATACCACTCCTCGATGTCGCGGATGCCCTTGGGCTCGGGCAGCATGGGGCCCGGCACCAGGGCGATGTCCCCCAGCGCGGTCGCGGCCGTGCCGCCGATGAGCGCGTAATCCGTATTGGCGTACAGCATCGAAATGGCATCCTGTGTACCGCGCAGATCCGCCTCCGTCAGCAGGGGAGATTCCTGGAGGTTGTCCTCCGGGTTCAACTTGTCCTCGTCGATGGGCGTCTGCCGGATTACCGTATCGAAGTACCAGCCGCCCGCGGGCATTACGGCGCTGGGGGGATGGCTCCTGTCGCCCCGGGCATACTGGAACAGCCGCCCGTCCGGCTCATAGTCCGTATTGAACTGCTCCGACACCAGCACAGGCGTACCGTCCGGCAACATGAAGGATTTTGTGCAGTTGTTGTCGAAGCCAAATAAATTCTTCTCCGGCCACAGGCCGACGACGTCGACGCCCAGGTAATCCCGGAGCTCCGCGTCCACCTCACCCAGCATTTGGTAGGGGCAGAATATTTTGATCGGCTTTTCCGGGAGGCCCAGCTCTCTGCGGAGCTTATAAATAAAACTTGCCGAAATGCCCGTGATGCCGGTCGCGCCGAAGTCCACGGGAGTCCGGTCCGGGCTTTCGTGATTCAGCGCGGCGCGAACCCGCTCCCGCGATGTAACTTGCCTGGCGTTTTGGTTCATTGTGACTCCTTCTTCCTAAGTGAAATTCCTGCAATCAATCATTCATGTTCTCCAGCGCCTCGTTGAGGTCGATTTCCTCCTTGCGGTAACCGAGGGCCACATTCATTTCATCAATCTGCTTTTTGCCCAGGTTGTAGATCACCAACAGAGAAAACGCCATAATGACAGCCCCAGCCAGCGGCAGCAAAATCGCCATGGTCTTGATTTTTTCCGGAACGCCCGGGTTTTGCAGCGACTCCAGACGGGCCTGGTAACCCACCCAGGTCATGGCAATCGGCACCAGGGAGGCGTTGATGCCCTGCGCGGTTTTGCGGAACAGGGAATACATGGCATAGACGCTGCCCTCTTCCCGCACGCCAGTTTTCCAATATTGATAGTCGATACAGTCGGAAATCATGGCCCAGTTCGTCAAGCCGAAAACGCCGCCGCCTATTTGGAACATCACGGAAAACAGCACCCATAGCCAGGGGGAGGAGGCTTTCGCCGGGTCAAAGGGGATAAACAGCATTACCAACATAACGACGATACTGAATAAATACGGGACGCCGGCAGACAGTTTTTTCCCGAAGCGCTTGACAAGCGGGCCGACGGCCAACATCCCTAAGACGGCAATGGGCAGCGCGACGAAAGATGTAATCGCCAGCAAATCCGTATTTTGGAAATAGCACTGAAATACCAATTGATTGGCATAGGAAGTAGAAAACAACGCGATGGAGGCAACCGCGGAGAGACTGAGGCCGAACAGCGGGCGGTTGGTCAAAAAGCCCTTCAATGTCCGGATATAATCCACCTTCGCCTCCTTCTCCGGCGGCGGGGTCGCCACGCGTTCCGTCGTCATGCGCAGCATGGCTTTGAAGCTGAACAGCGCCATGATACCCATCACGGAACCAATGATGATAAACCGGTTCCCAATCAGGTTGTTATCGTCGCCATAAACCAGGAGAGGCAGCATGACGGAGATGGAACCGCCGACCCCCGCACCGAGGCTGCGGAAGGTGGACAGGGACTGGCGCTGTTCCGGCACAACGGTAATTGCCGAGCTGACCGCGCCATAGGGGACATTGACAATGGTGTAAAAGAAATCCCACAGCATGTAGGTAACGACACAGACGGCGACTTTTACCCAGTAGGCCGCGTTGGGTATCGGCAGGAAAAACAGCGCGCCGGAAAAAATCAGGCCGTAGGAACCGTAATTGATCCAAGGCTTGAACTTGCTGCTTTTGTCTCCGATTCGAACGTGGTCCAGAATCGTTCCCATAATCGGGTCATTGATCGCGTCCCATATTTTGAGCAGCAGAATAATACCCGCCCAAGTTGCCTCCGTCAAGCCAATGTACTGGGTATAAAACGGGATCATGAAGCTGGAAATCAGGGAGATACTCATGTTGCAGCCGAAATCGCCCCAGGCGTAGCCGATTTTGTCCCGCCACCCGAATGCGGGAATCTGTGCCTCAGATTTTAACACTGTGTTTGCCATGTTTCGTCGCCCTCCTCAGAAAATCATTTGGTAAACATATTGTATGAGTTCGCGTGAGCCTTGTCAATTGTTTCCGCGAAATTAACAAGAAATTATCAAAATTGCCTCCAAAGAACGGGTTCGCTGTTGACAATCCCGCTCATAAAAGACTATAATTTTTATGGAGCATACACGCGGCATACACAAAACCACAGCGGAGGAATTTCCCATGGATTCCAGATATGAAAGGCAGATCGCGCTTCCCGAAATCGGCGAGAAGGGCCAGCGAAAGCTGTCGGCCGCGCGGGTCGTGGTGGTCGGCGCGGGGGGCCTCGGCTCCCCCGTCCTGTACTGTCTCGCTTCGGCCGGCGTCGGGCACATCAAAATTATCGATTCGGACCGTTTGGATATCACCAATCTAAACCGCCAGTTCCTGCACTTCGAAAGCGACATCGGCAGGCAAAAAGCGCTCTCCGCGCAGGAAAAGCTGGCGCGCTATAACCCCGATATTTATGTGCACTCCGTTGCCGTCGCGCTGGACAGCGCCAACACGACGAAGCAGCTTTCGGGCTATGACATCGTCCTGTCCTGCGTGGACAACAAAAAGGCGCGCTACCTGCTGAACCGCGCCTGTGTGAACGGCGGCATTCCGCTCGTAGACGGGGGCCTGCGTGGCTTTGAAGGCTACGTTTTAACGGTGCTGCCCGGCGTTACGCCCTGCTATCATTGTCTCTTTCCCCAAAAGAAGGGCAAAGACCCCAGCGGAATCCCCGGCGTTTTGGGCGCGGTGGCCGGGGTTATCGGTTCCATGATGGCCGTGGAGGCGGTCAAGCACATCGCGGGCATCCCCATAGATTCCTATTTCCACTATGTGGACACGCTGTCCTTCCGCGTCACGCCCATCGCGGCGAAACGGCGGCCGGATTGTCTGGTCTGCGGTCTGGGGAGCAACGCCCTCGACACTCCATAAATAAGATTTTTCGCAACAAAAAACAAGACCGCCGAACCAACCGGTGGTCTTGTTTTATCTCAGTTATTATTTCGGCAACAAGCCCTTTTTCCCCAGGATTTTTTCGATTCCGGGACGCAGCAGGGCGTTCTCCGCCTGGATTTTCTCAAAGCCCAAATCTTTGATTTGCTGATCCATCTGCTTCATGATGTTGGCGAAGATCAGGCCCTCGGCGGCGGAGACATAGGCGACCCGCAGGCGCTCCGGGCTCATGCCCTGGTCTGAGAGAGACTTGTGCAATTTTTCCATCCGCTCCGTCATCCAGACATTGCCGTTGATGTAGTGGCAGTCCGTCGGCAAATGGCAGGCGCCCACAAAGACCGCGCCCGCGCCCAGGCGCAATGCCTCCAGGACGAAGTCCTTGTCCACTCTGCCCGCGCACATCGTGCGCACGACGCGGATGCGCGTCGGGTAGGCGAAGCGGCTCGTGCCCGCCAGGTCCGCACCGGAGTAGCAGCACCAGTTGCAGAGGAAGCCCATGATCTTTTCCTCGGGGTTATGCGCCAGCGCCGCGCGGATTTGGGCGAATATCTGCTCGTCCGTGAAGTGCATCTGGGTGATGGCGTCGGCGGGGCAGTCGGCCACGCAGGTGCCGCAGCCGTGGCACATCGCCGGGTTGATTACCATGGGCTCCCCGGGGGCCGCGGAAGGCGCGGCGTAAGGGCAAACCTTCTGGCAGATGTTGCATTTCCCCTTGCAATTCAGGCACTTATCCGGATTGACCTTGGCCACGATGGGTTCGATCTCCACGATTTTTTTGGAGAGAATCGTCGCGGCCCGGCCTGCCGCCCCGCTGCCCTGGGAGACACTGTAGGGGATGTCCTTCAGGCCCTGGCAGGCTCCGGCATAGAAGATGCCGTCCACCGGCGCGTCGATGGGCTTGAGCTTCGGGTGGCTCTCCAGGAAGAAGCCGTCCATGCCGCGGGTCACGTGCAGGATGCGGGAGAGTTCGGCGGTTCCTTCCGTGGGTACGCCGGCGGTGCTGAGGATGACCATCTCGGCCTCGATTTCGATGGGCTCGCCCAGGATTGTGTCGTCCATCTGGATAATCAGGTTGTTCTCCTTCGTCTCCACGACCCGGTGGGGCTTTCCGCGGACGAAGGTGATGCCCAGCTCGCGCGCCCTTCTGTAAAACTCCTCGAAGCCCTTGAAGGGAGTGCGCATATCCATATAGATAATATAGATTTCCGTGTCGGGCTCGTGTTCCTTGATCAGGATGGCTTCCTTGATGGCGTGGGTGCAGCAGAAGCCGGTGCAGTACTCATGCTTGTTCAGGTCGCGCGAGCCGACGCACTGGATAAACGCGACGGTGTGGGGATGCTTGCCGTCGGAGGCCCGGATGACTTCGCCGCCCGTCGGGCCCGCGGCGTTGATGAGCCGCTCGGAATCCATTGCGGTGACCACGTTGGGATATTTGCCGTATCCCCATTGGTCGTCCTCGTGGGGTTCGTAGACGTCGAAGCCGGTGGCGACGGTGATGGTGCCGACCTCGATCTCGATTTCCTCGGGCTGCTGCTCAAAGTCAATGGCGTTGCGGCCGCCGCAGACGTCCACGCACTTGTAGCAATCAATGCAGTGCTCTCTGTCGATGCTGAAAATAAGCGGCACGGCCTGGGGGAAGGGCACGGAGATCGCTTTTCTGGTCCCCAGGTTCAATTCCCACTTGTTGGGATATTCCACAGGGCAGACGTCCGCGCATTCGCCGCAGCCGGTGCAGTTCTTCGCGATGACATAGCGGGGATTTTTGCGGATGCGGACCTTGTAGTTCCCGATGAAGCCGTCCACGTTGATAATATCCGCATAGGAAATGACCTCGATATTCGGGTTCCGGGCCGCCTCCACCATCTTCGGGCCCTCAATGCAGATGGAGCAGTCCAGCGTGGGGAAGGTCTTGTCCAGCTGGGCCATATGCCCGCCGATGCTCTCGTCCCGTTCGACCAGATAGACTTTGTAGCCCATGTTGGCCATGTCCAGTGCGGCGTAGATGCCGGCGATGCCGCCGCCGATGACCATGGCCCTGTTGGTGACCGGCACCTGGAAGCGGGTCAGGGGGGCGAGCAGACGCGCCTTGGCCAGGGATATCTGGATGATTTCCTTGGCCTTGTCCGTGGCTTCCTGTTTGTCGCGGTGGCACCAGGAGCACATCTCGCGTATATTGGCCATTTCAAAGAGGAAGGGGTTCAGCCCGGCCTCCTGCACGCAGGTCCGGAAGGTCGGCTCGTGCATCTTCGGGGAACAGGCCGCCACGACCACGCGATTCAGATCGTATTCGGCAATGGCCTTTTTGATTTCATTTTGTCCGGGGTCGGCGCAGGTATAGCGGTTCTCCACCACGCAGACCACGTCCGGCTGTGTCTTGGTAAATTCCATCAGCTGGTCCATATCCAGCGTTCCCGCGATATTCAGTCCGCAGTAGCAAATAAATACACCAATTCTGGGCTGTTCGTTCGTAATTTCCGGCATCTTATTTTTCTCCCTCCGCTTCCAGATTCTTCAAGGCAGCCTGCGCTTTGGCGGCGTTTTCGGCCGCGACCTCCCGGTTGAGGCCCTCGGTGGACGTGAGCTTTTCCAAGGCCTTGTGCCAGGTCCCGGAATCCACCGGGCTGTGCCGGATGGCCGTGCGTTCGATCTCAATCGCGCCTTCCTCCGGACAAACCTCCTGGCAGGCCCCGCAGTAGATGCAGGTGTAGTCGTTGGTGAAGACTTCCCCGTCCTCAATATCGATGGCCTTGACCGGGCAGACATCTACGCAGCGTTGGCAGCCTTCGGGGCATTTTTCCGTATCAATAGAAATTTCACCCTCGATGAACTTCGCCACCGAGATGGCCTCCTCCGGACACTCCATCCAGCAGGCGGTGCAACCGGCGCAAAAGTCTGTTTTAACGGTGACCTCTCCCTTTTCCGTATCGACGGAAAGTACGCCCAGGGAGCAGATATCCTCGCACTGTTTGCAGTTGGGTTTACATTTGGCGTTGTCCACCTTGATGTCCCGCACCAGCGTCGGGTAGATGTCCGCGCTCACCTTATTGTCGGTTATGCCCTCTTTCAGACTCTTGGCCGTGACGGAAATCGCGGAGAAGGGACATGCCAGCGCGCAGATGCCACAGAAATCACATTTGGCTTCGTCCACGTCCACCAGCGGGGCAACGGCTTTGCCGTCCGCGTCCTCTTGCGGGATGCGGTCAATGATCTGTTTCGGGCAGGCCAGCCTGCATATTTGGCAACCCTTACAGAGGCTCCGGTCCAGCTCCAAAGAAAAATGCTTGGTATAGAGCACCTGGCCCACTTCCAGTTTGCCGTTATTTTCATTTTTATAATAGTTCAATATCATAAGTCAGTTCCCCCTTTCATTCGGCTTTCGCGCTGATATACTGCAATATGAATCCGGCTGCCGTTTTGCCGTCGCTGATGGCCTCCAGCAGGCTCGTTCCACAGGCGGCGTCTCCGCCCGCGAACACGCCCGGCAGATTGGTTCCCATCGTATAGGGATCCACCTGCAGGCCGCCCTTGAACAACTCGAGCGCCCCGTCGATGAAACTCAACTCGGGGGCCTGCCCTATGGCGGAGATGATCATATCTGCTTCGACCGTCTGGGCCTTATTTTCGTCGAAAACGGGGCTGAACGCGCCGTCGCCGTCAAAGACCGACTTGCAGTAGACCAGTTCTAGGCCCGTGACTTTGGTTCCGTCGCTCAAAATGGCCTTCGGTCCCCAGGACGGATTGATTGCAACGCCGGCCTCGGCAATTTCCTGAATCTCCCACTCGTGGGCCGGCATGGCTTCCCTGTCCTCCAGGCAGAACAGGCGCACACTCTCCGCACCGCAGTGCAGCGCGGCGCCCGCGGCGTCTGTCGCCACGTTTCCGCCGCCGATGACAACCACATTTTTACCGACCTTCGCGCTGCCGTTCAGGTTGAATTCCTGCAGGAAGTCAATAGCGGGAACGACGCCCGCCAGGTTCTCGCCCTCCAGCCCCAGCTTCCTGCTGGTGTAGGCGCCCGTGGCGACAAAGACCGCCGCATATTCATCGCCGTTTATCAGTTCATCAAAGAAGTCCTTGCAGACAGGTGCGCCGGTCTTCATCTCCACACCGAGGTCTTTGATTTTGTCGATTTCGGCGTCCACAACGCTCTTTGGCAGGCGGTAGCTCGGAATCCCCGTCTTGAGCATACCGCCCAGTTCCGGCAGACTTTCAAAAACTGTCACCGCGAGACCGGCTTTCGCCAGTTCCCAGGCCGCCGTGAGCCCGGCGGGCCCAGAGCCTATGACCGCGACTTTCTTCGCGCCCGCGGCAAGTTGGCTCTGCGGACAGGGACGGTCCAGCATACGGGCGAAGGCTTTTTTCAAGATAGCGCCAAACTCGTCGCCGTCTTCCTTCTCGGAGGGGCGCAGGCAAATCCAGCCGTAGACAACGGGGAAGGGCATCTCCTTGCTGAGGGCCTCCAACGTCTCATTGAAGCCTTCGGCCATGAAGCCCCTGACCGCCGCGTCGTCTTTTGTTGACTCTTTCAGCGCCTGCATGACCTCGTGCACCTCTACCTTCTGCGGGCAGCCTTTGGTGCACAGGGTGCAGGCCGAACAAAACAGGAAGGCATTGCTCTGCGGCATATCCCGCACGCCGAGTTTGGCCAGTTCGATGATTTTATTCGGCCTGTAGATGTCGATAAATTTGGCGATGGGGCAAACGGAGGTACACACACCGCACTGGTAGCAAAACTTCAGCGTTTCGCCGTTGTGGCTGCCGCGCAGCCGGTGTTTGAAACTTGGGTCGGCCCGGTAAGTTGTCCCTTTCCGGGCAGCGGGAATTCCTAATTGCTGCATTGTTTTGATCCCATCCTTCTAATCATTTCGCGTATTTCTTTCAGGAAAGCGGAAATTTCCTCTTTCCCGCCGTAGATTAATAAGTAGCCGTCGTCCTGCGGGACGGTGTTGAGCGCGAATTGCGCAAGCAGCGCGTCTATGTCTACTTCTTCGACAGAAGCCATGTAGTCCGCCTGCAGCCGAATCCAATGCGCGCTTTTCGGCAGCCCCGCCACAAACCGGGAAGCGGATGCCTGCGGCTGCCCGGCTTCTTCCGAATAGGCCTCGTTCAGCCTGCGCTGCCAAGCCTCGGCGGTTTCCAGACCAAAGCCCGCTTCCGCCAGCGCCAGCAGGTTCATCTCCACGTTTTGCAGGGTTGCCAGCGTCTTTGCCGCAGCCTCGTCGTCGGGCTGCCGCATACAGATATTCGCCAGGGAACGGCCCGTCTTCAAATCGTCGACTACGTGAGCGGGGATGTCCATCCCCTTTTGCAGGAGTTCCAGCAGCAGCTCGTCCAGCAGTTTGGCGGCCGCAAGGTAGTTCGTCATGCCTCCGGCACCTCGCTCCCCGCTCCGGATTCCTGGCCGTCCTCCCGGAAAGCGAGAGTCAGCGCTTCTTCGGGACACCACTCAATGCAGGCGGGGCCACCCTCGCGCTCGCAACACAGGTCGCACATGCGCGCCTTTTGGTTCTCCAGAATGATGGAGCCGTATTCACAGGCCTTCATGCATTTGTCGCAGCCGTCGCACAGCTCGTCGTTGATCTTGATCACGCCGATCTCTTCGTCCTGAATCATTGCTCCCTTGTGGGGGCAGGAGAGAACGCAGGGGGCGTCGTCGCACATGCGGCAGCTGTAGGCGGCGTTGGTGCAGGGGTAGACGCGCAGCACGTTGATGCGCGCGCGGGAGGGGTTGAACACGCCGCAGTGTTCCATGGAGCAGACGAATTCACACACGCGGCAGCCGGTGCACTTGTCCACGTCAACGACGACGGATTTGTATTTGCTCACTACCGCGTCCCCCCTTCAATAACGGAGGCATAATTCGTCAGACCCAGCTCCTCGAGCTTCGCCATGCCAGGTATGCCGTTCTTGTCCCAGCCGCGGGCCTCATAGTACGCATCCAGCATGAGGTCGAGCTCCTCCTGCGGCACATAGCTGCCCTTTGACACGCCTTCCGGAATGGGATCGTGCATGATCCTGTAGGGAAGGGTATCGTCTTTTCTTGTTAAACCTTCCCGGATGTTAAACAGGCGCGCCAGATTGCTCATGCGCTCACCCGCTTTTTTCAGCTCCCCGGCGCTCATGGGGATGCCGGTGATCAGGCTGTAGACTTCGGCGAGCTCCTCATAGGGCCCCTGCCAGATGCCGCGGGTAAACTTGCAGATAATAAAAGAATCCAGGATACAATATAAATCCTCGTCGTTTTTCACCAGGGCGCCGCGCCCGGGCTCCGCCTTATAGCGATCCACTGTGCCCTTGAGGTCATGGCTGTAGCTGCCGTGCCTTTGGTGGTCTCCTCCCCGGCGGGACACCGCGTAACCCAGCGCGGCGGTTTTGAGCCCTCGGATTTCATAGCCGGTCAGTTCCAGCCCTTTGATGTGGTTGGCGAATTTTTCTGAGCCTCCGCCGATTTTTTCCGCGGCAATCTTGCAGCCTTCCGCGAGTACATCGCCGATATCCTGCCGCAGGGCGATTTTTTCAATCAGCGCGTTCATTGCGGAACCGTCTCCGAAATTGAGCTCCAGGCCGCCACACTGCTCTTTCGTAATCAGCCCTTTTTCGTAACATTCCATCGCGAAACTAACCACGACGCCGATGCTGATCGCGTCCATGCCCAGCGTGTTTGCCAGTTCAATGCCCTTGATGATCGCGTTCGGGTCGTCCACGCCGCAGTTCGGCCCCATGACAAGCAGCGGTTCGTATTCCACACGGGCGACAGCGCCCTCAAATTCGCCCTCTTTCGCTACGGCGATGTGCTCGCAGCGGCAGGGGCAGGCCGAGCAGCCTTGGGTTTTCACGGTAAATTCCGCCTTAAAGCGCTCACCGCTGACTTTCTCCGCGTGTTCCCAGGTCGCGCCCTGGAAGTTCTTTGTGGGCAGCGCGCCCTGGGCGTTTAAGACCAATACATTCTGGGCCGTGCCCAAGGTGCGGTATTTCGCGGTCGCGGGGCCTTTCGCGCGCTCATACAGACCCTTGCAGTGCGCTACCAAACCATCCCGGTCGGCCACGCCGATGTCGCGCGTACCCCGCAGGGCCACGGCCTTGAGGTTCTTTGAGCCCATGACGGCACCCAGACCGGTTCTTCCGGCGGCGCGGAAATGGTCGTTGATCAGGCAGGCAAAGCGGCACAGGTTTTCCCCGGCCGGACCGATGCCCGATACGCGGACTTTCTGATCCCCCAGCTCGTCCCGAATCATTTGCTCGGCCTCCCAGGTCGTCTTGCCCCACAGGTGCCGGGCGCTCTTGATCTGTACGGCGCCGTCGTCGATGAACAGATAGACCGGCTTGGGCGCTTTGCCCGTGATGACGAGAATGTCATAACCCGTGGCGCGCAGCTCGGCCCCCCACTGGCCGGTGGAGTAAGCCTCCCCCAGCAGCCCCGTGGCCGGGGACTTCGCGAAAACGCCAAACTTCGACGCGGTGCAGGGCACCATGGTCCCTGTGGAGGCCCCCGCAACATAGATCAAGGGGTTTTGCGGGTCAAAGGCGTCTATCCCCGGCTTGAGGTGGTCGATGAGCATTTTGATGCCAAAGCCTGTGCCGCCGATATAGTCCTTCGCGAAGGCCTCGTCAAAACTGTCAATCTTGCGGCGGCCCGTCTTCAAATCGATGTAGAGGATTTTTCCGGTATACGCATTCAAATAGTTTCACCCCCTGGATTTATTTTTGTACGGCAATAACCGAATATCTATCCCCCTCCCGGAAATATGGGATACAGCGCCAGCACGTCGCTCTGTTTCAGCACGGTTCCGGCGGCGCTCTCGTGTGCCAGAATGGCCTCGTTCAGCGTCAGCATCAAATCATCCCTGAAGCTCTTGCCGTCCTCTTCGAAGATTTCTTCCCGAAATCCCGTTTCATACATGCCGGCCAGTTTTTGCAGCAGTTGAACCGCCGTCATACCGGACGTGATCTCGGCCTCTTCCTCGTTCTTACCGGCCACTGCCCGAACAGCTCCAAAATACAATAGTCTCACTTTTGACAAGGATTCCGCGTCTGCTCTACAAATACCGTTTGCTTCCGTTCCGATTTGCAACGCCCTCTTTTTATTATTTTATAGCCAACTTAAAGAATATTTTACAACAAATTTTGAAATGACGCAAGTAAAAAAGAATAAACTTTCGCGAAATTTTATTTTTTTCTTTAGGAATGTTGTGGAAGCTCTTAAAACGCCCCAATATTTGCTGAAAGGCCGCCCCTACACAAAACCATGGTTTGGGAACAGGCCAAAATAATTGTGCAAAATTAACAAGACGGCTCGTCGGAAACGGCGGGCCATCTTGCTTTACCAAAAAATACTAAAATATACCCTGGAAGAAATCGATTACTTGCCAGACGAACGCAATTAGGCAGTCCCAGAAAGACAGAGAAACTTTTTCAGCTAACATCCGCTCGTATGTTTCGCTGTCCTCCGCCCAGCCGGAAGCTGCGCCGCCGTTTTCATAGAGCGTGGCCAAAACGCTGAGCAAGTGCCCCGCCTCGGCACAGTAATACTGGCTGCCCGGTCGCCCCTTGGCGAACACTTTCTCCTCCACCGCCGCCACAAAGGCCGCCGCGCGGCCGTAGTCCCCCATGGTCACGCAGGCTTTCGCGAGGATGGCCCACACAAAGCTGTCCCCTTTGTCCAGCGCGGCCCAGTCACGCCCCGGAACACCTTGCTGGCCGAAGTCCCTGTGGAAGCGGTAATAAACCAAACCTGCCCTGTCGCTCTGCGGGTCCAGGAGCCCGAAAATAATCGGGAACAGCTGGGCCGCAGCCTCGGGATAAAAGCTGAGCAGCCTTTTCTGGGAAGTGTCGTACATCGGGAAACCGATTCGATAGACCGCCGCGGTATAGGCTTTGTTTCCCGCGCTCCAGAATCTGTTGTGCACGGCCTGCTTTACTTTTTCCGCACTGACGAGGGCCCCCTTCGCGGCCTCGGCTTCCCCTAAGAGTTCATAGATCCCGGCCGCCGCCGCGAAGCCGCCGTAAACCTCGCAGTTATCCATCAAATAGCAGACCATGTGTTCCGGTTTCGCTCCGGTCAGGTCCAGCGCCTTCACATAGGTGGCCTTCATCACGCCGGCCAGCGTGTCCACGAGTGCCTTTTTGTCGGCGAGGAAAGAACTGTCAAAGACTTCTATGTAGCGCAGCAGCAACTGCAGAAACAGCGCCGCGTAGGAATCCGTGCTGTCGTAGCCGTAGGGGTTGCTCGCGAAAAGCCCATATTGGGAGGCATGGGCGTCCAACATCGTCACTTCCACGATATCGCCGCCGGTACTCTGAAAAATATAGTAGTCGTATACCGTGCCAGCAACACCATTTTTGTCACTCTTTTTGGTGTTCATATGGCCGATGTACCAGTTGATATAATGCAGTACAAGTTCCTGCCCGTCGTCGATTCCAAGGGCCGCACAGGCGTCCAGCACCCCGAGGGCGGCAAAGGAGGAAAAATAGGGAATCACACGCCCGGACTTCCACTTGCTGTATTCCGCCGCGTCAAACCCGCCGGACGGGGGCAGCTCAAATCCGCTGTATGGCGTGACCGCGGGCGGACCCATGGCAATGGCGCCGTTTTCAAAGGCGAGCGATTTCACGTAGGCGATTTCGTTCAGCATCAGCTCCCGGTAATGTGCCTGTTCCGCGGTTTCCCCCTCGGCGGAAACCGCCGCAAAAAGGCCCAACCATAACACGCAGGCCAATACGATCGATAAAATCCGTTTGATAACAATCACTCCTAATTTAAATGTTAGATATTGGAGATTAGATAGTAGATACGAATTGTGTTGCTGCCTGTTTGAATTGTACCATAATTGCATGGGCAAATACAAGATTTTACGGGTATGTTGGACGACGCAAAATTTTTTATTTTTATATTGCTTTTTTTCCCAATATGGTGTACAATAGCAAAGAACAAATGTACAGAGCATGAAATCGGAGGAGTTTATGATGGTAGACAGACAAAAAGCCCTGGAGACCGCCCTGCTGCAAATTGAAAAGCAATTCGGCAAGGGAACCATTATGCGTTTGGGTGAGACCGACGGCCTGCAGGTGGAGGCCATCCCCACAGGCTCCATCGCCTTGGACACCGCCACAGGCATCGGCGGCCTGCCCCGGGGCAGAATCATCGAAATCTACGGCCCGGAATCTTCCGGAAAAACCACGCTGGCGCTGCATGTGGTCGCTCAGGCGCAGAAGATAGGCGGGGAGGCCGCCTTCATCGACGCGGAGCACGCGCTGGACCCGGCCTACGCGAAAAATCTGGGTGTGGACACAGATTCCCTGCTAATCTCCCAGCCGGACAACGGCGAACAGGCGCTGGAAATCGCCGAGGCCTTGACGCGTTCCGGCGCGCTGGACGTCATCGTCGTGGACTCCGTCGCCGCGCTGGTACCACGCTCGGAAATCGAGGGCGAGATGGGCGACTCCCACGTGGGCTTGCACGCCCGCCTGATGTCCCAGGCGCTGCGGAAGCTGGCCGGGGCTATCTCCAAATCCAACACCATCATTATCTTTATCAATCAGCTGCGCGAAAAAGTGGGTGTGACCTACGGCAACCCGGAGGTCACCACCGGCGGCCGCGCGTTGAAATTTTACGCCTCCATCCGCATCGACGTGCGCAAGGTGGAGCAGCTCAAGGCGGCGGGCAACGAATTCGTGGGTTCCCGCACGAGGGCAAAAATCGTCAAAAACAAGGTCGCTCCGCCCTTCAAGGCTGCGGAGTTCGACATCATGTACGGCCAGGGCATCTCCCGCGAGGGCGAAGTCCTCGACCTCGGCGTACAATACGATATTGTGAAAAAGAGCGGGGCCTGGTTTTCCTACGGCGACCAGCGCTTGGGCCAGGGACGCGACAACGTCAAGGAATATTTCCGCCAAAACCCGGATCTGACGGCGGAAATCGAGGAAAAAATCCGCGAGGCGATGGCCAAAAAGACGGCCGCTGCCGCGAAGTCCTCCGAACAGAGCCCACAGACCGTTCCGGTCACCGGAGCGCCGACCACCAAAGCCAGCGCCAAGGCGGCCATTGATGTCACCGTGGATGATTAATCCTGGGGAGGGCACCATGCGGGTCACGGCAGAAAAGGGGAAGGGCTCCAAAATACATATATACGCGGACGGGAGCTACGTCTTTACCGTCGATGTGGCCTTTTGGTATGCTCAAGGCGTCGCCCCGGACAGCGAGTGGGACGAGGATGCGTTCGCGGAATTTCGCAGCCGCGCGGAAGTACAGCGCACCTGCGCCTACGCGTTGAAGCTCCTCTCCTACCGGGACTATTCCCGGCAGGAGCTGGAAGAAAAACTGCGCGGCCGCGCCCCGGCGGAAGCGGCGGCGGAGGCGTTGGAAAAGACGGCGGAACTGGGTCTGCTGGACGACGCGCGCTACGCCGCGCGGCTGGTGGAGGACCGCTTCACGCGCAAGGGCATGGCGCCGCCGCGCATCCGGCAGGAGCTCTTCGCCAAGGGCATTGACACCGAAACCGCGGACACCGCCCTCGCGCAGCTGGCGTTTTCGCCCCAGAAGCGGATTCTGGAACTGCTGGACTCTAAGTTCCGAAATCTGCTCGTGGCATTCCCGCAGGAGGATTCCTCTAGGGACACATTCGAAAAAGCACGAAAACGTACAATTGACACTTTCCTGCGTTTAGGGTATGCTTATTCCGATATCAGAAGCGCCCTGCGCGAAATTAATCTGTGGGAAGATGAGGACTATGAGCTATAAAATCGGATTTATCTCGCTCGGCTGCCCCAAAAATCAGGTGGACGCCGAGCTGATGCTGGCGAAGCTGGAGGCCACCGGCATGGAAATCGCCGAGGAAATTGACCATGCGGACGCGGTCATCGTGCACACCTGCGCGTTCATCGACTCGGCCAAGGAAGAGGCAATCGAAAATATTCTGAACATGGTATCTCTGCGGGAGGAGGGGCTGGTCGGCAAAGTGATTGTGACCGGCTGCCTCGCGCAGCGGCATCAGGATGAAATTTTCGAGGAAATCCCGGAAGTGGACGCGGTATTTGGCATCGGGGCAAACGGCGACATCGCCGCCCTGGTGGAGCAAGTGCTGGGGGGGGAAAAGCAGCTTTCTTCTTTCCCGCCACCGGAAGAATCACCTCTTTCCGGAGAACGGACGCTTCCCAGCGTAGAACGGGTCCTGAAGGCGGAACGGCATCTCTCCTTTTTCCCGACGTTATTGCAGTTGCCGCTGTCCGGCCAACGGATTTTGTCCACCCCGCCCTATTGGGCCTACCTGAAAATCGCGGAGGGCTGCTCCAACTGCTGCGCCTACTGCGTCATCCCGGAAATCCGCGGCCCCTACCGCAGCCGGCCCATGGAGGACATCCTGGAGGAAGCGGCGGAACTCGTGGAGGGCGGCGTCAAAGAGCTGATTCTGGTCGCCCAGGACACCACGAACTACGGCATGGATTTGGGTGGCACTCTCCAACTGCCGGAGCTTTTGAAACGGCTCAGCGCCATTGAGGGCCTCGTCTGGATCCGGCTTTTGTACTGCTACCCCGATAAAATTACGAACGAGCTGCTGGAAGTCATAGCAGATAACAAGAAAATTTTACATTATATCGACTTGCCTCTCCAGCACATAAATGATAGAATCTTACTGGATATGCGCCGCCGCGGCAACGGGGCGCATATCCGCGAGACCATCGCCCGCATCCGCGCGAAGCTGCCGGACGTTGTGCTGCGCACCACTTTGATCACGGGCTTCCCGGGCGAGACGGAAGAAGAATTCGAGGAACTCGTTGAATTTATCAACGAGACGGAGTTTGACCGCCTCGGCTGTTTCGCCTTCTCCCCGCAGGAGGGTACGTCGGCCTATACGCTGCCGGAACCGGTGGAGGACGAACTGAGGCAAAAGCGCGCCGAAATCCTGATGCAAGACCAATATGAGATCATGGCGCTCAAGAATCGAGAATGCATCGGAAAAACCTACCTGGTATTGGCGGAGGGCTACGACGCCTATTCGGACAGCTACTACGGCCGCTCCTACCGGGACGCCCCGGAAATTGACACCCTGATCCGCTTTACGGGCAAGGGCGACTATGCCGAGGGGACTTTTGTTTCCGTGGAGATTTTCGGAGAGAACGATTCTGATTTAATCGGGCGGGTTGCCGTGTCCTGACTCCCTTCTCACAAAAAAGAAAGGAATGAGCCTTTTATGGCCGAAAACCGCTTTACCCCAAACTACCTGACCTTTGCTCAAATGCTGCTGGCGCCTGTATTTTTAGTGCTGTTGCTTCTGGAAGCCTATCTGCTCGCGACCCTGGTGTTTCTTGCCGCCGCGGTCACAGACTTCCTGGACGGCTACTTTGCCAGAAAGTCCGGGCAGGTCACTGTTTCCGGCAAGCTGCTCGACTCCATCGCGGATAAAACACTCACCACACTGGTGCTGCTCGGTTTTGTCCACATGGGCTGGTGCAATTTTATGATCCCGGTCGTCATTCTGGCCAGGGAGTACCTGCTCATCTGCCTGCGCCTGGTGTCCGCGCGGCAGGGAACTGTCATCCCCGCGAATCACTGGGGCAAAGCCAAAACCGCCTGCCAAATGATCTTCAGCCTGATTCTGTTGATCTGTGCGCAGCTATACGACCGGGGGATCGCGTTTCGTGAAGATATCGCCGTGATCACACTCCCCATCTTAGGGAATATCCTGATGGGAATCACCGCGTTGCTGGCACTCCTTTCCGGGGCAAGTTATTTCACTCAGGGCAGGAAGCTCTTCGAGACGCCGGAAAGCAGAAAACTGCTGTCCGCAATTCTGTATGAAGAGTTCGTCTATCCTCTGCTGATCAGCAGTGCGCTGCTCTACTTTATGAGCGCCGGGCTCTGCAACGTCTGGACTGTGACAGTGGTACTCCTCATCGGCTTCGCCGTCTCCTCTTTTATTTTGGTGGCGGTCTCGCAGCACGCCAAATTGTCGCTGAAGCGCTGGAATGCCGCGAAGCTCTATTACATGCTTGGCATTCTGCTGCTGTTTTTGGCGAAACTTGCAAACGACTTTACGGGCGCGCTGACCAGTCTTTCGGAATCGCTCCTGCCGCTGGCTGGCAACATCCTGTTGGGCCTGCTGGCCGCCCTGTCTCTATTCTCCGGCTTCCTCTGTATTGCGGGCGGCAGAAAAAGAATTGACTTTTCCATATAATCTGCATATAATAATGACAAAGCTCTATATTGAAATGCGTTTTACCGGGAGGTAGTACCCGCCGCAACCGCACAGGCAGAGAGGGAGCGTTTGCTGAAAGCTCCTTATGCGGCGGCGGGGAAGATGCGCCCGTCAGCACACGCGGAGGAAACAGTCCAAAATCTTGGACTTTAGTATTCCCATGCGGGAAGCCCCGTTACAGGCCAAGAAGTCGTACCCTCGTGGGTATCGCTTCTATTGAGAAAAAACAGGAGTGGAACCGCGTAAAAACGCCTCCGTTGTCCTTCGGGCAGCGGAGGTTTTTAATTGGGAGGCAGAGCACTATGTTTAACAGGCTCGGGGAGGACATTGCCTGCGTCAAAGACCGGGACCCGGCGGCGCGCAGCGCGCTGGAAATTTTGCTGCTGTACCCGGGCTTGAAGGCCATCCGTATGCACCGGCGCGCCCACTGGTGTTACAACCGGGGCCTTCTGTTCCTCGCGCGCTGGATTTCCCAGCGCGCCGTGAAACAGACGAATATTGAAATCCATCCGGGCGCGGTTCTGGGCCGAAGACTGTTCATTGACCACGGCACCGGCGTCGTCATCGGCGAAACCGC
>Ga0123353_10001995_pt1 | contig 25219 bp, 21 predicted proteins | sample TergutLab28metaG_3_FD_92763 | JGI IMG/M metagenome (GOLD analysis project Ga0123353, IMG submission 92763) | Labiotermes labralis P3 segment gut microbial communities from Petit-Saut dam, French Guiana - Lab288 P3 | ecosystem: Host-associated > Arthropoda: Insects > Digestive system > Gut ...
AGCCGCCGACTTTAATGCCGTATTGTTTAAAATCCACGAGCACAAGGCTCGCCGCAAACTGTCTGCCGAAAACCGAGTACAGCGCACTGTACAGCTCGCCGTCGCCCGCTGTAATCCTCACGGGTTTATTATCGCGCAGAAACCGAAAAGCGATGTGCGGGTGTGCTAAAATTAACTTGTCTACAACTCCCTGAACGGCGTTCGCCTCGGAAATGTCTTTCCTGAGAAATTTAAGGCGGGCGGGCGTATTGTAGAAAAGCTCGCGTATTATGATAGTTGTGCCGTCGGGGCAGCCGGTTTCATGGTGCGCGGCTTCAACGCCGCCATTAATTTTATACAGCGTGCCGGTCTTATCCCCGGCTCTTTTGGTGAGCATTTCTATTTTTGAAACCGCTGCGACCGAAGCGAGCGCTTCCCCGCGAAAGCCCATTGTGATTATATTTTCAAGGTCTTCTTTATCCCTGGTTTTACTTGTAGCGTGACGGAGAAAGGCTTTGGGGACTTCATCAAATGCGACTGCGCAGCCGTCGTCGGTGACGCGCATGAAGCTTACGCCGCCGCCCATAATCTCGACGGTGATTTGCTTCGCGCCCGCGTCAACGCAGTTTTCAACAAGTTCCTTTATGACGCTTGCAGGGCGTTCAACGACCTCGCCGGCGGCGATGAGTTCACTGACCTCGCGGGAAAGAATGTTTATTTTAGGCATAAATTCACCTCGCTTTTAGGTTTAAATAATGCTTATACCATGCGTTTCAGAAGCCTAATATTAAGCACAAGGGCAATCGTTCCGAGTATGATAAAAGAAATTACCATACCGAATAACTGCTCCGGTTCTAAAACAATACCTAATGCGGATTGCATTACTGTTTGAAATATAACCAAAATCCCCACCCCTGTCATCATGGTAAGCATAACGGGAGCGAGTTGGTAGGCAATCGCTTGTTTCCTTAATAACCCTATTCCGCAGAACACAGCAAAAGGTAATATAACCGCTAAATCTATCACAAATGCAGGCTCGGTAGTGTACACATCAATGATTTCCATAGGTATTCCCGAAATAGCCGTGGGGATAATGAATATCAACCATATTAAGGCGGAGCAGCCGCTGGTTATTAAAAAAACGGCAGTACCGGTTAATCGCTTGTCATAGAGCGGATTGTCAAATGATTTACATTTTGCAAGCTCCGACATTGATATAATAAAAGCAAATAATGCACTCCCGAATTGTACCAGATAGAGCATGAAAAGCCTGTTAAAACTAATACCGGTTACAAGGCAGGCAGAAGCGTAAAGAATAATGGAAAGCAATCCGCTTTGAAGTGGAAGTGCGTACTTTTTTCGCCTTAAAAACACAACCGTGATGAGTAAAAGCAGGGATATAGGTATAATCACGATATCCGCCCCCTTTGTCGCCCCCGCTTTAAAAATGGAATCATTTGCGTATATGCCGTCGCCGAATAAGGTTACTTGATGTCCGTAAATGTTTTCGACTATCCTTTGTGTACCGCCGAATGAATAAAACAAGCCGAAGCAGGCTGAAACAATCGCCGATACAGATGAAATAACAGATAACACAGCCGAAGATTTTTTCATTATTAGTTTTCCTCGCATTATATAAATTCTCTATACATATGACTTGCTTCACCGCATTTAAAAGTTAAAGAATCGGTACGCAAAATTCGCATCTTCCATCTTCAATAAGTCTGTATTTATAACGTTCTAAAATAGGTTTTTCTGAATTGAGCTGTAATTTATTTTCTTCCAAAATATTAAGAACTGAACCCCAAAACTCCCCAATCACTTCCGCAGTATGAGGTATAGTGAAAACTGCATATTTACCGCTTGGTATTTCCCCATGCTTTACAAATTCATCACCCAAATTTTCAACTGACACCACTAAACATACATCATAGCGGCATTTTTCAAGCGGTGTATTTTCATTGTCATGTGCAATTCCGTAAATAGTGCTGTCGATAAATAATCCTTTATGATTTGCCCACTCTTTCAACGCTGCCATTAATTTATAATTTTCGCTTCCGTAGGCTCCGACTCTCCTCATGTAAACGATAAGCTGAACAGGAAGTTGTTCAATAATAAAATCCATAATAACCTCACATTAATTCAAAATTAAGTAAAAATACGCAATCGCGAACAAGAAACCGGGAAGCAAATTCGCCGCTTTTATATCAGATTTGAGCGCCATATTTAAGCCGATTGCGAGTATCATTATTCCGCCCGCCGCCGAGATTTGTGTGATTAACTCACCGGTCAGAATACTCTGCAAATAACCCGCAAAAAACTCTATACCGCCCTGATAAAAAATCACGATTACAGCCGAAAGCAGCACACCGAAACCGAAGGACGAGGCGAGAATCATCGCGCTAACGCAGTCGAGAATGGATTTGGTGAAAATTATGCTTCGGTCGCCCGCGAGCCCGCTTTCCAACGAGCCGACAATCGCCATCGCACCCACGCAAAACAGCAGAGTCGCAGCGACAAAACCCTCAGCGAAACCGCTTTTTTCTTCGTTTTTACTGAGCCTTTTCTGCAGCCGCAAACCGAGTTTATCTAAAGCCCCGTCTATGTTTATAAGACCGCCGGCAAATGCGCCGAGCGTCAGCGAAATTACAAGCAGCATAAGGTCGCCGACAAGCGCGCTTGAAATCCCGATTATACAGACGCAGAGCCCGATTGCGCGGGTTGTATTTTCGGAGGCTTTACGGGGGATTCTGCCTTTTAGCAGAAGCCCGAGCGAGCCGCCTGCGACTATTGCAACGGAATTGATTAACGCGCCGAGCGGCATAAAATTCACCTCGTCTTATATAAATTCCTCTGGAATATCAAATCCGAAAGTTTTGCACAGAATCATTACATCCTAAATGTCTTTTTTGCTTTTCATGAATCTTCTTTTATTTTCCCTATCAGCCAATGTTTGGCAGCTTCCGGGTCATCAAAATACCTTGTCGAATAATATAAATCCATTTCAACTTTTTTCATTTTCTTTTTGATTAATTTCTGTACATACGGGGTACATCCTACTAAGCATAAATTAAATATCTTATGCCTTATTAACTGTAAATGACCGATTAATACCTCTATTACCTCATCATCAATTGTAGTTTCATATAAATCAATCCATATCCGTCTGTTGTTTTTACCGGAGGAATTAATGATAAATTCCTCTTCCGCTTTTATGACCGCGAAAAGCTGCTCTTTATCATCATGATAGCTTCCGTATTTAAGCGGGTGCAGTTCGCCGCCCATGTAATAATAAGGACATAAGCTCCCGCTTGGTGATTTGGTTAACACTTTTTAACACCTCTATACTTTTCTCAATTTACGCTTATCATTAATATGATTTCACTATATTTCATATTACAATTCTCTCTTCAACTCCGCCAGAGCCTGCAGCGCCTCAAGCGGAGTCAATGCGTTCACATCGAGCGTTTTAAGACGGTTAATCACGCTTTCGCGGGCAAGCGACGTGAAGTCGATTTGAGATTCCTCTTCCCTTTCGCGCAGCTCGGTTTCAAGCTCGATTTTAGAGTTTAACTCCATCACCTTTAGCGATTGTTTTGCGCTGCTGATGACCTTTTCGGGCACGCCCGCAAGCTTCGCAACTTCGATTCCGTAACTGTCGTCCACGCCGCCCTCAACGATTTTGTGAAGAAAATGCAGCTCATCGCCGCGCTTTGAAGCCGCCGCGCTGAAATTTCTGATGCCCGAATTCCTGCGCTCCAGTGCGATTAATTCATGGTAATGCGTTGCGAACAAAGTTTTACAACCGGTCTTGTTATTAATATACTCGGCGACGGATTTCGCGATTGAAATACCATCGAAAGTGGACGTCCCGCGCCCGATTTCATCAAGAATGACAAGGCTTTTTCGGGTTGCGTTTTTGAGAATTTCCGCGACCTCCGTCATTTCAACCATAAAAGTTGACTGTCCCGCCGCAAGGTCGTCGCTCGCGCCTACGCGGGTGAAAACCTTGTCAACGACACCTATACGCGCAGATTTCGCGGGCACGAAGCTGCCGATTTGCGCCATAATCGTAATGAGCGCCACCTGCCGCATGAACGTAGACTTTCCCGCCATATTTGGTCCCGTGATGATAATAAGGCGGTTTTTCTCGGTATCCAAATAAACATCATTAGGCGTAAAAACGCCATCCTTAAGCACTTTTTCAATAACGGGATGCCTGCCGTCCTTGATTTCAATAACGCTCTCCGTACTTATTTCCGGACGGGTGTAATTATTCTCGATTGCACACTGCGCGAAGCCGCAAAGCACATCAACAATCGAAATCGCTTCCGCGGTTTTCTGCGCAGCTTCGAGCTTGCTCTTGATAAACTCGCAAACTTCTGTGAAAAGCTCGGCTTCAAGTGCAATAATTTTATCGTTTGCACCAAGAATTTCATTCTCGATTTTTTTAAGCTCGTCTGTTATATACCGCTCGCCGTTGGTAAGCGTCTGCTTTCTGATATAATGCGCGGGCGCTAAGTTTACGTTGCTTTTTGAAATCTCGATATAATACCCGAACACGCGGTTGTAGCCGACTTTCAGGTTCTTTATTCCGGTGGCTTTGCGCTCGCGCTCTTCAAGAACGGCGAGGATATTTTTGTTGTCTTTTGTAATGAGGCGAAGTCCGTCAAGCTCCGAATTATAACCGTCTTTAATGTATCCGCCGTCTTTTGTGAGCGCTGGCGGCTCGGGTTTAATCGCACGCTCTACAAGCGCATGGATTTCTGACAAGTCGGAAATTCTCCCGTTTAATTTTTGAAATAAAGGCGCGCAAAATCCGTTTAAAATGCACTTTACCTCCGGAATTTTCCCACAAGTAGCACCGAACGCTGCTGCGTCGCGCGGGTTGGCTTTGTTATAAACAATTCGCGTCATCAGCCGTTCTATATCATAAACGCCGCTTAAAGATTCACGTAAATCACCGAGTCCGATTACGTTTTTTATGAGCTCGTCTACGGCTTCGAGCCGCCGCAGAATCCGCGTATGGTCGGTGAGCGGGCGCTCAATAAAAGATTTAAGCCGCCGCCTGCCCATTGATGTGCGGGTACGGTCCAGCACCCACATAAGCGTTCCCCGTCGGTCCTTGCTGCGCATATTTTCAGTGAGTTCCAGGTTTCTTCTCGCTGCCAAGCCCAAATCAAGAAACGCACTTTCCTTGTGCATTATAAGCTCTGTGAAGCGCGGAGTGCCGTTCAAATGCGTTTTCTTTATGTAACCGAGCAGTGCGGCAATTGCGCCCGCTGCAAGCGGATTTTCCGTAACTATTTCCAGGGGAATAAAATTATGATTCACAAGTATTCCGGTATCGTATTCATCATCGCCGAGTGTCTCGCCGACACAGCCGGGGATTTTATTTTTAATAAAATCCCCGGTGTTTTTAAGCGACATAAAATCCATGTTAAACAGCACTTCCACCGGCATGAAGCGCGCTATTTCGGTAATCAGTTCATCTTCAAGCTGCTTTCCGCTTTTCTCGAAAGCATTAAGCTCGCCCGTTGACAAATCAGCGAAAGCAACACCGCAGCCTTGCTCCTTTCGGGCGCTGCCCTGCAAATAATTGTTTTTCATATAAAAGCAGGCAATGAAATTATTTGAACCCGCGTCGAGCATATTATCCTCAATCAGCGTTCCCGCCGTAACAATACGCACAACCTCGCGCTTCACCAAACCCTTGCCGTTCACGTCGCCTACCTGCTCGACGACTGCGACCTTCTCACCCTGCTCTACGAGCCGTTTTATGTAGTTCTCAGCGGCATGATGCGGCACACCGCACATGGGTATTTCGGAGCGTTTTGTGAGTGCCAGTTCAAGCTTTTTTGAAATTTTCTCCGCTTCATCAAAGAAGAATTCGTAGAAGTCGCCAAGACGGTAAAACACAATGTATTCCTTGTATTTTTCTTTAATCTCGACGTACTGTTTCATCATGGGGGTGAGTTCTTTGTTCATTTTTATTACCTTTTTGCGTGTTTTATTTATAATCAATTAACTTCAAAAATGCTTCGTCATTTTTGAAGACGCGGCAAATGCCGCTTAAGCCGCAAAGCGGCTTAATTCGATTGCATAGCCGATTGCGCGCCTATGGCGCGACAGCAAACGAGTTTGCTGTGAAAAATGCAAAGCATTTTTCAAGTTAATCGGCTATATAATGCAGGTATTTAAAATCATACCTCTGCATTATATAATAGGTTGTATAAGCACCCCGCGGGCGAACGAAGTTCGCCCTTTCATCAATTGTACATGGTCTGCTGTCAGTTATTCGTCATCCGCACCCACCGCAGCTCCCGCAGCCGCTTCCGCAGCTTTTGGCCGCCGGCTCGCAGGTGTCGGGGTCCGCGCCCTCGCAGCACATTGCGACGATTTGATTAATGCCGCTTAGCATCCGGTCGAACTCGGCTTTCGCCGCGCTATACGCTCTCATGTTTTCATTTGACATTATTTCTGCATAGGTTTCACGCATTTTCGTGTTAAGCCCGTCAATTTTTTCCTGGTTTTTTTCATTCTCGGCTTTCGAAAATTCCATTGTCAGATTCTCTTTTTGCAGGTTAAACTCTCCGATGAGATTCTGCAGCGCCTCGTCGGCATCGTTGATGTCCTTTGCCGCGAAATATGCCTTGAAACGCTCGTCCGCTTGAATCGCTTTACCGAGCTCTCTTGCTGCTTGAATGGGGTTCATATTATTTCTCCTTTTAACGCCCATGGCAGGGCTTTATTTATTTTTATGTCCACAAATTTTCCGAGCAGTTCATCGCCGCCTGCGAAGTCTACGATAATTCCCTGCCTGCTTTTACCTGTGAGCAGTTCCGGTGATGTCCTGCCCTCGCCAAGACATAGCACCCGTAATGTTTTACCTATAAACTTCTCATATGAACGCTCGCTGATTCTACCCTGTACATCGAGCAGTTCACGGAACCACGCGGATTTCTCTTCGGCGGGAACAGGGTCGGCGAAATCTGCCGCCGCGGTTCCCTTACGTTTGCTGTATATAAATGTATAGGCAGAATCAAAGCCGATTTTTTCTATTAAGTCCAGTGTTTCTTTAAAATCTTCATAATTTTCACCCGGGAAACCGACAAGAATATCGGTGGTGAGCGAGATTTCAGGGATTTTATTTCGTGCATACTCGGCGAGCTCAATGTACTGCTCGCGGCTGTAGCCGCGGTTCATAAGCTTTAAAATGCGGCTGCTGCCCGATTGCACAGGCAGATGCAGGTGGCGTGAGATGTTCCGGCTTTCTGCGATAAAGTCAATCAGCTCTTTTTTGCAGTCTTTAGGATGGCTGGTCATGTAGCTGATAATAAACTCGCCGTCAAGATTGTCCAGTTCCTGCAGAAGCTCCTTAAAACCGGTGCCTGTATCCTTTCCGTAGGAATTTACGTTCTGTCCGAGCAGCAGAATATCACGGCGTCCTTCTTCAATCAGACCTTTAACTTCGCTGATTATACTCGCGGGCTCCCGCGATACCTCGCGCCCGCGGACAAGCGGCACGACGCAGTAGGTACAGAAATTATCACAGCCGTTCATAATGGGAACATTTGCTGAATATTTACCCTCGCGCAAAGGCTTTACGTCCTCGTATGAAACGGGCTCTGCACCTATTATGCTCGGCAGCGAGGCTAATATGTCTGTGCCGATAATTGCATCCAGAAACGGGAACTTGGTTTTAAAATACTCTGCCATGTGCGGTTGCTGCGTCATGCAGCCGCATAAAATTATAACAAGTTCGGGCTTGTCCTCCTTAAGCTTTTTAAGCGCGCCGACATTCCCGAAAACCCGCTGCTCAGCGTTTTCACGGACAGCGCAGGTGTTGAAAATGATGAGGTCGGCTTCCTCAGGGGTTTTAACCGGGATATACCCCAAAGTCAACAACAATCCCGTTACTTTCTCGCTGTCCGCAAAATTCTGCTTGCAGCCATAGGTTTTGACATAAGCTTTCCTAATTTTTTCCATACTATATATTGTATAACGTTTTAGTTGATTTGTCAATAAAATATTTATTATGCGAAGCCAAATATCGGCAATTTTTTTAATAATAATGCCTTATAATAAAACTATGCTTTACCCAAATATTATTTACATAGATGCGTTGTTCATAATTAATCTTTATGTGAATTTTTTTCTCATTAAGGCTTGCGGGGCTTTTCTGCACAGAAAAATAAGCCCGGCGCGCTGTGTTCTGGGTGCCGCCTCGGGCGGGCTTTCTTCGCTTGTAATCCTGCTCCCCTCCCTGCCGCTGCTGCTGAACACAACCATAAGGCTCGGCATAGGCTCGTTACTCGTGCTAATTGTTTTCGGACGCGGAAAGTTTTTTAAAAACGCGCTTGTCTTCTTCGTGATTAACGTGATTTTTGCAGGTGTAATGCTGGCTTTAAGTCTGTTTGCTTCACCGCTGGGCATGATTTACAACAACGGCACGGTGTACTTCGATATATCGTTTTTGGCCCTGCTTGTTTTCACGGCGGCGGCGTATTTTCTTATTCGCGTCCTGCGGTATTTTTTGGATGTAAAGTTCAACGCAGACAGAATTTATCCGGTTATTTTTGAGTATAACGGCGAGAGCAGGGTTTTGAGCGCGTTCGCGGATTCCGGTAACACGCTGACGGACTTCTTCACAGGCAGACCTGTAATCATCTGCGACAAAAGCGCCTGCGCGGGTTTATTTCCCGAGTTCAGCGTAAGCAGCCTTGAGCTGGTGAAAGGGCTGCGCCTGCTGCCTTATTCGACTATTAACGGCAGCGGAATTATCCCGGTATTTAAACCGGACAGCGTGAAAATTGAACAAAAAGAAGTTGATGTTTTACTGGGAATTTCAAACGAGGATATAAATAAAAACGGCGTAAACGCCATTTTCAACCCGAAATTATTATTTTAAGGAGTAAGAGCCATGCACGATTTACAAACGGTTTTGCAAACAATTATAAGCAAAATCAGACGAGCGAAAGAAAAAGAAAAGGACAGTATTTTTTACATAAACGGAGCGGAATCGCTGCCCCCGCCTCTCACAAGGGACGAGGAAGAAATAGCGTTCCGGCAACTCGAAACTGACTTCAACACCGCGCGGGAGACGCTGATTGTCCACAATCTGAGGCTTGTCGTTTACATAGCGAAAAAGTTTGAATCCACGGGCATCGGCATTGAAGACCTTATTTCAATAGGCACAATCGGGCTTATTAAAGCCGTGAATACTTTCAGCCCCGATAAAAATATAAAACTCGCAACTTATGCCTCGCGTTGTATCGAGAACGAAATTCTTATGTTTCTGCGAAAAACAGGCTCGCAGAAATACGAGATTTCCATTGACGAGCCGCTTAATATTGACTGGGACGGGAACGAGCTGTTACTTTCCGACGTGCTCGGAACCGATAACGATATTGTCAACGTAAACATAGAAAACGAGGTCGAGCGCGATTTGCTCCTTTCGGCAATCAGCAGGCTGGGCAGCCGCGAGAAGCAAATCATGGAGATGCGTTTCGGGCTTGTTGACGGAAACGAGCGTACGCAAAAGGAAGTCGCGGATTCAATCGGGATTTCGCAGAGCTACATTTCGCGGCTTGAAAAGCGGATTATCAAACGGCTGCGGAAAGAGCTTGAAAGGCTATGCGGGTAACGTGTAATTGTTATTTAAATTTCTTTGTTAACCCGTGATATTGTCAGCGCTTTCCCCGTTTTCTCGTCAATTTCAAGCAATACCGCGTTAATGCTGTGTTTCCCTGTTGCAAGCGCATGCTTTTTAGGATAATAGCACAGAAACCTTTCAATGATTACGCTCTTGTCAATACCTAAAACCGAATCGTGCACGCCGGTCATACCGACATCGGTGATGTAGGCTGTGTGCTTGTCTATAATCTGCTCATCGGCTGTCTGCACATGAGTGTGTGTCCCGAGCACTGCGCTCACTCTACCCGAAAGGTAATAACCCATCGCTTTCTTTTCGGCGGTGGCTTCCGCGTGGAAGTCTACAATTATATTTTTAATGCCGATACTTAAAAGCAGCTCATCAGCGCATTTATAAGGATTATCAGCCGGAATCATAAAATTGGTTCCGGCAAGGTTTATTACAGCCGCCGAAAAACTCCCGCGGTCAATTATGCAAATACCTTTGCCCGGTGCGTCGCCGCCGTAATTCGCGGGGCGCAGTATGAATGGATTTTCGCGGTACGTGCTGTCCATGTCATGCCGCTTGAAGCAGTGGTTGCCGGTGGTAATCACGTCCGCGCCCGCCTTGAAGAGCAGCTTCGCCGAGTGCGGCGTAATGCCGTTTCCGTCGGCGGAATTCTCACCGTTAACTATAACTAAGCCTTTTCCAATTTCAAGCTCATGCTTAAAACTCGGCAAAAAGGCGTAAAGCTTTTCACAGGCATACTGCCCGACGACGTCTCCGATAAAAAGTATTTTCATAATATAAACATGATAACACACTACCCGTTCCTTGTCAACTTTTCTTAGTTCTATAACTTTCCGGACGAGCATATTTTTGTAAGGGACAAGTTTGCTTTAAAGGAAAGGAATAAATTATGGAAAGAACAGTTTTTATTGTACTCATTATTTTGGCGCTTCTCGTGTCTGCCTGCGCGGCAGAAGAGCCGCTTAAAAACCCGCCACCCGCGGATTATTCTCCCCCTGTGACGACAACACTCGTTCTTGAGGAAGCGGTTCCGACTTTTTCTGATAACTTTATGGACGAGCCCCCCCGAGAGCTTGATTACACGGAGGTGAATTTCCGCATCAGGACAAATAACATCACAACCGATACAAGCTGGATTGAGTTTGAACTCAATAATCGTTCAGATGTCGAATATATCTATGGTGAGCATTTCGTGCTGTCTGAATTTACAGACGGCTCATGGGAAGCTGTTGATATTATTCATGGCGCGCAGTGGAGCGAAATGGGTATAATCCTGATGCCCGACTCTATAAACAACGGCAGTATCGATATCGGGTACTTCTTCGGATTTCTCAGTGAGGGCGAATATAAAATCGAGAAAATTCTTTTTTCGGAGTACGACTGGGGTCTTGTGAGCACAGAGTTTGAGGTTTTTGAAATCGAGAAATAAAAAAACAGATGCTATGCATCCGTTTTATATTTACATTCTGAGTCCGCCGCCCGCAAAAGCGGTTTTGCTCGTGCCGAGCATTTGCGCTGTCCGCGAAAGGCGGTTTACGAAGCCGAAGTTTGAGCGGAGCCCGTCGGTGAGGAAGCGTTCAAGCGACCCGTTCCCTGCAGCCGCTTTCATGCGTTCTTCATTAATCTGCAAAAGCCCGCTGCGGTCAGTCGTTACACCCATGCGTTCAAGACTCGACGAGTATGAGCGCATGATTCCCGACAGCGCCCGCTTCTCACGCTCGCCTGCGCTTTTCATCAGGTTATTAAACGAATTTATAACATCGCGGAACGCGCCTGTTTGCTTGCTTTCATCGCGGCTGAGGTTAATCTGAACGCTCCCGGTGTCACGCAGTTCCGCGCGAATCCCGTGAAAGCCCAGGTCGGCGTTATTGGATTTTGATGTTTGCAATGCCCCTGTGAAGCCGCGGTTATTAACCCGGAACTCGGCATTCTGCGCCTGCTGCGTAATTGTATCGCCGCCCGCGACTGCAAGTGCGTTGCCGTTATTGCTGCTCAAAGTAAAGTTCGGCTGACCTGCCGTGTTTACGCCTGTTTCCGTGGATTCGATTACAAGCCTGCTTTCCCCTGTCTTGCTGTCAACCGAAACATATGCCGAAACGCCGGACGCCTGTGCGCCGGTATTTGTTTTATTAATTGCGTCAGCCATTTTCTGCTGAACATCTTTGTTTGTATCCGCTGCGGAAACGGTAAAACTAATGTCAAACTGCCGTCCGCCGGCATCAAGCGTCATATTATTAGCGCCCCAGCCAAAGCCGCCGTCAGTGACCGCCGAAGCGTTTGCCGTTAAGGCATTGCCTTCGTTTTTTTGAGCTTTCGCCACTTGAAGCACATCAACAGAAAGGTTGCCGGAAACTCCCGCCGCTTTCACTTTGCTTGCGTCAAAAGAAGTAATACCAAGCTTTTTCGTGTCATTTGAGGTAACTTGATTCGCGCCGAAAAGCGAGTTGGTGTTGCCGCGCATGTTATTCAAGGACTTAAGCAGGGCGTCAACGCCCCCTTGAAACTCCGGCGAGGATGTTTCGGGGGGAGCGGAAATATTAGGAGTGGTGAAACTGTTTGCGGTGTTACCGGTAAGGCTCATCATATTTCGGTCAATGTTAAGCGTTGTGCTGAGCCGCCCCATTGCCCACCAATTGTTGTTAAAACTATTGTTAATCACCATATTTTCACCATGTCCTTTCATCACCAACGTGGAATGAAAGGTTTCTTTTTCCCCGGTTTATCGCTGCTTGTTTCAACCTATATTACCCCCTGCTATCAATATTATAGCAGTTTTATTTGGATTTGTCAACTAAATATTGACTTTCTCTCCATATTATGTTATATTTAAATAAATATTGTCGGCATCATTCTCGGATTGCTGCGGAGGATTCACTTTTTATGAGGGATACAAAAAGAGTCGGCTTGCTGGACGAAATAAGGGGCTTCGCGATTATCTGTATGATTGTTTATCATTTTCTGTTCAGCCTGCAGAACTTCTACGGCGTCGACGTGCCCGTATTTTTTGACAGCTGGTTCGGTGTAATACGAAGCATTTTCGCGGGTGCTTTTATATTTATTTCCGGCTGCGTCTGCCGCTTTTCCCGCAACAACTTAAAGCGGGGCGCGCAGTGCTTTTTCCTCGGTATGCTCGTTACTTTTGTCATCGCGCTGGTTCAGCCCTCATTGCAGATTCACTTCGGGATTCTTCATCTGCTCGGGATTTGCATGATTATATATGCGCTCACCGAGGTGTTTTTTGATTTTGTGCCGCCGCTTGCGGGCATAATTATCTTCGGATTTTTATTTTTCGCGCTGTATAATATTCCTTACGGGAATCCCGGTTTCATTGGTTTCGGCGGGCTTTTTGCAATCCCTGTGCCGGAGATTCTTTACGACGCGGAGGTGCTCTTCCCTCTCGGCTTTAAGGGCCCCTACTCAAACTACGGAGATTATTTCCCGCTTCTGCCCTGGTTCTGTATTTTTGCAACCGGCTGCTTTTTCGGGGTTTATGCGCGCGAAAACGCGCTCCCCCGCTGGTTTTATAAGACTCGAGTAAAGTTTTTCGCGGTGACCGGAAGATATACGATTTGGATTTATCTGCTTCACCAGCCAATAATAATTGCAGTTTTAAATATAATTTTCAAGGGAAGAACAGCTTAAGCTTAAAATTAAACGGCACTAAAACGGGGAAAACGAAACTTTATATTCTCCGTTGGTGCGGGTAGGGCAATTAAAACTTAAAATTAAACGGCACTAAAACGGGGAAAACGAAACTTTATATTCTCTGTTGGTGCGGGAAGGACATTATATAAATAATGAAAAAAACAGGACTGAATGAACTTCGTGAGAGCTATCTCACTTTCTTCGAGGGTAAAGACCACCTGCGCCTGCCGAGCGCTCCTCTTATCCCAAAGGACGACAGCTCAATACTGCTGATTAACGCGGGTATGACGCCTCTTAAAAAGTATTTTCAAGGCATAGAGGAACCGCCGAGAAAGCGCGTCGCTTCCTGCCAGAAATGCATCCGCACGCCCGATATCGAGAACGTCGGGTTCACCTCGCGGCACGGCACTTATTTTGAAATGCTCGGGAACTTTTCGTTCGGCGATTATTTTAAAAGCGAGGCTTGCGCGTGGGCTTGGGAGTATTTTATAGAGGTGCTTGAGATTCCCGAAGACTTGCTCTGGGTCAGCGTTTATGAGGAAGATGACGAGACCGCGGAAATTTGGGTTAAAGAAGTCGGTGTTAATCCGGACAGAATCGTGCGTTTCGGGAAAGCCGATAATTTCTGGGAACACGGGAGCGGCCCGTGCGGGCCTTGCTCGGAGATTTACTTTGACCGTGGCGCAGATAAAGGCTGTAAGACCGATTGCAAAGTCGGCTGCGACTGCGACCGTTATATCGAGGTGTGGAATTTGGTTTTCACACAGTTCGACAGCGACGGCAAGGGCAACTATACGCCGCTCGCGAACAAGAACATCGACACCGGAATGGGCCTTGAACGCCTCGCCTGCGTAATGCAGGGCGCAGACAGCCTTTTCGAGGTTGATACGGTGCAGAACATTATGAAAAAAATCTGCGAAATCATCGGCAAAACTTACAAGGCTAATCCTAAAGAAGATGTTTCGATACGTATAATGACCGATCATATCCGCTCGACTTCTTTCATGATAGGCGACGGCGTTCTGCCGTCAAACGAGGGGCGCGGATATGTTTTGCGCCGGCTTCTCCGGCGAGCGGCGCGCCACGGAAGACTGCTCGGTTACACGAAGCCGTTCCTGTACGAGGTTTGCGATACTGTTATAGACGAGAATCTTTCGGCTTACCCCGAGCTCGGCGAAAAACGCGGGTATATAAAAAAGACGATTAAAACTGAGGAAGAAAGCTTCGCGAAGACAGTTGAAAAGGGATTGGAGCATCTTAATCGTGCAATGTGCGCTTTAGTAGATACCATTAAAACAGATATAAATTTAAATAGTATCACGGAAAGCATGAAAATCATTGCGGACGCAGGACGAGCTGCGACGGAGAACATTAATTTTAACAGTATTGCTAATTCAATAAAAATAATTAGCGGTGATGTTGTGTTTAAGCTTCACGACACTTTCGGCTTCCCTGTTGACCTTACGCGCGAGATTTTAAACGAAAACAACTTTACATTTGACGAAGCTAAATTCAATGAACTTATGCAGGTTCAAAAGGACACCGCAAGGGCAAACCAGGCTTTCAAAGGCGGCTGGGATGACGGACAATTGACAATTGACAATGGACAATGGATAATTGAATTTATAGATGAATATGAGATTGAAACAAAAATACTTGAGCTTGTTGAAAAAGATGATTATGTTATTACTGTACTTGAGAAAACGCCGTTCTATGCCGAAAGCGGCGGTCAGACAGGTGACACGGGCTATATAAACGGCGTGGAAGTGCTCGATACGAAGAAGACTGCTTCCGGATTACCGTTTTGTATTTGTGAGGAAAACAGTCTTAAAAAAGGCGATGCTGTTACTGCAAAAATTAACATAAACCGCCGCCGTGCAATTATGCGCAATCATACCTCCGCGCACCTGCTTCAATCAGCTCTGCGCACGGTTTTAGGCGAGCATGTGCAGCAGGCGGGCTCGCTTGTTGATGACCAGCGCTGCCGTTTTGACTTCACGCACGGACAAGCCTTAACGCCCGAAGAAATTACAAAAGTTGAAAGCTTTGTAAATTCCTTTATTATTGAAAACAATGTTGTTGAAATAAGTGAAATGCCAATCGAAGATGCGCGTAAAATGGGCGCGGTTGCGTTGTTCGGCGAGAAGTACGGCGCTTTTGTTCGCGTGGTTAAGGCGGGAAATGCGATTGAGCTTTGCGGCGGATGCCATGTCAAAAATACCGCCGAAATCGGTCTTTTCAAGATTATTTCCGAAGCGAGCGTGGCGGCGGGGGTTCGCAGAATCGAAGCCGTGACGGGTCTTGGCGTGCTCGATTTACTAAGCTCCAAGCAGAATGAAGTTCACGAAGCAAACGAAAAAATAAAGCAGTTAAACTCGGCGCACACGAAAGAAATAGCGCGCTTGAATTCCGAGATTGCAAAGATGCAGGCGCAGAATTCAAAACTTGAGGAAGTTGGCGAAAAGGACGGTATAAAACTGCTTGTAATGAAGCTCGCGGGTGCGAACGGCGACGCGCTTCGTCAGGCGGGCGACAAGCTTAAATCCGAGCAAAGCAACTTCGCCGCGGTGTTTACCGGCGAAAGCAATTTCTACTGTGTGTGCGATAAAAATGCAGTGGCGAAGGGCTTTAACGCGGGAAATATAGTTCGCGAAATTTCGGCTGTTACAGGCGGAAGGGGCGGCGGCAGACCCGACGGTGCCATGGCGGGAATCGGCGACGCTTCTAAGGTTGATGAAGCGTTAAATAAATTTAAGGGTATTTAAAATCCATTGAATCGGTGAAAACGCCGTTTCGCAGCATTTTGATGAGGAAAGGATTTGATAATATATGGACAATTGTATTTTCTGCAAGATTATAAAAGGTGAACTGCCGTCCGAGAAAGTCTATCAGGACGAGGAAATCATAGCTTTCGTGGATATAAAACCTCAGGCACCCGTGCATATCCTTGTGATTCCTAAAAAGCATATTGACGGCGCGGACACGCTTCCTGCGGAGGATGCCGGTCTTACGGGGCGTTTGGTTATCGCAGCCGCGAGGATTGCGGAGCAGTTTCATTTAAGCGGCGGTTACCGCATTGTCACCAACATCGGTAAAGACGGCGGGCAGACCGTGCGTCATCTTCATTTCCATCTTCTCGGCGGCGAAAAACTTAAAGACAGTTATTAACTCAACCTTAATTGTAGCATTTTAAGAAATGTCATAAAAATGAAACTAAAATCTGCAGTGATTGGATTCTCATATCTTGCGGGATTAATCTGCGCTTTTTTGCTTAGTTTTAATCCGATTCACGCTTCGGTAATATCATCTGCTGCCGCACTTGCAGGTTTTATTCTGTTGTGTTTAAAGTCGCGTGATATCGGCGTTTTTGTGCTTATAATCGGTATTTCATTCGGAGTTTACGCAGTATACCGGCATATTTTTATAGACGGCGCGCTCGCGCTCGACGGTCAAACGCGCAGTATTTCCGGCACAGTTCTTGATAAAACTTCACCCGCTCACGGTATGGCGGGTTACATGGTTGAAGCTGAGATTGACGGTATAAAAACACGTTTTTCACTCTACGCGCTTGATGTTGGAGCGGAGGAGGGCGATACAATTATTTTCGATGGAAAATTCTCTCTTTTGCAGGATAATACAGCATTTTCCGAAGCTTCCTATTACATGAGCAGAGGCGTTTTCTTAAAGGCGCAGGCGAAGACAACGCCGGTTGCAATTAAAAACGATAATTTTTCTTTAATAAATATAATCCGCGGCTTCAACGAACAACTTAAAAACAGCATAATGACTGCGTTTCCCGGTGACACGGGTGCACTCATATGCGCTGTTTTCCTCGGTGATAAATCCCGGATTTCCGATGATTTATCGCGCAGTATAACAAGAGCGGGAATCGCGCATTACACCGCCGTTTCCGGGCTTCACTTAACGCTGATGGCGCATATGTTTATGTCTTTATTAAGCCTCACGCGGCTGCGGAATATGCGCAAAGTTAAGTTCACGCTTCTGGCTCTGATAACGCTTGTTTTTATGGTATTCTTCAATCTCTCGCCGTCCGTTATAAGAGCGGGGATTATGCTGATTATTTTCTACGGCGGCGAGCTTTTCATGCGGCGCGGAAACACGCTAAACTCTATCGGCTTTGCGGCTCTGATTATACTTTTGTTCTCGCCGTATTCAGCCCTTGACGCCGGTTTATTGCTTTCAATCGCAGGCACAATCGGAATCGGCGTAATCGCGCCGGCAGTAAACAAGCAATTCAAATCCCGGCGTTTTAAAAGTTCCCGCGAAGTTATCGTTATGAACTTGTGCGCCAGCTACGCGACGCTTCCTCTTGTCGCAGTTTTCTTCGGCGGCGCATCGCTTGTGTCGGTTATAACGAGTATAATTTTATTGCCTTTTTTCACGGTTATGCTCACTGCGATGGTCGTTTTCGCGCTCACTACGGGGCTTGACGGATTATCGCTGCTCATCGCGGGAATCATGTCGCGCATTATGGAAGCTGTTATAATATTTTTCGGGAGTTTTAAGTTCGCTTATATCCCTCTTGATTACGGTTTTATTCTTCCGTGGATAATCGCATCAGCTATTTTTATTTCGCTTGTTTCGTTGTATTTTAAAGAAATAACCGCGGGCGTTAAAGCCGCTTTTATAAGCCTTTTTGCACTTGCGATGATGATTATATCATCTGAGTATTTAAACCTTGACAAAGCCCGCCTCGAGGTTTATACCGACGGCTCTTCGGCTTGTGTGTTTTTGCGCGAGCGCAATGTTTCTGTTGCAATTGTCACCGACGACGGCAAAAGAGCGGCGCAGGCGGCTTCAGATTTTATTCATAATAATTTCCTTGATGAAATAGGGTTGCTCCTTGTTTTGAACAGCACGAATAATGCGCTGCGTCTTTTTGAAAATATTCCGGTGATTATTTATTCGCCGCCTTCTCAAGTCGACGAAACATATGATGTCAGCGGAGTTTTTACAGTAACGAGAAACGAAAACGAAGCGGTTATTATTTACGGCAATACGGCGATTAATGTCGCGCACATAAAAACATCCTCCGGCACTGATATAAGTGTGACTTATAATTTTTCTGTTCACGCCGGAGAATTCGGCGGTACTGTTATTCACACCTCGCGCCGCGCCGCAGCAGAAGAGGAGTATGAATTTAACGCTTACTATGAAAGAATAAACTGGTTTTTAGAATGAGAATTACCGAAGACGTTTTAAAAGAGAATTTAAAATTAAATAAACTTTCTAATCTTTATTATTTTTACGGGAAAGAAGATTTTCTCGTGAGAACTTATACAGACCGCGTTCGCGAACGTTTTACGCCGGAGCCGGACGAGTTTAATATAATAAAGCTTTCCGGCTGTCCCGGCTTTGATTCTTTTGAAGAGGCGATTGAAACTTTGCCCGTTTTTGCAGAAAAAAAAGTCGTGCTCATTAATGATTTTGATGCGGAAAAAACAGACCCCGACACTCTCGACAGAATCATCGCCCTGCTCTCGGATATCCCTGAATACTGCTTAGTTTTAATAAGAATAACCGGCTTTGAACTGGGTAAAAACACCAAGACAAAAAAGCTTATAACAGCTATTGAAAAATACGGTATAGTCTGCGAATTTGATTTTCTCGGTAAGCCGAAAGCGGCGGAATTAATCATAAAAAAAGCATCCCGCGCGGGCTGTATAATCGCCCGCTGGGACGCGGAATATATCTATGATTTAACGCTCGGCAGTCTTACATTAATCAGCAGTGAAGTTGAAAAGCTCTGCGCTTATGCCGGCGCCGGCGGCGAAATTACAAGGCAGGTTATTGACCGCCTGACGCCGCGCCTTACTGAAACGAGTGTTTACGAATTAGCCGCTTCTTTAACCGAAAGGCGCGCGCAAAACGCCTTTAATATTCTTGACGATTTAATGGCACAGAACGTTCAGCCGGTTATTATTTTAAGCTCGCTTTCTGGAGCTTTTACAGATTATTACCGTGCAAAGCTCGGCAAAAATTATAAGCAGAATCCCGACAAAGCTGCAGCCGATTTTAACTATCCGAAAAACCGCGCTTGGCTGATGAAAAAAGTTCCTGCTTCTGATTTGTTAAAAATAAAAAAATGTATTTCGCTGCTTTATAAAGCCGATATAAAATTAAAATCCACAACTCTAAATAACCGCACCGTGATTGAAAAAACTATAACGGAGATACTAACTTTATAATGCTTAAAATAAAACAGGCCGTTATAGTCGAGGGAAAATACGACAAAATGAAACTCGCGGAAATACTCGATGCTGTTATAATTACAACTGATGGTTTCGGCGTTTTCAAAAAACGTGAAAAGCTTGATTTAATCCGCCTTTTCGCAAAGAAATACGGCGTAATCATTCTCACGGATTCAGACCGCGCCGGCTTTTTAATCCGCAATCATCTTAAAGGCAAAATCAACGAGGGCGAGATTTTTAACGTTTACATTCCCGATGTTTTCGGGAAGGAAAAGCGTAAAACCGAAAGTTCCGCCGATAATAAAATCGGCGTCGAGGGGATTAACGCCGAAATATTACGCAAACTTTTTGCGCGTTTCGTTGACGAACCCCGGACGTGTAATGCGCGCCTTTTCGTTGATAATCAGCGTCTTTTCGATGACGGGCTCAGCGGTAAAAGCAACTCCGCCGAGCTGCGCAAAAAGCTGCAAAAAGAACTAAACTTACCCGAAAATTTATCCGCGAAACAACTGCCGTCTATTTTAAATTCACTATTCACAGAAAAAGAATATATATCTGCATTAGAGAAATCTCAAGCTTAAGCAAACACCGCAGAATCGGTGAAACCGATACTCAGCATCGCTCACTGCCACAAGGAGGACTTAGCCCAAAAATGGTTTTTTCAAGCATACCCTTTCTTTTTATGTTCCTGCCGCTCGCGATTGGGCTTTATTATGCAACTCCACGCCGCTTTCAAAATCTGTTTATTCTTGTGAGCGCCTTGTTTTTCTATGCATGGGGCGAGCCGAAATACATCGTCGTAATGATATTTTCTATTTCAATAGACTATTTCGCCGGCATAATCATGTGGAAGTATGACGGGCGTGAAAATGTCCGCAAAGGCGCGCTTCTTGTATCGATTATCATGAATCTGGCTTTGCTCGGTTTATTCAAGTACGGGATTTTCGTGACCGATAATATCAACGGCATTTTCGGTATAGATTTAAACTATCCGATATTCCAAATCGGCAGCTTTTCCGTTCCAATCCGCGCGCTTCCGCCGATTGGAATGAGCTTTTTCACGTTCCAGTCAATGTCGTACACCATTGATTTATATAAGCGCAACATCAAAGTTCAGAAAAACCCTATTACGTTCGCGGCTTTTGTTACGCTGTTTCCGCAGCTTGTAGCGGGCCCGATTGTACGGTACAGCGATATTTCCGCTGAGCTCGAAAACCGCAAAAGCTCGCTGGCAATGACTTATGACGGCATCATGCTGTTCATCACCGGCATGGGCAAAAAAGTGCTGATTGCAAACAATATCGGTGCGCTCTGGTCACAGGTAAAGCTGATGGATACGGGCGAGCTGTCAGTGCTGACGGCATGGCTCGGAATCATCGCGTTTACTTTCCAGATTTATTTTGACTTCTCCGGATACTCGGACATGGCAATCGGACTGGGAAAAATGCTGGGCTTCAACTTCCCGCTAAACTTCAACTACCCCTATATGTCGAAAGATATTTCGGAGTTTTGGCGGCGGTGGCACATTACGCTCGGCAACTGGTTCAAGAGCTATGTTTATTTCCCGCTCGGAGGCAGCCGCAAAGGCATGAAACGCACGGTTTTCAATCTTGCTGTGGTATGGCTGCTTACCGGAATCTGGCACGGAGCAAGCTGGAACTTCATCGTGTGGGGCTGCTTTTACGGCATTATAATTATCTGCGAAAAGCTTTTCCTCGGCAGGTTTTTAAACAGGCTTCCGGGACTTATCCGCTCCGGGTATGTCATGCTTCTTGTAATACTCGGCTGGGTTCTTTTTGATACTACGGATTTGCCGACCGCACTCAAGTACGCAGGTGCGATGTTCGGAATCGGAGGCAGCGGCGTACTTGCAGATAATATCTCGCATTATGCACTGCTCAACTATTCGGTAATTCTTCTGCTATGCATTTTCGCCTGCACTAATTTATGGCGGAGAGTTTACGACCGTGTATACCTGAAAATCCCGGTGATTCTGAATTACAGCGGGGTGTTGTATCAATCGGCCGTCTTTATTTTTGTAATCGCTTATCTCGTTGACGCAGGGTATAATCCGTTCTTGTATTTTAATTTTTAGCTTGATTTAATCTATATTATCTACCGTTGGTTTACCCGGTCTGTTTCTACCGTAGGTTTCTTGAAATTTATCTTGTTATGCTGTAATATGGATATATAAAGAACAATACATCATATTAGGAGGAATTTTTCATGGACAACAAAAAAATGGGGCAGCTCATCTCGGAGTTACGGAAAATGCAGCAGATGACACAAAAGGATTTAGCGTTAAAATTGCATGTAAGCGACAAGGCGGTATCGAAATGGGAACGGGGGCTAAGCTGTCCCGATGCTTCGCTTTTATCGCCGCTTTCGGATATTCTCGGCATTACAATAAGCGAATTGCTGAAAGGTGAACGAAACAGCGAGGAAGTTATAAATAATCCCGATGAAAGTATCAGCAACGCCCTGCAATATGCCCATACAGCCGCAAAAAGCAAAGTTAAATCTATACAGACTGTTTTTTCCGCTGTTTTTTCGATTATGCTTGTGCTCGGTATCATCACCTGCGCGATTTGCGACTTAGCGATTTCAGGAAGCTTTTCATGGTCGCTTATACCTATCAGCGCCTGCGTCTTCGCGTGGTTTTTATTTACCCCCTCAATCAAATTCGGCATTAAAGGAATCGTTGTATCTTTAGCCGCGTTAAGCATTTTGATTTTGCCGTTTTTACTTGTTTTGAATAGTCTGATTGACAGCAATGGATTACTTATGCCAATCGGCATAAGAGTGTCGGTCATTTCAACCGCTTATTTATGGAGTGCTTTTATTATATTTAAAATATTAAAATCAAGAAAGCTTATAGCTTTGGCTGTTTCTTTATTGTTGTCAATTCCCTGCTCACTTATGATAAATTTCGTGCTTTCAAAAATAATATCTTCATCTTTATTTGATGTTTGGGACGCAATGTCCATCGCTATTATAACAGGGCTGATTATTTTCCTTTTTATTATGGATTATTGTGTTAGAAAAAGGAAAGGAACATAAGCATTATAATCGTTTAACTTAAGAAACAGCAAAGCTGTTTCTTACATTCGCCCGTTGGGCGAATACCGTACCATAGGCGCGGAAGTTACGATTTCATTTGGCGTTTGTCGGCAGAGCCGACCGATGTGCAAAGCGCATCGCACTTAAAAAGCATTTCATGCTTTTTAAGTTAAACTACTATATAAGCATTGCCTGCAATCAGCTTTTATTTAATTTTCAGAGGGTTCAATGAAAAATCTGTACAAAATCATAATGATTGTTTTCTTCTTCGCAATTATCACAATAATCCCCGTAGTTTCGTTATTAACGATGCCGCGGGAGGAGTTTGCTTTTTCCGAAAACGAGAACCGCTATCTTGCGCGTTTCCCGCGGTTCAGCGCGGCGGGTTTTGAAAGTACCGAGTTCATGAAAGGCTTCGAGGACTGGGCGAATGACCGTGTGTTCGGGCGTGAGGTTTGGATTAGACTTAAAAACAATACAGAAAGACTGCTCGGCAAGCTTGAAACAAGCGGCGTTTATATCGCTGATGGCCGTATGCTGCAGGCGTGGCGTGATGACAGTTACAATGACGCGAGCGTGAACCGTAACTTAGAGGCGGTAAACACCTTTGCAGCGCGGCACGGCGATATTCCAATGTATTTCATGCTCGCTCCGACTTCGGTTGAAGTATACCGCGATTCCCTGCCTGTAAGCGCGCCGGTCGGTTCGCAAAAAGAATTTATCAAATATTGCTATGACCGGCTCACAGAGCTTACAAATATAGACGTGCTCTCCCTTATGGACGAGCACGCCGGTAAGTATATTTATTACCGCACCGACCACCACTGGGCGGCGGAGGGTTCTTATATCGCGTATACTGCGGCGGCGCACGCGATGGGTTTTACGCCGCTTGAACTGAGCCGGTTCAGCGTTGAAAACGTCAGCAATTCTTTCCTCGGCACTCTCCACTCAAAAACTTTATATAACAGCATTACACCTGATATAATCAAAATTTACACGCTTTCGGAGGGTGACCCGGATGTATCCGTGACCATTAACGACGGACTGTCCGAAACTATGCACGGCAGCCTTTATTTCCGCGAATATCTTGATGTTAAGGACAAATACTCGGTTTATCTTTCGGCGCCTGTGCCTGTCGTGCGGATTGAATCTGATTTAAGCGGTATGCCGCGGCGGCTGCTTGTGATTAAAGACAGCTTCGCGCACTCGCTCGTTCCTTTTCTTGCGAAGAACTTCAGTGAAATCACAATGGCAGATATGCGGTTCATAAACCAGCATTACAGCGAGGTTTTTGACGTTTCTGAGTTTGATGCGGTGCTTTTCGTTTATAATGTTATTACGTTTTCCGAAGACACGCACTTAGTTAAGCTGGGGCGGGAGTAATTATTTCTATACTTAAAAGCTCTGCGTAGTTCCCGCCTGTGGCGCGAGTGGTTTGCCGCAGTCTTAGTGTTCCGAACATTGCTTTTACGTAAACTGTTTCCGCTTCGTCAAAACAAAACAATAAGCAAATTATTATTTTTATATCATTTCTCCATTAAATTTTAACTAATTATATCATAAAATTAAATTCAAGTCAATTTATTTTTAAGTAAAAAATTTCAAAAAAACACTTGACAAGAGTATATACTTATGATATAATTAAAAAGCTGTTTAATACAAGGCGGCATAGCTCAGTTGGCTAGAGCACTCGGTTCATACCCGGGGTGTCGTTGGTTCAAATCCGACTGCCGCTATTCTTGCCCCAATTATTATCAATTATAGGCTAAAAACTATCATGGCCCGTTGGTCAAGCGGTTAAGACTCCGCCCTTTCACGGCGGCAACAAGGGTTCGAGTCCCTTACGGGTCATAAAAGAAACTACCGCGTAATCCACTCCACAAGAGGGATTGCGCGGTTTTTCCATTATTGGCTCATAACGCCGAAAACGTGTGGTTTCTTTATTCTATTACTGTACTATTAATACGCAGTAAGCTACTGTTAATAGTATTATAAATATTACAATATATTGGCGTATTGCATTTACTAAAGCCATATAATTAAAATCCTCCATAAACAAATTCTCAACACTTCGGGATACTCCCGAAATGTTGAGAACTATTCATCACTTTAATACTTCTAATACCCCACCAAAACTTCAATAGTATATCCCTCTGCCTACACAGCTTTACGCCTTCTCTTTCTGTTTAATAACCCGCAATGACCCCGGCGATTACCCCCGAAAACCCGAGTGAAACACCTGTGCGCGGGTTGCCGTCATTTGCTGCGGTTGCGTCAGCTTCACTGTAATAAGCATATTTTAAAAACAAGCAAAACTCGCCGAACCGGAAGATGGACAATAAATTATATCTTTTCAATTATCCCCGCGATATATCTAAGAATATTCAATGCGTCCGCCGTGTTGTTCTCGCCGGTTTTGCCGTTCGCGATGAACTGCCCTATTGAGTCGAGCGGGGCAATTCCCGCGATGTGTCTGAGAAGCGCCATTGCGTCCGCGGTTTCGACCGTGCCCGTTCCGGTGATGTCGCCCGTTTTGCGCGCCAGCACGAGGTAGTCGCCGGCTGCGGTAATGTTGAATGTCGCCTGACCGCTTGCGTTGAGTGTAGCGGTGTTTACAACTTCAAGCTCTCCGTCAGCGTTCAGCCTTGTGAGAACCGCA
>Ga0123353_10001997_pt1 | contig 25209 bp, 20 predicted proteins | sample TergutLab28metaG_3_FD_92763 | JGI IMG/M metagenome (GOLD analysis project Ga0123353, IMG submission 92763) | Labiotermes labralis P3 segment gut microbial communities from Petit-Saut dam, French Guiana - Lab288 P3 | ecosystem: Host-associated > Arthropoda: Insects > Digestive system > Gut ...
GTCTCCACGGGCGTGCGCCCCGGCGGCAGCTCGTCCAGCACCGAGATGTCCAGGTCGCCGTAGATGATCATCGCCAACGACCTTGGGATGGGCGTGGCGGACATGACCAGCGAGTGACATGAGACAAGAGGCAAGAGGCAAGAATCCTCGTTCTTGCTTCTTGTTTCTTGTATCCTGTTTCTTTGTTCCACCCCAAATCGGTGCTGTTCATCCACGATAATCAGGGCGAGGTTCTGGAATGCCACGTCCTTCTGCAAAAGCGCGTGGGTCCCCACCGCCAGGGGGATCGTGCCGTCGGCCAGGCCGGCTTTGATTTTCTTCTTCTGCGCCGCCGGTGTGGAGCCGATGAGCAGGGCGGGCTCCAGGCCCAGCTTTTGCAGCGTGGCGTGGTGCTGGCGGGCCAGCAGCTCCGTGGGGGCCATCATGGCGGCCTGCGCACCGGCCCGCGCCGCCTGGTAGAGCAGCGCTGCGGCCACCGCCGTTTTGCCCGAGCCCACGTCCCCCTGCAGCAGCCGGTGCATGGGATGCTCCCGCGCCGCGTCCCGCGCGGCTTCCTCCACGGCGCGGCTTTGCGCCCCGGTGGGGGTGAAGGGCAGCTTGGACAGAAATTCCAGCGCGGGCGCGGGGGGCAGGGGAGCGGCCCGCTCATCTTCGCGGCCCCGGCGCAGCAGCCGCAGGCCCAGCTGCAAGGTGAACAGCTCGCCCCAGGCCAGGCGTCTGCGGGCCCGCGCGGCCTCTTCGGCGTCCCCCGGCCGGTGGATAGCCCGCATGGCCTCGTGGCGGGGCATCAGGCCGTGTGCCGCGAGGAGCTCTTCCGGCAGGAATTCCTTGATGGACGCCCCCGCCTGCGCCCATGCGCGCTCGACCAGGGTTTCCAGCTGGCGGCTGGAGAGTCCCTCTGTGAGGGGATAAATGGGCCGCAGGCGCGCCTCCGTAATGGGGGCAATCTGCGGCGAATTCATCTCCCGGGCATTTGTGTAAAAATTCTCGGTCACGCGGCCGTAGAAGAGGTATTCCGTTCCCTCTTTCAGCTTTTCCGCCTGGTAGCCGCTGTTGAAGATGGTGACCCCCATCACGCTTTCGCCGTCCGTGACGCGGGTTTTATAGAGGGTCATCCCGGCGCGGATCATGTGCTCGGTGGGGGCATGGTCCACGATGGCGCGCACGCAGACCGGCTCGTTCAGGGGCGCCTGCTTGATGGGCACGGCCATCTGCCAGTCCTCATAGGCCCGGGGGACGTAAGCCAGCAGGTCGCCCAGGGTGGCTATCCCTAAGCGGCGCAGCAGGGCGGCCCGCTTCTCGCCCACCCCCTTCAGATATTGGATGCTCGTCTGCAAATTCACGTGAAGCGCTTCACCCAGCTTTCAATATGGTAATATTCCCGGATGGAATCGTCGATTTCTACGAAGGGTAAATTGAGCCAGGATTTTAGGCTTTCCATTGAATTCCGCCCCAGCAGGAAAATATTATTGGGGTGGTAAAACTCCGCCCGGGTCAGCGTCCCGTTGTTGGTGATGAGCTTCTTTCCGAAAAAGATGTGCTCCATCACCCGCAGCGAAAATCCGGTTTGGATGGACTGGTAGACGTCCAGCAGGCAGCGGCTTTGCATCACCCAATGGAGATAGTCCGTATACAGCGCCCATGCATTGGTGACCTTCCAGCCCGGAGCCTCTTCGGGGGCGCATTCCGCCGCCGTAAGCCCGATCTGGAGCTTTACCCGCAGCCCCATATCGCTGAAATCCCGGTGCAGCGCCCGCAGCAGGGGCATGCGGTCTTTGGGCACGCCCAGAAAGAGCACGTCATACAGCGCCTCGCCCGCCTGCGCGTAAAGCCCCGGGGGCGGCGGGGCATAAAAGGTGGAATTGAACCGCAGGCCCAGGGCCTCGCAGTCCTCCCGCTGAAAAGAATACGCCCTGTGCGCCCGCCGGATGCGCGCCAGAGCCTCGGGGCCGGGCGCGTAACGGGGGCAGCGGGCAGGGTCCCACAGAAAATAGCAGGTCTCCTTCCCCCGCAGGGCCGGGTGGAACAGCCACCGCTCCGCCACGCCGTTGATGAGGATCACTTTATCGAACCAGTCAATAAATCCGGGCGTATCCAGCGCGTGCTGCGGTGAAGTAACCATGATGTGGTCGTTGTTGGCCCAGGGGTAGCAGTAGGCCCCCGGGTTGGCGGCCAGGATCAGCGTCTTTTCCATGAAAGCATCCCGCCTGACATATGAAAGTATTCTTTCATTTCATATGCGGGCATGCTGGACATTAGACGTTAGACCCTTCTGGTGATAAGCCGCCCCCGAAGGAACGGCTTGGGTTATTGGGCAGAGGCGCTAAATGCCGCGCAGCGAAGCGTGGATGCATCCCGGCGTTTCGCACTCAACCGAAAGCGCACTGGGGTATTTCGTGTAATGCAAACACTGTCCACACCTGGGGCAGACCACTTCTTGCTCCGGGTGTACCAATTTTTCGCGCAGTGCTGCCGATTCTGCCGGGGTGTTTCTAATCGATTTCGTTGTCGCCATAAATGATCCTCCTTGCTCCCCCACCCTCATTATGCCTGATTCGCTGGGAGAAGTCAAGTCTTTTTTGCGGACACGCACGGCGGGTGGCGGCCACTGGACGCTACAGGGTTATACTATCATTTTGTTTTGCCCACGGCGAATGCTATTCGCCGCCTGTAAGAGATTTGCTGGGGCTCGAATGATATTCGAGCGTATGCTGCGAGGCATTCACAAAAGCCGGGTTATCCAACGGGCGAATACCATTCGCCCCCTGTGAACAGTTCTTATAGGCGGCGAATATCATTCGCCGTGAGGTTAAAAGGGCTAGCCTATAAGATTTAAAAGCCACACAATAGGAAGAAACGGAAGACTAAGCAAAACCTCCAAAAACATTCCCAGAGCAAATCCCAGGGGCAAAAGTAACGCTAGAAATTTCATCCTACTCTACCTTTCTGTCAAAATTTGATCTATTCATCCGCGCTGTGCCGCGGAATATCTAACGTCTGACGTCTAACATCTACCATCTATCACTCCACCGCGATCATATAGTAATACATCGGCTGCCCCCCCGGCACGGCGGAAATCTCCACGGCCCCGTTGTAGCGCTTCTCCAGCATCTCCACCAGCCGCTCGGTCTGCTCCGGCAGCACGTCCGCCCCGGCGTAGATGGTGATGAGCGCGCCGTTGCATTTGCGCACCAGGTGCCGCGCCACGCGCCAGGCCGCCGTCACGGGGTCGTTTTCCGTCACGGTGAGCCTGCCGTTTTCCAGGCCGATGATGGAGCCCTTGCGGATGTCCATGCCGTCCAGGTTGCTTGCCCGGGCGGCGTAGGTCACCAGGCCCGTCTGCACGCGCTCGGCGGCGCGCTGCATCTGCACGTGGTTGGTTTCCGCGCTGGCGCTTTCGTCGAACTCCAGCACGGCGGCGACCCCCTCCACCACGGATCGGGTGCGCACCACGCTGACCCCTCGGGGGCTTAAGGGCGCCACCTGCTCGGCCGCCATGATGATGTTCTTGTTGTTGGGCAAAATAAACACGTGCTCGGCGGGCACCCGGTTGACAGCCGTGAGGATGTCCTCCGTGCTGGGGTTCATGCTCTGCCCGCCCGTGACGATGGCGTCCGCGCCGATCTCCTTATAGAGGGAGGTCACGCCCTCGCCGCTGGCCACCGCCACGATGCCGTAGCGCTTCGAGGGGGCGGGAACCGGGGAGGAGGAATCAGAGGAAACGTCCCCCGACCCCTGATCCTTGGTCCCTGCCTCCTCGTGCTGCTTGCGCAGATTATCGATTTTCATATCCACGAACTGCCCAAAAGGCTGGGCCAGGTTGAGCACGTCGCCGGGCTGGTCGGTGTGCACGTGCACCTTGATGATGCCGGCGTCCTCCGCCACCACCACGCAGTCCCCCAGGGCGCTTAAGGCCTCCCGGAGCTTGTCCGCATCCGTTTCGGCCGCGCCCGGGCCGCGCTCCACCAAAAACTCGGTGCAGTAGGTGAAGGCGATTTCCGCGTCGCTCAGGGCCGCGGGGCTCTGGGCCTTGAGCTGGTTCTCCTCTTCCATGATAATGGGCATTGCTTTCCCTCCCGCTGCCGCGACCGCCCCGGTAAATCCCTGGAGCAGCCCCTCCATCACATATACCAGGCCCTGTCCGCCGGCGTCCACCACCCCCGCCTGCCGGAGGATGGGCAGCATCGACGGCGTGCGGGCCAGGGCTTCCCGGGCCCCCTGCAGGGCGGCGCTCCACACGTCCACGGCGTCGTCGATGCGCAGCGCGGCTTCCCGGGCGCGCTGGGCGGCCTCCCGCACCACGGTCAAAATGGTGCCCTCCGTGGGCTTCATCACCGCCTTGTAGGCGGCCTCGGAGCCCTGGAGCAGTGCCTCGGCCAGCAGCACGCCGCCCACGACCTCGCTGCCCTTCACGCGGCGGGCGAAGCCCCGGAAGATCAGCGAAAGGATGACCCCGGAATTCCCCCGGGCCCCCCGCAGCATGGCGGAGGCCAAGCGGTCGGCCGCGTCGTCAAAGGCGCTTTCGTCGCCCAGCAGGGCGAGCTCCCGGGCCGCCGCGGCCAGGGTCATGGACATATTGGTCCCGGTGTCGCCGTCCGGCACGGGAAATACGTTCAGCGCGTCCACCTCGCCTCGGTGCAAGCCCAGGTGCAGCGACGCGCTGATGACCCCCTCCTTGAGCATTTTCCCGCTCAGCAAGCAAGAATCACCCCTATCCAGACATTAGGCGTCAGTGCTAAGACGTTGGATTCTTACGTCCAACAAGTGCGCCTGCCTTTCAATGTCTTAGTCCTAACATCTAATGTCTAATATCTATCTCAGCATTCCGTCCACGAATACGTTGACCTTCTTGACCTCCAGCCCGGTGGCCTCCTCCACGGTGTAGCGCACCTTGTTGTAGATGCTGCGCACGATGGCGGAGATGTTCAGGCCATAGGTGACCACGATGTGGAGGTCCACCAGCAGGCCCTGGCCGTCCCGGTAGACCCGTACCCCCTGGTCCAGGAACTGCTCCCTGCGCCGCAGCGCCGCGCGCAGCCCCTGCCGGGCGCTGGTGTTGCTCATGCCCGCCACGCCGAAGCAGTTCGACACCGCGCTGCCGATCATTTCGCTGAAGTAGTCCTGCGAAATTTCGATGAGCCCCAGGTGGTTTTCCAGCTTGATCATGCAACGTCCCCCTCCAAGCCTATAAAACAGCGTTTGCCTCTTAGTCGCTGTGCGGCGCAAAATTCCTTCAAATTTTTATGCCAAATTATAGCCCCTATATTCCGGGTTTCATGTATAAAATCACCAAAAGCTTAGCCCTAATGTCTAACATCTAAAGTCTAAATTCCCAGTCCGCGATCCCCGCGAACAGGTCGCCCCGCCGCATGCCGCTGATTTTCAGGCTGCGCGCCGCCGCCGCCATGCCGCAGCGGTAGCCCAGCGGCAGGAAGGGCATGTCGTCCAGGAAGATGCTGACGAACTTGCCCGGCGGGATGAGCCCCTGCAGCAGCTGCCCGTAGGCGTTGGAGGCCTTGCCCCATACCTGCACGCCCTTCGTGGCCGCCCCGCCCTGGATGAGCAGGGGGGAGAGGTTCAGGTCGGGGGTCAGGCGGATCTCGCCGATATAAAGATCAAAAGAGCCGGCTTTAACCGCCGCCCTGTACTGCGCCCCGGGCAGGGCCTTGAGGGTCACCCCGATCTGGAAAGCCCCCAGCTGGGTCTGGACCGCCTTGGCCGCCGCGAGGGCCGGGGCGCTCTGGCTCGCCAGCAGGGTGAAGCTGAGCTTCCTGTATTTGGAGGCGCGCAGGCCGTCCCGGACCATGCTGTAGCCCAGGTCCTCCAAACCCTTGCGGGCCGCAGCGGCGTCGTAGGGCCGGGCGAAATCCTCGGGGTGCACGCCGTGCCAGGCCTGGGGGAAGGGGGTGTCCGCCGCGTTGGCGTAGCCGTGCCAGGCGTTGCTGAGCAGGGCGGCCTTGTTGATGCAGGCGCTCAAAGCCGCCCGCAGCGCGGCGTCCTGCAGGCCCGCGCGGCCGGAGTTGAACCCCATGTAGAGCAGGTTCGTGGTGGGCACCCGGGCGGTGCCGGCGTTCACCCGCAACACCTTGCCGCCGCTCAGGTTGTCGTAGGCGAACTGGTAATTCCCCATCTCCAGGCCGTAGAGCAGGCCCCTGTCGTTGTTCACGCCGTAGAGCGCGATGGTGGTCAGCGCGGGCGCGGGGCCGGGGTGGCGGCTGTCGTATTCCAGCACGAAGGCACCGTCCCGCGTCCCCAGCTTGTAGCGCCCCGTGCCGATGGGCGTGGAAGCCTTGGTGAACAGCAGGCCGTTTTTGGCCTCCGAAAGGCGGCCCTGGTCGGCGCTGTTCGCGGGCACCACGGGGAAATCCAGGCAGGCCGCGATATATTGGTTGGCGCGGCGCAGGGTCATTTCCAGGGCGCCGTCCTTTTCCCTTAGCCGGGATACATTCTCCAGCCGCGTTTTATAATAGGACGAGGCCTGCGCCTTGCGGAAGGAATAGAGTACGTCGTTTATGGTCACCCGGCTGCCGTTGTGGAACACCCTGTCCCGCAGCGTGATCGTGAACAGCGTGGGGTTCTCCTGCTCAATTTTTTCCGCCAGCACGGGCTGGGCCCGGAACCGCGCGTCCACGGCGAACAGCCCCTCGTAGAGCAATGTGCTCAGCTCGTGGTTGAGCTCCGTCACGGCGGCGTAGGGGTTGAGGACGTCGCGGTTGGCGAAGGGCAGCGTGATGGTATCCCTGGAGGGCTGGCTTTGGGGCGCGGTGGGCAGCACGGGCAGGGTGGCGGAGGTCTCCCCCTCCGGCCCGTCCGGAGGCACGCAGGAGCACAGCGCCGCCGAAAGCACGATGCATGCCGCCAGCAGCGTCCCTATGCGCTTTGCCCGCCGCCCCAAATGCAGACCTCCCAAAATAAACCAACTATGCTTATTATAACGAATTTATGTGGAAAATGCAATGAAGGGTTTGTAAATATTTTGAACCGTCTGCATCTTATGTGCGGATAAGCTCGTTCGGCGGTATAGCCGGTACTGGCGATCCGGCGAAATGCTTTACGTTTCTGGTGATAATATAATCCAAATGGTGTTGTTTGGCGCATTGCGCCTGCAGAGCATCCTCAAAATCCTGGGCTCCCGATGCATCAACGCATCCAGCACGACATTGGTGTCAATCAGCACGTTCATACCGCTGCCGCCTTTCCTCCCTGATTTGCTCCAGGGTCATATCCGCCGGGATGATGCCGAACAATGATTTCGCCAGCGCCACCTTTTCCGCCTGCGGGTTTGTCAGCCGAGCAATATGCTTGCCGCCGCTGGTAATTACGATATCCTCCGACTCCACCAGGGTGAGATACCTGCCCGGGTCGCGCTTAAACTCGGTCGCTGTTACAAACATGGTGTTTTCCTCCTTAATATACGCTGTTCATGTGGTTACTCCGCCCATCCAAGGCTCCTCTCCACTGCCCGCTTCCACCCGGCATACAGCCTGTCCCGCTCCTCAACCGGCATCTGCGGCGCGAACACCCGGTCCACCTGGCGGTTGCGCTCGATCTCGGCCTTGTCCTTCCACACCCCGGCGGCGAGGCCCGCGAGATACGCCGCGCCGAGGGCAGTCGTCTCAACCACCTTGGGCCGGTTGACGCAGGCCTGGCTGAAGTCCGCCTGCACCTGCATCATGATGTCGCTCACACTCGCGCCGCCGTCCACCCGCAGCTCCGAAAAGCGGATGCCCGCGTCGGCCTCCATGGCCCCCAGCAGATCGCACACCTGGTAGGGGATGCACTCGATGATGGCCCGGGCGATGTGGGCGCGGCCCACGCCCCGGGTCAGGCCCACGATGGCGCCCCGGGCGTACATGTCCCAGTAGGGCGCGCCCAGGCCCGTGAAGGCGGGCACCAGGTAGACCCCGTTGGCGTCCGGCACGCCGGCGGCCAGCTCGTCGCAGCGGGGGGCGCTGTCCACCAGCTTCAGCTCGTCCCGGGCCCACTGGATCACCGAACCCGCGTTGAAGGCGCTGCCCTCGATGGCGTATTCCACCTCGACTTTCGGGGCCCCCGACGGATCCGCAGATCCGTTGGGGTGAGTGACCAGCCCCCAGGCCACGCCCGTGAGGAGGTTGTTCTTGCTGTGCACCCGCTGTTTGCCGGTGTTCATCAGCAAAAAACAGCCGGTGCCGTAGGTGTTCTTGGCCTGGCCCGGCGTAAAGCAGGCCTGGCCGAACAGGGCGGCGGGCTGGTCCCCCACGGCCCCGGTGATGGGCAGCCCGGCGATCTCGTGCAGGCCGATGAGCCCCGGGGCCACCTCCCCGTGGAAGGCCCCGGAGGGCACGGGCCGCGGCAGGATGCCCATGGGGATGCCCAGCAGTTCGCATAGCTCTTGGTCCCAGCACAGCTTGTCCGCGTCGAAGAGCATGGTGCGGCAGGCGTTGGAGTAGTCCGTCACATGGCTTTTGCCGCCGGTGAGGTTCCAGATCAGCCAGGTTTCCACCGTGCCGAAGAGGAGCCTGTCCTGCTCCGCCAGCTGGCGCGCCGCCGACACGTTGTCCAAAATCCATTTGATTTTCGTGCCGCTGAAGTAGGCGTCGATCACGAGGCCCGTCCTGGACTGCACCAAGTCCGAAAGCCCCCGGGCTTTCAGTTCCTCGCACATGTCCGCCGTGCGGCGGCACTGCCACACAATGGCGTTGTGAACCGGCCGGCCGGTTTCTTTGTCCCAGAGAATGGTGGTCTCCCGCTGGTTGGTTACCCCCATGCAGGCGATATCCGCCAGGCGCACGCGCCCCTCGATCCCGCTGAGCAGATTCTCCAGGGCGTTCATCTGGCTGTAGAGGATCTCCATGGGGTCGTGCTCCACCCAGCCCGCCCGGGGGTAGTGCTGCTCGAATTCCTTCTGCGCCCTGGCCACGGCGCCGCCGTCCTGGTCGAACAGAATCGCCCGGGAGCTCGTGGTTCCCTGGTCCAGGGCGAGGACATATTTTTTGGACATGGTTTTACACCTCAATGGGAGTAGTTTTGTATTTTTGTCTAGTATAGCACACGTTTACTGGAAATTCAAGGTTTTTTTAGCCCTCTACTCTGACGGCCCGAAAGCTCGCATGCAATTCCAATCAAAACTTGCGAACACCGTCAGGATCGCCCCCAATGAAGCCGCAGGTGGAATGACTGGGGGAGATGTCGCGGCCCGAAAGGGCAGAAACGCGACAGAGGGGGTGGCGAAAAAGGGCAGCGCACAAAAAAACCACCCCCGCCATGTGGCAGGGGCCGGCGCAGGGTTTGACAGGGTTCAGTCCTCGTCGTCGCGCACGCCCAGCATTCTTTCCACGGTTTCCTGCAAAAATGGAATTGCCTCGTCCTTGGCATTCCCGTAGCATTCCGCCACCTGCGGCAAATATTGCATTCTGCTGTCTGTGGACGGCTTTCGCATGTCCTCGTACATCTTCGAGTACAGCGCGATGATGTCGCGGTTGGTCCGTTCGCGCACCTCCACGATGGAGGCGAGGGCCGAGGCCATTTCCACTAGGTTTTCAACATCCTCCGCAGCTCCAAACGCTTTCATGGCATCGCGTATGTAGTCGTTTTCGATGACAATTCGGTCGATCTTCTCCAGAAGGGTTTCCAGGTTGAACGCCTGTGTATTGTCGTTTTGCATTGTCTTATCCTCCAGTTCTATCTTCCAAAATACTATAGCATAAAGCCGGAACCATGTCAAGGACATAAAAGCATGGCAAAAATCATAGTGTTAAAGCAGACACCCCTGATTCCTGTTCCCTCATTTCTCACTCCTGAAGGAGGCCCGCCATGTTCGCCTGCCTTGTAATAGACCAAAAGGACGCCCGGTGGCGCCGCCCCGTCCCCCCCGCCCTGGTGAGGGTCAACGTGCCGGGGGGCGCGCCGTTTTTTCGTATAGAGGCAGCGCGGCGCAAGGGCAAAGGCGCTTTGAAACAGGGCGCCCTGCCATGGGCCGAAATCGAACGCGCGGCGGGCCGCCTGCGCACGAAAATGCTCTTCCCCGAGGGGGTACAGCCGCCCGCCCTCGCCCTGCCGGGGGAGCAGCGCAGCGCCGCGCAGGCCCAGCTGGAGCCCGGCCTGCGGGCCTTCGCGCCCAGGCGCCTGCCCCTGCTGCTGTGCCTGCGCGCGGCCCAGGAGGCCCTGCGGCTGTCGCACCTGCCCGCGCGGGAGCTGCGCGTGACGGTGGTGGACCAAAAGGGCCTGCTGTGCCGCTCCCTGGAGCCCCTGGTGCCCCTGGCGGGGAGTCTGCGGGTGTATACCCCCGACTTCGGCCAGTACCGGGCCGCCGCCGCGCAGCTGCTGCGCCGCCATGGCGTCACCCTGATCCTCAGCGACTCCCCGGCCTGTTTCGCGCAGAGCCACGTGGTGATTGCCGACGACCTTTCCCTGTTCACCGGGCGCGAAAGCGGCCTGGTTTTCACGCCGGATGCCGTGACAGCGCGCCCCGGCTGCCGCGCCGTGCGCATGCGCGGGCCCATCCTGCCGGGGGCCTGCGAATCCCTCTGCCCCCCCGGGATCGATCCGCTGCTGTTCGCCTGCGCGCTGTATGAGTTGTGCGGGGTCAAGGAGATGGAGCGCCTGCGCTTCGGCCACTATGCTTTTGACGGCGTGAGCAGGGAGTTCTCAATGGAGGAGCTGGCGGCATCGGTTGGTTCCCGCGCGGTGGCGGCGGGGGGCAGATAAAAAGGTTTGTTTTACCGTCAGGATCTCCCCCTTGGGACCCCAAGGGGGAGATGTCACGCAGTGACAGAGGGGGTGGAAAATGTAGATTTTCCCACGCATGCCCTTTTATGTGCGTGGGTACACTAGTGGTGTACCAAACATGAAAGGGGATTCATCCATGCCGCAAAAATATAACCCGAATATCGGCTGCAACGTGCAGCAGTGCCGCTACAACAATAAATCCGAGGAGCGCTGCACCCTGAGCCAGATCGACGTGCAGCAGGAGGCCGAGGACGCCGTGAGCGAGCACGGCACCTGCTGCCATTCCTTCGAGTGCAAGAACTAGAGGCAAGAGGCAAGAAATACCAATCTTGCCTCTTGCTTTTTACCTCTTGCCTCTGACTCACCGGAGAATATCGAGCCAGCGCGCAGTGGTGGCCGCCGGCGTGCTCGTGGCCGTCTGCTCCGTGGCGGTAATTGTTTCGGTGGTGGTTGCCGCTTCCGTGGCCGTTGCCGGCCGCCGGGTGGTGGCCGCCGGCCGGGTGGTGGTGACTGTTGTCGCCTGGGTTGTGGTTTCCGTCGGTATTGTCCCGGCCTCCGTCGGGTCGGCCGCGCCGCGCGTGGTAAACCTGGAAAGGTCCGCGGGCTGCGTAACCGGCATATTGGCCGGTCCTCCGCAGGCGGCAAACGCGCCCAGCAGGAGCAGGGCGGCCAGGAGCGCAAGCACACGTTTCATGGTGTTCATCCTTTCCGGTTTTCAGCGGCAAAACCGCAGTGTTTCCTACCCTCTATTTTAAAGGATGAACCCGGATTTGTCAACCGGAAAAGCATTTTTTTGCCAATCCAATAGATGCCGCCGCCCGAAGGGCTAGTTGGCGGCAGAGGAATCATACGCCCGCTGCCACCCCGCCATTCAGCAGCTCCGCGTGCTTGCATGCCCGGCACTGGGTGATATACGGCGTAACGAAGGCGAGCGGGACGATCAGCAGACCCAGCAGGTACCAGGGGAAGAAGCTCAGCTGGAAGCCCAGCAGGGCGGCGCACTGGCCTTCGGTGCGGGCCGCGCTCAAAGCGAGGGCGTTGCGCAGCTTGCAGCGGGGCTGCTTGGCCAGGATGGGCAGCACCAGGGCGTAGCGCTGCACGGTGGCGAGGTAAAAGCCCAGACCCAATAGCAGCAGCAGCGCCCCGCCTCCCGCCGCGCTGGCGAACAGCCACAGGTGCATCCCGTCCGCCCGGGCCTGCCAGAGCGTGCCCCCCAGCAAAAAGCCCCCCGGCAGCAGATAGAGCAACCCCCACAGCAGCCGGCGCAGCCAAAGCGCCAGCAGAAAGCGCGTGGCCTTCAGGGCCCAGCGGGGCTGCAGCCAATAGAGGACCCGGGCGGCGCTGCGCTTTTTCGCGTCGGCCCCGCCGAAGTACCAGGCCTCGCGGCCCAGGCGCAGGGGCGCGCACAGCAGCGCCGCCAGCAGAACGGCCAGCGCCGTGCCCCCCGCCCTGCCCCAGCGCAGGCCCGCGTCCATGGCGGGGGTGAGCTCCGGCGGCAGGGCCAGAACCGCCCGGCTCGCCGCGAAATCCAGCAGCAACGGCAAACAGCCCGCCCCCGCCGCCAGCAGCAGGCCCATCACCAGCAGCAGAAGCGCCGGGGCACGGCGCCCCCGCAGCAGCCGCCTGGCCCAGGCCTTTATCGCCTTATTCGTGCTGACTTCCCGCGTCTTCAATTGCATCCCTCCCGCGCAATACCGCCAAAGCGAATTGGCTATAGTATTGGCGTTCGGGGGCCGCTGTATACAGGGTGCCCGGGGTGCGCCTTTTAGTATCAACCCCTCTGCCGGATTCTTATTTGCCAAATTAACGGATTCCAGGGATACCGTCAGGATCGCCCCCAATGAAGCCGAAGGCGGAATGATTGGGGGAGATGTCGCGGTGACCCCAAGGGGGTCAAAGGGCGACAAAGGGGGTCGCTAAAGCGACCGCGCGGCTTTTTCTGCTGGTGATCCGCATTGTTATACGCTGCTCATAACCGCCCACGCCGCGCGTATGCCGTCCACCGCGGCGGATACGATCCCCCCGGCGCAGCCCGCGCCCTCCCCGCAGGGGTAAAGCCCCCGCAGGCTGGCCTGCCCGCTTTCGTCCCGGGGGATGCGCACGGGGGAGGAGCTTCGTGTTTCCGGGCCGGTGAGCACGGCCTCAGGGTGCGCGAAGCCCCGCAGCTGGCGGTCCATCATAGGCAGGGCGGCGGCCATGGCGGATACCACATGCTCCGGCAGGATCCGCCGCAGATCGCCCGGCACGGCGCCGGTGGCGCAGCTCGGCCGCACCTCGCCAAACCCCCGGCTGGGCCGCGAAGCGAGAAAATCCCCCACAGTCTGCATGGGCATGGCGTAGCCTCCGCCCCCCGCCGCGAAGGCCGCCCGCTCGATTTTGCGCTGCAAGCGCAGGCCCGCCAGCGCGTCTTCCCCTTCCATAGTGGGTTCGACGCCCACCAGCACGGCCGCGTTGGAATTTTCGCCGCTTCGCGTATGGTAGCTCATACCGTTTGTAACTACACTGCCCGTTTCCGAGGCCGCGCAGACCACGCTGCCGCCCGGGCACATGCAGAAGGTATAGACGCCGCGTTCATTTCTCGGGCGGCAGGCCAGCTTGTAGTCCGCCGCGCCCAGGGCCGGGTGCCCCGCGAAGGGGCCGTACTGCGCCCGGTCGATCCACTGCCTGGGGTGCTCGATTCGCGCGCCCACGGCGAAGGGCTTTTGCCGCATTTCGACGCCGAGGCCGTGCAGATATTCCACGGTGTCCCGGGCGGAGTGCCCGGTGCACAGCAGCAGTGTATCTGTCTCGATGGAATGCGAACTGCCGCCGCAGGCCCATGTGACACCACACACGCGCGCATTCCCCTCTGAGGAGGGGAGTCCGCAGGACGGGGTGCGGAGCACCGCGATCTCGCTCAGGCAACTGCCGAAGCGCACCTCGCCGCCCAGGCTTTCGATCTCCTCCCGCAGGGCCGTGATGACCCCGCCCAGCTTGTCCGTGCCGATGTGGGGTTTTGCGTGCACCAAAATCTCCGGCGGCGCGCCGTGGGCGGCGAGCTCCTTCAGCACCTCGCGGCACAGGGGATCCTTGATCCCGGTGGTGAGCTTGCCGTCGGAAAACGTGCCCGCGCCGCCCTCGCCAAACTGGATGTTGCTCTCGGGATTCAGCTCGCGTGCCGCATGGAAATGCTCGACGTCGGCGCGCCTAGCTTCGACAGGCTGCCCGCGCTCCAGCACCAGGGGCCGCAGCCCGGCCCTGGCGAGGGTCAGGCTCACATAAATGCCCGCCGGGCCGAAGCCCGCGACCACGGGGCGCAGCGCGCTTTCGCGCGTGCAGGGGGGCGGCTCGATTCTGGATTCGTGATATATAACAACGCCATCGCGCAAATATTTTTGCTCGTTCCCGATCCCCGCCAAAATATGGCATACGAAGTGCACGTCGGATTTTTTGCGGCTGTCCACCGCCTGGCGCAGGATCCGCAGATCGGAAAAAGCAGATGCCGGGCAGCGCAGTTTTTGGCTGGCTGCCCGAGCGGCGTTTTCGGTCAAATCGCCGTCCAGGGGGATAGGGAGCGCGCGCAATAATAACATGTTACGATTGCTTCACTTCCGTCCAGAGGTTGTTCATGAGGGTCAGAATGTGCTGCGGGAGGTTCTCGTAATACTGGATCGGCGGAAGGCTCCCCGGCGCGGGGTAGAGGTAGGGATTATCGCGCAGGGTGTAATCGGGGTTTTCGAGCACCGCGCTGTGGGGCGCGGCGTACATGGTGACTTCTGCGTTGGCCAGGGCCACGTCGGGCTCCAGCAAAAAATTGATGAACATCTCGGCGGCCTCCACATTTTGGGCGTCGCTGGGGATGCAGACGGCGTCATAGAAGAAGTTCGTGCCCTCCTTGGGGTAGGCAAAGCCCAGGGGGACGTCGGTGTCCGCGATCATCGTGAGGTAATCCCCCAAATAGTAGGGCGCGACAGCGGCATTGCCCCCCCCCATGATGTTGTAGATTTCGTCCGCCACGTAAGCTTGCAGCAGAGGAGCCTGGGCTTTGAGCTTATCCGCGGCGGCGCGCCAGTCCGCCTCGTTCAGGGTGTTGACGTCCTGCCCCAGCAGGAACTGCGCGGCGCCGAAGGCCTCCCGGGGGCTGGAGAACTGCAAGATTTGCCCCGCATATTGGGGATCCCACAGGACGGCCCAGCTGTCAGGAGGCGTATCCACGAGATCCTCATTGTAGATCAGCCCCGTTGTGCCGCAGGTATAGGGGACGGAGTAGACATTGCCGGGGTCATAATAGAGGTTCCTGAACTCCTCCGGGATGTAGGAGTAATTGGGAATATTGCCGTAATCCAGGGGGCGCAGGCGGCCCTCCGCGATCAGGCGCTGGATCAGGTAGTCGGAGGGGAAAATCACGTCGTAGTGCACGCCGCCCCCGGCGAGGGTGGCATAAAGCTCCTCATTGGTGTTGAGGTTGGTATAATTCACCTTGATGCCGGTCAGCGCCTGGAAGGCCCTGCAGGTGTGAAAAATTCTGGTGTCTTCGGCGATGTATTCGCCCCAATTGCGCACGTTGAGGGTGGTGCCCTCCAGGTCGCGCGTGTATTCGCCGACCAGGCTGATATTCGCCAGGCCGCCGTCGCCGCCGCAGGCGGAAAGACCGGCCAGGAGGCAGACACACAGGAGGACTGCCAGTATGATCCGTTTCAAATGCTTCACTCCCTTGCATAAAATATGGAAAAATCAATGCTTGGATTTCTGTTTCTTTTCCGCCCGCACCTGCAGCAAATTGCTCAGCAGCAGCAGGAGGAAAATCGCCGCGAAAATCAGGCTGGAAAGGGCGTACATGTCCGGCTTGACCCGCTTTTTCGTCATGGCGTAGATGTAGAGGGGCAGGGTCTGGAAGCCGGGCCCGCTGGTAAAATTGCTGACCACGAAGTCGTCCAGGGAGATGGTGAAGGCCATGAGGAAAGCCGAAAACACCCCGTTGGAGATGGCGGGCAGCACTACCTTGAAAAACGCCCGCGCCGGGGAGCAGCCCAGATCCTGGGCCGCCTCGGCCAGGTGGGGGTCGGTCTGGCGCAGCTTGGGCAGCACCGAAAGGATGACATAGGGCAGGCAGAAGGTGATATGGGCGATGAGCAGGGACCAAAAGCCCAGGGCCGTCTTGAGGTGCAGCAGCCGCGCGCCGAACACGAATAGCAGCATCATGGAGATGCCCGTGACGATTTCCGGGTTCATCAGAGGCAGGTTCGTCACGCCCAGCAGGAGGGAGCGCGCCCATTTGCGGCGCATGCGGTCGATCCCCAGGGCCGCCGCGGTGCCCAGCGCCACGGAAACGGCGGCGGCCAGCAGCGCCAGCGCCAGGGTATTGCGCAGCGCCTGCTGGGCGGCGCCGTTGCGGGAGAGCTCCTCGTACCAGTGGAGGCTCAGGCCGCTCATCTGCGCCGTGGAGGCGGTGGTGTTGAAGGAGAACAGCACCATCACCGCCATGGGGGCGTAGAGAAAGGCCAATATGAGCCCGGTGTAGCTTTTTGACAGGAAGCCGTTCCCCCGCTTCCTGGTTCCTGTGCTCTGCTTCCTGCGTTTATGCAATGAACGCCCCCTCCTCCCCGTCCGAAAAGCGCTTCATCACCAGCATGCACAGCAGGATAACGGCCATGAGGATCAGCGAAAGCGCCGCGCCCAGGTTATAGTTGTACGCGCCAAGAAATTGCAGTTCGATCAGGTCGCCGATGAGGGAGCTCTTGCCCCCCAGCTTCTGGCTGATATAAAAGGTGCTCACCGAGGGCACGAACACCATGGTGATCCCCGAGACCACGCCCGGCACGCTCAGCGGGATTGTGACTCTGCCCAAAACCTGCCGCCGGTTGGCCCCCAGGTCCTGGGCGGCCTCCACCAGGGAGGCGCTCAGCTTGCTCATCACGGTGTAAATCGGCAGGATCATGAAGGGCAGGTAGTTATACACCATCCCCAGGATCACCGCCCCCGGGGTGTTGAGCAGCTTGAGGGACGGCAGGTGCAGCCAGCCCAGAAACGTGTTGATGATGCCGTTGGCCTCCAGAATGGTGCGCCAGGAATAGGTGCAGATCAAAAAATTCATCCACATGGGCACCATGATGAGCATCATCAGCGTGCGCTGGGCGGTCCTGCCCGTCCGCGCCATGAAGTGCGCCGCAGGGAAGGCCAGCCCCAGGCAGATCACCGTGGCGATGAGGGCATAGAGCAGGGAATCGCCGAAGACGCGCAAAAGCATCCTGCGGGCCTGCGCGGTGGCGAACAGGCTCTCAAAGATGGAGAGCGTTACATGCCCCTCGGCGTCGGTGAAGGCGTAGAGCGCCACCATCGCCAGGGGCGCCAGTATGAACAGCAGGCTCCAGAGCAGGTAGGGCGCGTTGAGGGCGGCCGTACCGGTCTGGACCGCGGGGCGCTTAGTCATCCTCATCCTCCTCCAGATTCGAGAGCTCCTCATATTCGTCGGAATAGCAGGAGTAGTCGCCGATCTCGTCGGAATACCTGGATTTTTTCATGATGTGGATCCCGTCCGGCTCGATGGAAAGCCCGATGACGTCCCCTACAGCCTGCACGTCGGTGGACTGGACCATCCATTTAAAGCCCTGTATGTCCACGATGAACTCGTAGTGCACGCCCATGAAGGTCACGCAGGTGACGGTGCCCTGGAGCATGCCCTCGGTGGGGGGGACGACGTCCACGTCCTCGGGACGGACGACCACGTCCACCCGCTCGTCCCGCTCAAAGCCCGCATCCACACAGTCGAAAACCCGCCCGGCGAACTGTACGCGCAGATCCTCCGGCATCACGCCGTCCAGGATATTGCTCTCGCCGATGAAATCCGCCACGAAGGCGTTGCGCGGCTCGTCGTAGATATCCTTCGGCGTGCCGATCTGCTGGATCTCGCCGTCGTCCATCACCACGATGGTGTCGCTCATGGAAAGCGCCTCCGCCTGGTCATGGGTGACATAGACGAAGGTGATGCCCATCTGCTGCTGGATGCTCTTCAGCTCCACCTGCATATCCCGCCGCAGCTTTAGGTCTAAAGCCCCTAGCGGTTCATCCAGAAGGAGGGCCCGCGGCTGCACGGCCAAGGCCCGGGCGATGGCCACCCGCTGCTGCTGCCCCCCCGAAAGGGAGCCGACCGGGCGCCGCTCAAAGCCCGTGAGGTTGACCATGCGCAGCATTTCGGTCACGCGCTCGTGGAGCTCCGCCTTGGATATTTTCAACAATTTAAGCCCGAACGCCACGTTCTTATAGACGTTCAGGTGTGGGAACAGCGCGTAGCGCTGGAAGATGGTGTTAACAGGGCGCTTGTGGGGCGGCACCCCTCGGCAGTCGGCGCCGTCGAAGACGACCTCCCCCTCGTCGGGCTCCAGAAAGCCGGCGATGACGCGCAGCGTGGTGGTCTTGCCGCAGCCAGAGGGCCCCAGCAGCGTGACAAATTCCCCGTTGCGGATATACAGGTTCAGGTTCTTCAGCACCGGCACGCCGCCAAAGCGGACCGTGATGTTTCGCAAATCTATTGCGATGTCTTTTTCCAACGATCTACCCCCCTTCAGACTTTAGATGTTAGACATTAGACTCAAAAACATAAATTCTCATTATATACTATAGCGTATTTTACAAGCATTGTCAAGGGGCATTTTGCCGCCATGTCTATGTCTATTATCTAAAATCCAAAAGCCTAAAAAGGTACCCCCCGCTCCCAGGGGAAAGGAGCGGGGGAAGGGGAGGAGAAGTCCGTATAGCCGGACGTCGATGAAAACGGTTTACGCGTTGTCGCGGCGCAGCCAGCGGTAGCCGCAGTAGCCGCCGCCCATGAGCAGGATGAGCATGCTCACGGTCAGGCCCAGGTTGAATTCCCGGCCGGTCTGGGGCAGGTTGGGGTCGGTCTTGCCGTCGTTGAAGAAGGGGTTCTTGGTGATCTTCAGCGTCCCCGGTTCCTGCGTGCCGTCGGAGAACTTGATAGCGACGGGATAGGTGCCCTCCGCCAGGGTGTTCAGGTAATCCGCCTTGAGGGTGACGACGGTGGAGCCGTGGGTGAGGATATACTTGTCGGTGGGCAGCACCTGGCCGTTGACCAGGAACTGCACCTGGGAGGCGTCGGTATAATCCTTGGCGGAGCGGAAGGTGACGGTGCCCGTGGAACCCAGCTCGAAGGTCTGGATGTTGCTGTGCAGGTCGGCGGTCGTGGAGGTGGTCGGCGCGGTGGTGGTGACATTGGGGTCGGGCTTGAGCACGTCGGTGGCCCAGCACAGGAACTTCCAGGGTTCTTCCTCGCCCGCCTGCTCGTAGTAATAGCCGTTGTCGGCCTTCTTCACGGCGACCTTATCGTCGGCGGTGCCGAAAAGCTTGTCGGGGCCGGCCCAGATGGCGTCGTTCAGGTCAAAGGTGCCGTCGGTTTTCAGGGCTACGTAGACGTTGTTCTTGAAATATTCGGCGTAGAACTTGCTCTCCTTCTGGGACAGCTGGTAGTCGTAGCCGTTTTCCGGCTTGCCGTCGGCGGCGTAGACGAACTTCTTCGGGCTCTTGGAACTGCCGTCGGCGTTGACGAACTCATACACCCTCGTCCAGCCGCTCACCGCCACATAGTGGTCCGTGGTCGGGGTGGCCGGCTTCGGCGTGAGCAGCATGTCCGCCAGGATCACGCTGGCCTCGCTGCCCGTGTTGTAGACCTCGATGGTCAGCAGGCTGGCGTCGGTCAGGTTCACCTCAAAGGTGACGGCGTTGCTGTCCGCCTTGATTTCCGGCGACGTGTAGGCGGGGGTCGCGGTGGCGGTGACGGGGCCCGTGTAAATCTTCACCTGCAGCTTGTCGCCCTCCGGCGTCCCCTTGAGGGGCGCCAGCTTGCCCGTCAGCTTGGTATATTTTTTGTCCGCGGCGTAGGCCGCGAAGGCCTTCTTGCTTTCCTTGCCGCCGGTGGCGGTGGCCTTGAAGCTGTTCGCGTGGACGGCATCCTTGTTGTCTGTGTGGGAGGCGGGGCCCGCCCAGCCGTCCTTCGAGGCGGGCGTGAGGGTGCTCAGGGCCACGGTCTCGGCAGCCGCCGTGAGCTGCATGTCCGCCAGGATCACGCTTGCCGCATCTCCCGATGTGTCCGCGTTGTAGACCTCGATGGTCAGCGTCTGGACGTCGGTCAGGTTCACCTCGAAGGTGACGGCGGCGCTGTCCGCCCTGAACTCCGGCGAAGTGTATGCGGCGGTGCCGGTGACGGGGCCTGTGAAAACCTTCACCTGCAGCTTGCAGTCCGCCGGGTTCCCTTTGAGCACGGCCAGCTTGCCCGTCAGCTTGGTGTATTTTTTCTCCGCATTGTAGGACGCGTAGGCTTTCGTGCCGCCGGCGGCGGTGGCTTTGAGGCTGTTCGCGTGGGCGGCGTCCGTGTTGTCTGTATGAGAGGCAGGGCCCGCCCAGCCGTCCTTCGAGGCGGGCGTGAGGGTGCCTAGGCCCACGGTCTTGATGACCGCCGTGAGCTGCATGTCCGCCAGAATCACGCTTGCCTCGCCGCCCTCGCAGTAGATCTCGATGGTCAGCGTCTGCACGTCGGCCAGGTTCACCTCAAAGGTGACGGCGTTGCTGTCCGCCTTGATTTCCGGCGACGTGTAGGCGGGGGTCGCGGTGGCGGTGACGGGGCCCGTGTAAATCTTCACCTGCAGCTTGCTGGCCTCCGGGTTCCCCTTGAGGCCGGCCAGCTTGCCCGCCAGCTTGGTGTAGTTTTTCTCCAGGTTGTAGGTCACGAAGGCCTTCTTGGCGGCTTCGCTGCCGGTGGCGGTGGCTTTGAAGCTGTTCGCGTAGGCGGCGTCCTTGTTGTCGGTGTGCGAGGCCGGGCCCACCCAGCCGTCCTTTGAGGCGGGCGTGAGGGCACCCAGGGTCACGGTGTCATTTTCCGCCGCGGTGGGGGCGGTCAGCGCGACGCACAGCATGAAGCAGCTGACGCAGAGAAGGAGCGCCACCAGCCATTTCGATTGCTCTCTCCCTTTCGAGTGTTTCCTGTTCGTTTCATTTCTCATTGCATTTCTTTCCTTTCGCGGGCCATTCCTTTTTTTTCCGGAAAAGCGGTCTCCCATCTGTCTTTTTGCCATATTGAACTGCCAAGTGCTTCATCATATTACATCATGAATTCCTTCGCGTCAACCAATTTGACAGAGAAAACTATGCGTCCGGGCGCAAAAAAACAGCATTCCCCACCTTCTGGAAGACTTTCACACGATGGCGGGGAAAAGCTGTCAGCGGGATTCCAGGAACTGTAGGAAGGAATTTGGCCTGTGTTCATGAACAAATTTTCCTTGTGAAGGCTTGCAATATGTTGAAAGAGGTTGTATAACGTAGTCGGTGCCAAACGGCAGCGGTTGCTTTTCCTCCCTCCGAAAGGAGGTGGAATTGCATGGAGATATTAGTGCTGGCTTTTCTCGTAATCGCTACAGGCTATATCATCGCCACCCATGATAGAAAGAAGCAACCGCCCCTGAGTTGGCTGCTCGGGCGGTTTCTTCCACGATTGATTTTTGAGGGGAGGGAGGGCCGTCTGTCGGGCGGCGGCACCCCTCAATTGTTAGTATACACCGCTTGCGCGCAGATGTCAAGCGGTTTTTTCATTTCCTGAAGAAGCAGGTTCGGTTGCATTCGCCTCTCTGGCCTGTTGCATCTTTTGATGTTCCCGATACTCCCGATAGGTTTTTGTCTTTTTTATGCGCTTATATAAATATTCAAAGTAATTAGCGTGAAGTGGATTGTCTATTCTGCGCACGCTTATCGTTGCTTCCAATTTTTCGTAATGACGAACGACAGCAATGCCGGAAGGGGTTCTTTTAAACACCCAAAATGGCTATTGTTTGCGCATTCATTGAAAAGACCTCCTAAAACCTGCGGACGACCTTCCGGCCGCCCGCATTATTACAATAACATGCTACCTTCTCGGCGGCCCGCCCGGACCTCTTCCGCCGCCGCCGGGCCTGCGGTCATCCCTGCCGCGGGGCGGGCCCGAGCGCCTGGGGCCGTCGGAGACCGTGTTCTCGGGCTTGCGGCCCTCGTAGTCGATCAGATAATCCCGGATGCTCAGGTTCAGGCGGCCCTGGTCGTCGATCTCGCGCACTTTCACGTTCACGTCGTCGCCCACCTGCACCGCGTCCTCCACGCGCTCGGTGCGCTTGATGTCCAGGTGGCTGATGTGCACCAGGCCCTCCATGCCGGGGACGATCTCCACGAACGCGCCGAAGTCCATCAGGCGGGTGACCACGCCGGAATAGAACGCGCCGATCTCGGGGCCGTTGGCGATGGTCTCCACGATGGAAAGGGCGCGCCTCGCGTCGTCGATATCGGTGGAGCAGATGAAGACCTGGCCGTTCTCCTCCACGTCGATCTTGCAGTTGCACTCGCTCTGGATCTTCTGGATCACCTTGCCCTGCTTGCCGATCACCTCGCTGATCTTCTCCACGGGGATCATGGTGGTGAGCATCTTGGGCGCCCACTTGCTCAGCTCGGGGCGCGGCTCGGCGATGACGGGCAGCATGACCTCGTCCAGGATATACACCCGGGCCCTGTGGGTCTTCTCCAGGGCCTCCTTGATGATTTCCGGGGTCAGCCCGTCGATCTTCAGGTCCATCTGTATGGCGGTGATGCCCGCGTGGGTACCGGCGACCTTGAAGTCCATGTCGCCGAAGAAGTCCTCCAGGCCCTGGATGTCCACCATGGTGATGAAGCGCTCGCCCTCGGTGATCAGGCCGCAGCTGATGCCCGCCACGGGGGCCTTGATCGGCACGCCCGCCGCCATGAGGCTTAAGGTGGAGCCGCAGATGGCCCCCTGGCTGGTGGAGCCGTTGGAGCTGAGCACTTCGCTGACCAGGCGGATGGCGTAGGGGAAGTCCTCCACGGAGGGGATCATAGGCAGCAGCGCGCGTTCCGCGAGAGCCCCGTGGCCGATCTCGCGCCGGCCCGGCCCGCGGGAGGGCCGCGTCTCGCTGACGGAGTAGCTGGGGAAATTGTAATGATGCATATAGCGCTTGCTGGTCTCGTCGTCCAGGCCGTCCAGCAGCTGGTCCATGCTCACGGGGCCCAGGGTGGTGGCGGTGAGACACTGGGTCTGCCCCCGGGTGAACATGCCGGAGCCGTGGGCGCGGTCGAGCAGGTCGATCTCGGCGTTGAGGGGACGGATGTCGTCGAGGCCGCGGCCGTCCACGCGCTTGCCTTCGTCCAGCAGCCAGCGGCGCACCACGTATTTCTGCGTCTTGTAAAGGCAGTCCTCGATCTTGTCAGTTATCTCGGGATATTTCCCGTCAAATTCCGCGTGGACTTTCTCGTAGACGGGCCTGAGCCGTTCGTCGCGCACGCGCTTGTCGTCCGTATCCAGCGCAAGCTTGATGTCGTCGATGGCGAAGGCCTTGATGGCTTCAAACATCTCCTCGGGCGGGTCGTTGGAGGGGAAGGGGATCTTTTCCTTGCCGCAGGCGTCCGCGATCTCCTGGATGAATTTTACCAGACGCTGGTTTTCCCTGTGGCCGAACATAATGGCCTCGAACATCTCTTCGTCGCTGACCTCTCTGCCGTTGGCCTCAATCATGGCCACCAGGTCGGCGGTGGAGGCCACGATCGTGCTCATGCGGCTCTTCCCGCGCTGTTCAGCATTGGGATTGATGACGTACTCGCCGTCTACCAGGCCCACGCACACGCCCGCCACGGGCCCGCGCCAGGGGATGTCGGAGATGCTCAGCGCGATGGCCGCGCCCAGCATGGCCACCATGTCGGGGGGGCAGTCCTGGTCCACGCTCATGACGGTGCATACGATGGCCACGTCGTTGCGCATGTCCTTGGGGAAGAGGGGGCGGAAGGGGCGGTCGATCACGCGGCCCGCCAGCACGGCCTTCTCGCTGGGGCGGCTCTCGCGGCGCTGGAAAGAGCCGGGGATTTTGCCCACGGCATAGTGCTTCTCCTCAAAGTCCACCGAAAGCGGGAAGAAGTCGATGCCGTCCCGGGGTTTTGCGCTCATGGTCGCGGTGCACAGTACGTTGGTCTCGCCGTAGCGCACCATGCAGGCCCCGCCCGCCAGCTGCGCCATTTTGCCGATCTCCGCGGTGAACGTCCGCCCGCCGATCTCGGTGCTGAATTCCCTGTAGTCCTTGAAAAACATTGGGTTCTCCTTCAAATTTATTTTGATCAAAGGAGAATGGTTTAGCAATAATTTCGGCGTCCGCCGCGCGGGCGCTCAAGTTACCGCTAAAACAATCCTCCCTCAAATCCGAATTGAAGGAGGCAGAGGTCCTGCCCCTGCCTCCTGACGCCAAGGGCCTGGCGGGTCAGGCCCCTGCCTATTTGCGGATGCCCAGCCGCGCGATCAGCGAGCGATAGCGCCCGATGTCGTTGTTCTGCAGGTACGTGAGCAGGTTGCGGCGGTGGCCGACCATCATCAGCAGCCCGCGGCGGGAGTGGTGGTCCTTCTTGTGCACCTTCAGATGCCCGGTGAGGTCGTTGATGCGCTTTGTCAACAGCGCGATCTGCACCTCGGGGGAGCCGGTGTCGCCCTCGTGGGTGGCGTACTCGGCTATAATGGCGCTCTTTTCTTCCTGGGTCATGGGTTTTCTTCACCTCTTCATCATATTCGCCTGTTTCTCAGCCTCGGTCGGTGAATCCAAAGGCCGGGGAACGGCACGTTCTTTAGTTTACCACAAACGGATGCGATTGTAAAGGAAAAGTTTTTTATTTTCATGGGAATCTAAATTTATGACGTATTAAGCCGCTTGGCAGTATCCGAAAAACCAACTTATGCCCAAACAAGGCCCGCGGAAACCGTCAGGATCGCCCCCAATGAAGCGAAGCGGAATGGCTGGGGGAGATGCCGCATGGCGACTGCGCACAGTCGCATGCCCGCAAGGGCAAATTGGCGGCAGAGGGGGAAAAACCGCGGCAGAGGGAGTGGATAAAAAAGACAGAAAAAAACTATCCCTCTCGGATAGTGACACCGCCCAAAAAATCAGGTATAATCTATAGTGAAATTTGTAAAGCGGCAAGGAGGAATCCCATGGAAAACCTGAAAACGCGTAAAATCATCCTGGACTGCGACCCCGGCATAGACGACGCGGTGGCCATGGCCGTGCTGCTGCGGGCCTGCGGGGAGCGGGTCAAGCTGGTCTTCGCCACCTACGGCAATATTCCCCTGGAGATGACCACCCGCAACGCTCTGAGCCTTTTGGCCCTATTGGGCAGCGCCGACAAAATCCCCGTGGTGTGCGGTGCAACGCAGCCCGGGCCGGGCAGCGCCGTCTACGAGGACGCCTCCTATATCCACGGCGGCGACGGCCTCGGCGGCCTGCAAAGCTCCGAGCTGTTCAAAGGCCTGCCGGTGAGGCGGGCCGTGGAGGGCGACACCCTCCAAATCGTCTATGACGCCATTATGGAAGAGGAAAGCGGCGCGGATTACATCGCCCTGGGGCCGCTGACCAACCTTTCGGCGCTCATCGCGCGCTTCCCGGACGTTTTAGGGCGGCTGAATCAGGTGGCCGTTATGGGCGGCGGCATCGGCCTTGGGAA
>Ga0123353_10001998_pt1 | contig 25194 bp, 14 predicted proteins | sample TergutLab28metaG_3_FD_92763 | JGI IMG/M metagenome (GOLD analysis project Ga0123353, IMG submission 92763) | Labiotermes labralis P3 segment gut microbial communities from Petit-Saut dam, French Guiana - Lab288 P3 | ecosystem: Host-associated > Arthropoda: Insects > Digestive system > Gut ...
ACGCGTGGCGAGGGCGTCTCGCCCTCGCTGTGCGTTCCATTGGCCTGGTCGGTGGAAGACGCCGAATCGTCTTCGCCGCTTCGCGCGGGCAGGATGCCCGCGGGACGCGCGGGCGAGACGCCCGCGCCACGTTGCATCTCCCGCAGCACGGTGCGGATGTGTTCGACCACGTGGGTGGACTGCGTGGTGATGTAATTGGCCGGGATGTACACGCGAAGAATGGCCGCCTGTCCGTTGGAGGTGATGGGGCTGACCATCGGGTTTCGCGGCAGCAGTCCGCCGGACTGCCAGGGCAGGGGGGCGTAGTCGGCCGGCGAGACCAGACGGACGCCCGCAAGGTCGCCGCGGAGCGTGTCGTCTCCATCCGGCGGAAGGATTCGGCGGGCGGATTCGCGAATGGCGGCCTGGTCGGCCGGCGTCAGCCGACCGTCGCTCCGCTCGAAAATCACGACGGCCACGCTGAGGTTCGCGTGGTCGGGAAAACTCTCCGCGAACTCCGTCATGGCCCGCGAAAACGGCGACCCTTCGGGCAGAAAACTGCGTGCCTCCTCGCCGGAGGACTCCGGCGGCGGGATCACCCCAATCGCCAACCCCGCCGCCGTCACCCAGACCAGCAGAATCACGTACCGGAACTTGTAAATCGTTTCACCCATAGGCTCCGAACACAGGCCGTCAGACGGTCAGGCGGATGTCTCGCGTCCGGGACTCACGCGCCCGCCGGCGTTGGCGCCAGCCGGGTCACCACGCCCATGCGTCGCCAGCGGGTGTAGCGGGTTTCGACCAACGTGTCGATGGAAACGTGCGACAGGTCGCGGACGGTTTTGACAATATAGCGCTCGAGATTGGCCGCCGCCTCGGCCGGGGCGCGGTGGGCGCCGCCCAGCGGTTCGGGGATGATGTCGTCGATCACGTCGAATTTCTTCAGGTGCGGCGCGGTGAGTTTCAACGCCTCGGCCGCCTCGGGAGCTTTTTCGCCCGTGCGCCACAGGATGCTCGCGCAGCCCTCGGGCGAAATCACGCTGTAGTACGAAAACTCCATCATGGCCATGCGGTCGCCCACGCCGATGCCCAACGCCCCTCCGCTGCCCCCCTCGCCGATCACCACCACCACCACGGGAACGCGGAGGCGGGACATCTCCATCAGGTTCACCGCGATCGCCTCGGCCACGCCGCGCTCCTCGCTGCCCAGTCCGGGGTACGCGCCCTGCGTGTCGATGAACGTCACCACCGGAAGGCGGAATTTCTCGGCCAGTTTCATCACGCGCATCGCCTTGCGATAGCCCTCGGGATGGGCACAGCCGAAATTGCAGGCGATTTTCTCCTTGGTGTCCCGCCCCTTGTGCTGGGCGACCAGCACGACTTTCTCCGTGCCGATCCGCCCCAGTCCGGTGCGGATGGCCTTGTCGTCGGCATAGCGGCGGTCGCCGTGCAGCTCGACGAAATTCTTCACGACGCGTTCGATGTAATCGCCCGCCAGAGGCCTCGCGGGGTGTCGGGCCACCTGCACCGTTTCCCACGGCGAGAGTTGGCTGTAGGTGGTCTTCAGCAGCGAGACGTGCTGCTCGCGCAGTTGCACCAGTTCGCGGGAGTAATCGCGCCCGGATTCGATCTGGGCGGTCTCCAACTCGGCAATCTGCCTCGCCAGCCTCGCAATGGGCTTCTCGAACGGCAACGAATATACCTTGTCCAATGAATCACTTTTGGCCATATCGCTATTACTGTAACAAGCCAATCGCCAGTAGCCAATAGCCAGTAGGGTTTTCGCGGCGTATGGGTAAAAGCGAACCTTCTGCCCGGGAGAGCGGTTTCCATGCTTCGCAGACTTGAAGATGAATGACACTCGGCATACGGTTGGTCCATCCATGAACAGCATTTTTTCGCGTCTGCAAAGCCTCGGGACCATTCTCTCGAACGTGGTATTCGTTTTTACCAAAACGTGCCGCAAACCCTGTTGGCTACTGGCTATTGGCGACTGGCTTCGGTTCCCTCGAACTGACGGTCCGATTTCACCGTTGCGTACCGAAAATCCAACCTTGACGCCTCGCCGCGGATGTGCGATGGTGTACGCATGAAAAACGTTTTGATCACCGGCGCGAACAGTTACATCGGACAGGCCGTGCGGGACCGCCTGGCCGCGGCCGGGCACGCGGTGACGGTGATGGACATGATCGGCGACGGTTGGCGCGAGGCCGATTTTTCGCCGTTCGACGCGGTGTTTCACGTGGCCGGCATCGCGCACGATACGGGCAGAAAACGCGACGCGGACCTGTATTATCGCGTCAACCGGGACCTCGCCGTCGCGACGGCGGCGAAGGCGAAGGACAGCGGAGTGGGGCAGTTTGTGTTCATGTCGAGCATTCTGGTGTACAACGGATGCAAGGACCGGACGATCACCGCGAAAACCCCGCCGGCCGTCCGGGGCTGCTACGGCGACAGCAAGCTCCAGGCCGACCTGGCGTTGCAGAAAATGAACTCCGACACCTTCCGCGTCGCCGTGTTGCGTCCGCCGATGATCTTCGGCCGGGGGTGCAAGGGCAATTTTCCGCGGCTGGTTCACCTGGCCCGCAAGGCGCCCGTGTTTCCGAACATCCGAAACCGGCGCAGCATGTTGTTTGTCGGCAATCTGTGCGAATTCGTCAAACTGGCGGTCGAAAATCGTTCGTCGGGCGTGTTCTTTCCGCAAAACGCCGACTACTACTGCACCACCGAACTGGTTCAAACCCTGGCCGGGCTGTACGGCAGGAACCTGAAGACGACCCGGCTGTTCAACGGGCTGGTCCGGCTGGCCAGCCCGCTGCTGCCGCCGCTGCGAAAATTGTTCGGCGACTTAATATACGAAAAAGAAATGTCCGATCATTTCGAGGGGCGCTACCGCGTCGCCGACAACCGGAAAAGCCTCGAAGAAAGTATCTAGTTGGAGAACCATAGATCATGCCGCTGTTTTCGATCATCACGGTCAGCTACAACAGTGAAAAGACCATCACCGAAACCATCGAGAGCGTGTTGAATCAGACGATCGGCGATTTCGAATATATCATCATCGACGGCGTGAGCAGGGATCGAACGGTCGAGATCGCGAATTCCTACGCGGAAAAATTCGCGGCCAGGGGCGTGCCGTTCCGGGTCATTTCCGAAAAAGACAACGGCATGTATGACGCCATAAATAAAGGCATTTCGCATTCCCGCGGAGAGATCGTCGGCGTCATCAACAGCGACGATTACTATAATACCGACGCGCTGGAAAAGGTGAGGGCGTTCCGCCAAAAAGAACCGTTCGATCTTATGTATGCCGACGTGCGCGTTTTCGGCGGCAGCATCGACTATATCAAACGGTCCAAACACACCCGGCGGTTCAACACACGATATTGGAATCACCCGACCACGTTCGTCACCAGAACGGTCTATGACGAATTCCGCTTCGCGTGCGAAAGTATCTATGACGATCTGGATTTCATGCTGACCGCGATCGAGCGGAAAAAAAACATCAAAATCCTGAACCAGGTGCTGGCCAATTTCCGAATCGGCGGTGTGAGCAACCAGCGAAGCTGGCGCCGCCGCACGGAGCGAATCCGGCTGCGGAACCGCATCTACAAAAAACATCACCAAAACGGATACCGGTTCAACAACTGGATGATCGAGACGGCGAAATTCATTTTCGGATAGATGGCTCTATGGGCGCAAACTTCGGTGTTTTCGCCCGTACACCACGCCCTCGTCGAGGAACGCGTCGATGTTCGCCAGCGGGGTTCCGCCGACGATGCCGTTTCCGGCGGCGAGCATCATTCCGCCGTCGGGACGGTCGAACAGGTCGATCATCGCCCGCACTTCGGACCGCACGTCGTCGGGCGTGCCTTCCTGCAACATGTGCTGCACGTCGATGCCGGCCAGGAACGTCATCCGGTCGCCGAACTCCTTCGCGGCCCGTCGTTCGTCCATCGCGTGTTTCTGCACCGGATGGAACACCCGCACGCCGGCGTCGGCGAGGTCGCCGAGAATTTCCAGGTTGTCCCCGCAACTGTGCAGCCAGAAGTGCATCCGGTTCCGCCGGCAGGCGTCGCCGACCCGCCGGTAATACGGCAGCAGGAACTCGCGGAAGTGGTCGGGTTTCATCATGAGCTGCCGCTGGTTGCCCAGGTCGTCGCTGGTCCACAGGCCGTCGGGGGCCAGGTCGCGGGCGAGGCGCTCGATGTACCCCTCGTACATGCGGCACAGCCCGTCGTTGAGGCGATGGACCTGCCCGGGATACAGGTAGTAGTCCATCAAGGTGTTTTCCATGCCGCGGAGGCTCCAGGGTTTTTCGTAGAACAGGTTCCACCAGCCCACCAGCAGGTAGCGGTCCTCGCGATGGGCCCGCTCGGCCAATTGTGGGTGGCCGCGGAAACACCAGCCGAATTTGAGGTGCCAGTCGTAGTCGATCTGCGGGCCGTAATCGTAGTCGTAGATGTTCGCCGCGGCGGGGTTGGGCAGTTTGTCGAGGAATTCGTCGAGTTGGGCCCAGTCGCTGATGACGACGTTGGCGTCGTGTCCTGCCCCGCGTTGGCTGGGGTCGTACCACGACAGCCCCATGCTCGGCACGATCAGCGTGGGAATAAGGCCGAACCAGGCGTCGCGCGGGTATGTTTCCATCAGCGGCGTCAGCCGTTGGCCGTGCTGCTCGACCAGCCCTTCGCCCCACCATTGCGCCAGCACTTGCGGCACGCGGCAGGGGTTTCGCCGTTCGATGGCCTTGATGACTTCCGCTTTCGGCAGGGGAGCGTACAGATTGTCGGTCATGGTGATGTCCTTTTCGTCCGCATAATCTCGCGGCCGCGGGCGGCTGTCAAGGCAGGTTTTTTCCATGGCCCTGGGTCCCACGTTATTTTGTGTTGACCGTTTGGATTTTGTTCGATATTCTGCGTGCGTGCAGGATTCGAATGTTGAACGCACCGCCGGTGGCTGGACGCAAAAAACAAAAAACAAAACCCCCGTGACCTCTGGGGAAAAAACTATGGCTCGTGAAAAAATCATCAATGCCGGCTCGATGGGGCCGGAGGACGAGACGTTTAATCAGTCGCTTCGGCCGCAACGGCTGAATGACTGCATCGGGCAGTCCGAACTGCTGGAGAAACTGCGGATTTCGATCCAGGCGTCTCGGCAGCGGAACGAGCCGATGGAGCACGTGCTGCTGCACGGCCCGCCGGGGTTGGGCAAGACCACGCTGGCGTACGTGGTGGCCAACGAGATGGGCACCAACCTCAAGGTCACCAGCGGGCCCGCGCTGACCAAGCCCAGCGATCTGATCGGCATTTTGACGAATTTGCAGCATCGCGACGTGTTGTTCATCGACGAGATTCACCGCCTCCCCGCGGCCGTGGAGGAGTACATCTACCCGGCGATGGAGGATTACAAGGTGGACTTCGTGGTGGACAGCGGCATGCACAGCCGGACGATTAATCTGCCGCTCAAGCCGTTCACGCTGATCGGGGCGACGACGCGTTCGGGCCTGCTCAGCCCGCCGCTGCGGACGCGGTTCGGCATTGTGCACCACCTGGAGTTCTGGAACGTCGCCGATCTGCTGGAGCGGTGCAAGTTGTCGGCCAACATGCTCGCGGTGGACTACGAGGGCGGCGCGTTGGACCTGCTGGCCCGCCGGGCCCGCGGCACGCCGCGAATCGCCAACCGGCTGATGCGCCGCTGCCGCGACTACGCCCAGGTCAAGGGCGACGGCAGGCTGACCCGCTCGCTCGTGGAGGCGGCGCTAAAGCTGGAAGGCATTGACCCGCTGGGACTCGACGACCTGGACCGCAATTTCCTGCGGGCGATCATCGACGTCTACAAAGGCGGCCCGGTCGGCATCGAAACCGTCGCCGCCACCCTCGGCGAGGAAACCGACACGCTGGTGGACGTGGTCGAACCGTTCCTGCTCCAGAGCGGCCTCCTCGCCCGCACCCGCCGCGGCCGCCTGGCGACGGCGAAGGCGTACGAGCACCTGGGCGTGCCCTACACGCCACGGCCGGAGGAGGCGGGGTTGTTCGAGGAGGACGCGGAGAGGTGATGTGACGCGGAGGCTCACTCCACTTGTAGAAACTGTGTTGCGGTCATGATTCTGGGGTTTGTCACGGTACTTTCGAGGAAATCTTTATCGCCGGTGACGAGAATGTCCACATTCGCCTTGCGAGCGGCGCGCAGAATCGGACGGTCGTTCACGTCACGGATTTTTCCTTCATCGGCGTCGGCGGTGTCGTCGTCGGTCAGCGTGACGATGTCGTATCGGCCCATCGAAAGAAATTGTTCCATGTCGGGAATTCTGTGCGGAAACTTTCGATTAAAGACTCTGCGAAGTTCGTCGAGTATTTGGTCACACAGCACAATCGCGTACGGCGGATCGGACGCCTTCTCCCATACGGCACCCGGCACACTCCGTCTGTTCAGGATGACGGAAATGAGAACGTTCGTGTCGAACATGACATGGATGCGGGGGAGACAGATCATAGGCCCTCGACTTCCGCGCGTATTTCGCGGCACAGGCGGATAATGTCTTCTTCCGTTGTCAACCCCGCTTTCTCCGCCTCGCCCTCCATGGCCTGTTGCAGGGTCCTCATCGCGTAGATGTTCGGGTTCATCATGATCACGCGATCGTCTTCGTAGATCAGCGTGACTTGGCTGCCTTCGGCGACTCCCAGACGCTCGCGGGCTTCTTTGGGGATCGTAATCTGCCCGTTGGACCGGATCATCACTTTGTCAATCATCGGGGCGCTCATGGTTCACTCCATCGCGGACGGCGGGGGTTCCCGCCTTTCCTATGTTCAGTATACGAAAGAAAACGCCCAGCCGAAAGCGGATTTCGGATTTTGCTCTCGCGTTAACGGCCGATTAACGGCATAATAACGGCATGGAATTTTCGCCTCGGTACGTCATTTCGAGTTAAATTATGAACGTCCTCTACATCCACACGCACGACAGCGGACGCTACTTACAGCCGTACGGGTACGCTGTTCCCACACCCAACCTGATGCGGTTGGCGGGGGAGTCGGTGCTGTTTCGGCAGTGTCACTGCGCGGGGCCGACCTGTTCGCCGAGTCGGGCGGCGATGCTGACGGGGACCTGGCCTCACATCAACGGCATGATCGGTCTGGCGCACCGCGGGTTCGCCCTGCGCGACCCCGGCATGCACCTGGTGCACCACCTCAACGGACACGGGTTCGAGACGGTCCTGTGCGGCGTTCAGCACGAGGCCGCCTCGGCGGAGACGCTGGGGTATCAGCACATTTTTCCGCGCGTCAAGGGCGGTCTGTCCATCCCGGACATGGAGAGTTACGACCTACAGAACACCCGCTCGGCCTGCGAGTACCTCCACAGCCGCGGGGCGAAAAACGGCACGGCGGGCCGCTCGGGCCAGGCGCGGCCGTTTTTCCTGTCCGTCGGGCTGGTGAACACGCACCGGGCGTTCCCGACGGAGACGGGCGACATTCGGCAGGAGTACATTCAGCCGCCGCCGACGATGTACGACTGTCGCGAAAACCGCCAGGATATGGCCGGGTTCATTGCCACCGCCGTCGTCGCCGACCGCTGCGTGGGCATGGTGCTGGACGCCCTTCGCCAGGCCGGCCTGGAGGACGATACGATCGTGTTGTTCACCACGGATCACGGCATCGCCTTCCCGCGCATGAAGTGTCACCTGTACGACACCGGCACCGGCGTGGCGATGATGATGAAGTTCCCGGGCAACCCCGCCGCCGGCTCGGCCTGCGACGCGCTGGTCTCGCACATCGACGTCTTCCCGACGCTGTGCGACCTGCTGGGACTGCCCACGCCGCCGACCGTGAAAGGCCGCTCGCTGACGCCGATCCTGCGGGGCGACGCCCAGGAAGTCAACGACGCCATCTTCGCCGAGGTGAACTACCACGCCGCCTACGAACCGATGCGATGCATCCGCACGGCCCGCCACAAGTTCATCCGCCGCTACGACTGGCACGGCGGCCCCGTGCCCGCCAACACCGACGGCGGACCCGCCAAAGACTTTTATCGCCAGGCCGGCTACTTCGACAGGCCGCTGGCGCGCGAGATGCTGTTCGACTTGCACCTGGACCCGATGGAACGCGAGAACCTCATCGGCGACCCGACGTACCAGGCCGTCCACAACGACCTCTCCGCCCGCCTGGTCCGCTGGATGGAGGACACGAACGACCCGCTGCTTCGCGTCGGCCACCGCATCCCCGCCCCGCCCGGCGCCGTCGTCAACACCCGCACCTGCGTGGAGGCGAAGGAGACCGAGGAGTTGGAGTGATCGGCGATGTTTTCGCTTATTTTTCCGCGTTTTTGTGGTAAAATTTTCCGGGCATTCAGAGGAAAATCAGCCGTGCCGGTCAAACAATACATCGTTGCGATGGTCTTGGTTGCGGTGCTCTTGGCGCTGGCCGCCGGGTGGGGGCTGGCCGCGTACGCGGAATCCCCGGCCAGTCAGCCGGCCGACCCGGCGGCGCTGGCGGAGATCGCGAAAACCGCCCAGAGCTGGTTCGAACGCCAGGCCGCCGTCAAGCAACTGACCGACCCGGCCCTGCTGGCCGATGTGGCCTTGACCGCCAGGGACATCGACGTGCGGCAGGCGGCTGTGAAAAAACTCACCGACCCCGAGACGCTCATCGACATCGCCCTCACCGACGCCAACGCCAACGTGCGGCGGGACGCTGCCGAGCAACTCATCGGACCGGAGCAGCGCGTCGACGTCACGAGCCTCGCCCAGGCCCTTCACGCGCGGCGGGAGACCGTGAAAAAACTCCGCGAGCAGCGGCAGCCCGCGATGCAGGCCGTCGTGGTGGATATCGCCAAAAACGAAACCGATTGGCCGTTGCGGCTGTGGGCCGTCGCGAGGCTGGACAAGCGGCATCGCGACGTCGCACAGGCCGCTTTTCTGGAACTCGCCCAGAGCGAGGTGTATCGGAAACTTGCCCAAAGCAACGAACGTTGGGCCAAGCGGCTGTGGGCGGCGGGAAAACTGGACAAGCAACATCGCGACGTGCTGGTGGCCTTGGTGGCGGAACTCGAAACCGGCGAGTATGACGAAGCCGTTCGCTCCGCGGCGACGGCCTGGATGGACGGCGACCTCAAAACCGTGGACGAGATGTTCGCCGACATCGCGAAAAAAACGCGCGACGATCTCGTGGCCCTGGCGGCGGTGGGCCATCTGGACGATCCGGCGATGCTGCGCGAGTTGCTGGACGTGCTGACATTCTCGCACGCGCAGCACGCGGCGGTGAAAAAAATCACCGATCAGGCCGTGCTGGCCGATCTCGCGAAACACTCCAACATTGTGGGCATCAGTTGGATGGCGATTGAATCGCTGACCGATCAGGCCGTGCTGATCGACCTCGCGAAACACGAGCGGCGTGAAAACGAGGGCCGTATGGCGCTGGCACGAATCACCGACCAGGCGACGCTGATCGACCTCGCGAACAACGCCGAACTCTTGGGCGTGCGTATCGCGGCGGTGAATCAAATCGTCGATAAGACGGTGCGTGACGAGCTCGCGAAAAACCATCGTGACCCGGAAATCCGCATACGGACGATGACGAATGTGACCGATCAGGCCCAGTTCGCCGAACTCCTGAAAGGCCTCCAGCGGTGGAACGTCTACCTGCCGGGACCGAACAAAATTACCGATCCGGCCCTGCTGGCCGACCTCGCGAAAAACGCCCAGTGCAGGGACGTGCGCCAGGAGGCGGTGGCCATGTTGACCGATCAAACCCTGCTGGCCGACTTCGCGAAAAACGACGAGAGCCAGGACGTGCGCCTGACGGCGATGGAAAAGCTGACCGACCAGGCCGTGCTCGTCGAGATCGCGAAAACCGACAAGGTATGGACCGTGCGACAGGTGGCGGTGGGCAGACTGACCGATCAGGCCGTGCTGGCCGAGATCGCGAAAACCGACACCGTCAGCTACGTTCGCTCCGCGGCGGTGGAAAAATTGACCGATCAGGCCGTGCTCGCCGAAATTGCGAAACAAGACGATGACATGGCCGTACGCCGGGCGGCGATGGAAAAACTGACCGACCAAACCGTGCTCGCCGAGATCGCGACACGTGACCAAGATCCGAACCTGCGCGTATCGGCGATGGAAAAACTGACCGACCAAACCGTGCTCGCCGAAATTGCGACAAGCGACAACATCTGGGGCGTACGCCGGGCGGCGGTGGAAAAACTGACCGATCAGGCCGTGCTGGCCAGGATCGCGACAACCGACGAAGCGGAGGGCGTACGCCTGGCGGCGGTGAAAAAATTGACCGACCAGACCGTGCTCGCCAACATCTCGGATAGCGACAAAAGTGCGGAGGTGCGCCAAGCGGCCGTTGAAGAACTGGCACGGCTGCGGAACGCGGCGAAACCGTGAGGGGGCACCGGTAACGTGTCGCGGGCGTCTCGCCCGCGTGTGGCGAGGGCATCCTGCCCTCGCAAACCGTTCCGCACGGTTGGCGCCATGAAAAGTCAAGGCTTTCGCACAGCCGTCGCGGGCGAGACGCCCGCGCCACGTTACATGCGTTTGTCCTGCGTTTTTGATGAGCCACTTTCGCTCCGGCTTCGTTTCGCGTATCATCATGGTTCGCCGATCTTGCGCGATGGTTCGTGCAGGTAACGCGTTGGAGAAATTGGACCCCATGTCAAGCGCAACGATTACTGTCGGCGATTGCCGGCTGGAGATTTTGACCCAGGGCGCGGTGTTTTTGGGCGTCGGCAGGGTGTGGATTGGCGAGACGCTGGTTCGTAGCGGGCGGTTGCCGTGGCGGTGTATGACGCAGTCGTTTGGCGGACTGGAGTTGGAGCGGCTGGAGGTGGTTGCCGCCACGCCGGACGCCGCGGGGCCTGCTGTTGCCGGACCGGCCCAAACCCGGCTGCGACTGCGGGCGTTTTTTCGGCCGATGTTCACGAAGATGCTGCTCGACCACAGCATGGACCCGATTCACGAACTGGGCGACTGGGACGTTGTGCCGTCGCGGCAGGGGCAACTCGACATGGTGTTCGAGCCGGCGGCTGAGCGGATCGGCGGGGCGGAGTTCGGCGGTTTTGCGTTTCATTACGAGTACCGCGGCGACGACGTGGCGTTGTTCTACCTGTACGACATGAGCAGTTGGGAGCTTGACGGCGACATCGCCGGCGCGACGGCCATTTCGCAGTCGTCGTGCAGCGATCCGGTCGCCCATTTCGCGCCGGAGACGGCCTGGTCCACCGAGGGCCGAATGCACTGGCAGGACGACGCGTCGGCGGCCAATCCGGTGATGACGCACAACCTGCCGCGATGGGCGTCGCACCAGGCGTTCGATTATCAGTACAAGGGCGGCAAAACGCTCATCGGCCTGTGGGAGCGCGTGGATTTGATCCGCTCGGTGTTGCGCCGCGAGGCCGGCAAGGCGGAACTCAAAACCTTCGACAAATACCTCTTCGACCAGACGACGCATCACCGCACGCCGGCGAAGAACATCCTGCTCAGCGTCAGCGAAGGCGGGCGCACCGAGGTCGATCAGCAAAATCTCTGGACCTGGACGATGGACGAGGTTCACGGCCGTGCCCGCGCGGAGTTCGGCCTGCGCGAGGAACCCGTCCGCCAGCGGATGAGCGTGAATTACTGGGTCCACTTCACGATGGACAGTTACTACAAGGACCTGCTGCCGGCCGCCGTCGCGTGCGGGTTCAAGAGCGTGTTCGTCGACAACCTCAACAAGAGCGACATGACCGAGGGCATGCACTTTGGAAACATGTGTTGTAGCTGGCCGTTCGAAACGTCGGAAAAACTCGGCGGCGACAAGGGGCTGACCGAACTGGTCTCGCGTTTCGGCGAGCAGGGCGTGAGCGTGTATTCCTGGGCCAATCCGAACCAAAGCATCGCCAGTCCGCTGTTCATCGGTTGCGAGCGAAAACGCTACACGCCAGACTGGCAGGACTGGTTCATGCGGCTGCCCGACACGCGCACGTCGTACATGGGCGCGTACATCCCCGCGGGCGCCGGACTGGACCTGGCCGAGGACGTGCCGCGCGACTACTGGACCGGCTGTCTGATCGACACGATGAAGAAGACCGGGCACAATCATTACCTGTGGGACAGTTTTTACAACAGCGCGTTCATGGTGATGAATTTCCGCCACGGCCGCCCTCGGACGCACTGGCGAAACGTGCTGGCCGCGATGAAAACGATGCAGGATGCCGGGCTGCATTTTACGATCGAGTCGTTCGGGCCCTTCGGCGAAGTCCAGCACGGCTGTCCGGCCTCGTACGGGCCGGCGGACGGCAACCTGTTTGCGTGCTACAAAATCGAACTGGGCACGGGATACACGACGATCCCGTCGGGTCACGACACGCCCCGGCCCGAGCCCTGGCCGGCGGAGGTGTACTACCGCATCCTGGCGCACATGTCCCGCGTGACGGCGCCGCTGTTTTACGCCGACCCGTCGCCCGACCGCCGCGTGGACCGGCTGTACACGCGGGCCCATCGCGACGCGCTGCGGGATTACAACGAGAATCTGCCGCACATGGTCAAACGGTTTTTGCAGGAGGACGGCCTGGGCGTGCTGTGGCACAACACCGACGCCACGCGGGCGACGCTGTGGAACTTCGCCGAGCGGTGCGTGAAACTCGACGGCACCGTGATCGACGTAACCGCCGGCCGAACGTTCGCCAAGGCCAAACGCTACGACCTGGAGGCCGGGCGGACGTACGCGATCGTGAATGTGAATCCGCTGCCGACGCGCGTGGAAAGCGTATAGATCTTGACTAAACTGAACATCAAGAAAAAATACGGCGCAAGCACCACATGGATGGGGAAACTGATTCCTCGTATCAAGGCCGGCCGTCACGGCGGCTGTCCGTTGCTGGTGGCGGGGATCACTCCCGCGGTGTTTACGGATTGGGAGGTGAACAATGTCCGTTCATGACGTGAATTACCACATCGAGCATGATTTGCTTTCGTATTGCGGTGGAAAAAAATTCAAGACCATCCTGGCCGATCCTCCGTGGCGGTTCCAGAACCGGACGGGAAAGATGGCGCCGGAACATAAACGGCTGAATCGTTATGTCACGATGACGTTGGAGGAAATCAAAGCGATTCCTGTGCACCAGGTTGCCGCCAGGTCCTGCCATCTCTATCTCTGGGTTCCGAACGCCCTGTTGCCGGAAGGGTTGGAGGTGATGCGTGCCTGGGGTTTCCAGTATAAATCGAACATTGTGTGGGAAAAGATACGTAACGATGGCGGCCCCGACGGCCGCGGCGTGGAATTCTACTTCCGCAATGTGACGGAACTCATTCTCTTCGGCGTCATGGGCGCCAACGCCCGGACGTTGGCGCCGGCCCGCAGCCAGGTGAACCTGATTCGCGCCAAAAAACGAGAGCATTCCCGTAAACCGGATGAACTTGTTGACCTCATCGAGCAGTGCAGCAGTGGTCCGTTTCTGGAACTGTTCGCGCGCGGAAAACGCGAGAATTGGACACTGTGGGGCAACCAGGCCAATGCCGAGTATGCTCCCGATTGGCCAACCTATAAACAGGCAGGAGACGTCCATGAACAAAGACGCACGGATCGAACAAAACCTTCGCAGCCGCATCGGATGCCATTGCTGGGGCGACAAACCGGAGCATTTTGACGATCTGGCGTTGTTCGCCGAGGCCGGCTGCCGATGGGTGCGGGCGACGCGGCAGACGCAGTGGGACACGATTTCCAAAGGGCCGGGGAAGTACGACTTCTCCGCCGGCGGCGAGCGCAGTATCGACCTCATGCTCGAGCACGGCATGTCGGTGATGTCCATCCTCGACGGCCGATGGGGCAACGAGACGCGCGTCAACAAGCTCGCCTTCGCCTCGCCGGTCTGGGAACATCTCGACCAGTGGGAGCACTTCGTCGCCGCCAGCGTGGAGCACTACAAAGGCCGCATCCAATACTGGGAAATCCTCAACGAACCGCCGTTCTTCTGGTTTTACCCCGCCCAGGAGGGCGAAGAATGGCCCGAACTCGACCCGCCGATGAAACGGGCGACGGTGGCGAACTACGCGAAAATTCTCCGCGCCGCCGCCAGGGCGATCCGCCAGGCCGACCCGGCCGCCAAAATCGTCGTCGGATCGGGATTCTGCGACGGTGTGTTTCTTCGCAAACTCTACGAGCTCGGCTGCGGGGACTGCTTCGACATCGCGTCGGTGCACTACCTCACCTGCCGTCACCCGGCCGACTTCGCCCGCGCGTACGGACAGGTCCGGTCCGTCATGGCCGAGTTCGGCGACGCGGACAAACCGCTCTGGGACACCGAGAACGGCCCCGGCGGAGCGGTCATCGGAAACGCCGTCCAGACGGTCGATCAATACCACGCCCTGTACAACATCTACCGTCACTGCGTCGCGCACGAGTTCGGGCTGGACCGTTACTTCTGGTTCTGCGGATGGCTGTCGCGGGAGGAGGACAAGTTCCGCAGCATGAAGGCCCTGCACGCTCACGTGGGCGAGGGGGCGCTGCTCGGCGCGGAGCACCTTCAGGACGAGGTGCACGTGTACACGTTCGACGGGCCGGCGGGGCCGGCGTCGATTTTGTGGTCCACCGCGCCGGCGAGGGTTCGGCTCGAAAACGGCCTGGAGGCGAAGGATTTTCTCGGTCAGCCGGTTCGGTTGGGCACGGACGTTGCCCTCACGGGCCGCCCGTTGTTGATCGCGGGCGATCTGCGTCGCCGTGTCGACGCCACCGTCACCGGGCGGCGGGAAACGGTGGTCACGCCCATGAAACAGCCGCCCGCCGGCGAAGTGCCCACCGTCACGTGCACATCCGTCCATCGCACGCTCACGCTCGACGACCCCGAATGGTCGCGCGTGCCACTATTGGCCGACCGGCGGCAGATTCCGCTGGCCGGCCAATGCACCCAGGGTGTGGCGCTGGTGCCCACCAGCGTCACTGCCGACGTGCAGTTCGCGTACACGCGCGAGCACGCGATGTTCCGCGTCCGGCTGATCGACGCGATCACCGACCCTGCCCGTCCGACGGGACTGTTCCAGTTCATTCTGCGCGACAGCGACCCGTCGGTGGCCGAGTGGGGGTACTTCACCCATTCGTATGCCCTGTTCAGCCTGCTGCTGGACGCCGATCACGGCCTGCGGCTGATGCGACACGAGTCGCAACGGGTGGACCTCTACCCGCCGGGCGAGGTGTCGGCCGCGACGTCGCAGTGGCGGGCCGACGGCCGCGACCTGTGGCTGTGCACGCAGGTGCCCTGGTCGGAACTCGGTCCCTGCCGTCCCGGCCTGCACAACCCATTCCTGCTGATGCTCTCGCTCAGCCGCACCGACAATCTGCTCGACGTCCCTCCCGGCGACGACGTAACCGAATGGCCTCACAACCTGGTGGATATTTTCATCATCAAAACCCCGGCCCTGGCGAGGTGGCTGGTGACGGAGACAGGCTGTTAGACGATTAGGCTGTTAGCCTGTTAGGCGCGTCGGTTGTACGCGAAACGTTTGCTTTTTACCGGGGTTCGGATATGCTTGGGCTTTCAATTTCGCAGTGAGTATTGACGAATGGATTTTCGCACAAAGAGGATCGTATGGCGAACACGAAGAATGTGAAGAACGTGAACGTTGTGAAAAACGCAAAGAGCGCGAAGAACGCTCAGAAGGACATTCTGCTCAACGGCACGTGGCGGTTGCATGACGAGCCCTCGCACGTGGGGGCCGATCAGGCGGGGCGGATTTTGTCGCTGGCGGAGGGGTGGATCGATCAGCCGGTGCCCGGCGATATTCGGCAAGGGGCACTCGCGGCGGGGTGGATTCAGGAACCGCTGGTCAGCAACAACTCCTTCGACCAGGTATGGATCGAGGAACGTTCCTGGTGGTTCAAGCGGACCTTCACGCTCACGGCGGACGATTTGGCCCATCCGTACGCGGAACTGGAATTGCACGGCCTGGACTGCAAGGCCAGCGTGTTTCTCAACGGCGTGCACCTGGGCGAGCATCCGTCGGCGTTTCGGCCTTTCGAAGCCCGCGTGCGCGAACACCTCCGCGAAGGCGAGAACACGCTGCTGATCCGGTTGACGCACGGCCTGGACGGCATCACGCCGGACATGTACGAACCGCTGCTGGGCTATCAACCCACCGAGGAATGCCGCAACCGTCCTGAGCGTGGCGACCGGAGGCGCGTCTTCGCCCGCAAACCGCAGTACGTCTGGGGCTGGGACTGGCAGCCCCGCGTCGCCACGGTTTGCATCAACGGCGACTGCATGTTGCGGCTGATGAAGTCGGTGACGATTCGCGACGTGCAGGTGCAGGCCTGGCCCGCCAAGGACGCGGCCGAGTTGGACGTGGCCGTCGCGGTGCACTGGCTGGACGTGTACAAGAGCGGGCGCGGCGTGGTGCGTGTCCGCGTGCTGTCGGCCGAGGGCAAACTCGTCGCGTCGGACGAACTCGACACGCTGCTCCAGAGCGGCGTGAACACCATCGACTTCACCTTGACGGTGAAAAACCCCCGCCTCTGGTGGCCTAACGGCATGGGCGAGCCGTATCGCTACACCGTCGAGGCCGATGTGGTCTGCGGCCCGGAAAAAGTCAGTTACAAGCCGATCCAATACGGCATCCGCTGGATCGAACTGCTGACCGAGGGCGAGTTCACGTTCCTGGTCAACGGCGAGCGCGTGTACGCCAAGGGCGGAAACTGGGTGCCGGCCGACAGTCTGTATGCCCGCGTCACGGACGAGAAGTATCGCGCGCTGGTGTCCGAGGCGGCCGGGGCGAATTTCAACATGTTCCGAATCTGGGGCGGCGGGTTGTATGAGCGCGAAGCGTTTTACGACGCCTGCGACGAATTCGGCGTGATGATCTGGCACGATTTCATGCTCGCGTGCAGCCCGTATCCCGATCACCTGGAGTGGTTCCGCGACGAGATGGCGAAGGAGGCGGACTTCCAGACCCGCCGCCTGCGGAATCACGCGTGCATGGCCTTGTGGTGCGGGCAGAACGAGTGGCTGTACTGCGTCGGGGCGGCCCATGTGGGCACACTTACCGACAAGGGCAGCCGCCTGCTGGGCGAGGTGCTTCCGGCGGCGGTTCGGCGGAACTGTCCGACCACGCCGTACTGGTACACGTCGCCGTCGGGCGGGGACAAGCCCGACTCGTCGGAGGTCGGCGACTGCCACTTCTGGGCCGTGCCGGCGGATCGGGATTTTCACCGGCGGTTCGATCCGACGCGGTTTGACGGCTGTGACTCGCTGTTCGTCAGCGAGTACGGGTATCAAGGTCCGCTGTGCCTGGAGAGCACGCTGGAGTACCTCCAGGGCGCGCCGTACGAGCCGACGCGGCCACACGAGAGCGTGTGGGAAAACCACTTCGGCACGTTCGACGGCGGCGGGGTGCAGGTGGGGCTCAAGCGGCATTACGTGGACCCGGTGCAGACGTCGCTGGAGGAGTATCTCTATTTCGGCGGGCTGTTGCAGGGCCTGATGTACGGTTATTCGCTGGAGGCGCTGCGGGCGAAGGGGAGTTGCGGCGGGTCGTTGATCTGGATGTACAACGACGCCTGGCCGGAGGTCGGTTGGACGGTGATCGACTACTACCTGCGGCGGAAGATGTCGTACTGGTTCGTCAAGCGGGCGTACGCGCCGGTGCGGCTGATTGTCCGGGCCGACGGCGGCAAGGTGAACGTGACGTGCGTGAACGACACGCTGGGCGCGGTCAAGGCCACGGTCGAGTTCGGTTATCTTCCGTCGGACGGTTCGCCGGGCAAACTGCGGAGCAAGCAGATCGCCGTCGGCGCGACGGAGCGCAAGGTGGTGGCCACGTTCCCGCAAGGCGAGCACGATGCGGCCCGCGGCGTGTGGGTGGCCCGATTCGTCGACGAGCGTGGTGCCACCCGTGGCGAGGGCGTCTCGCCCTCGCGTCCGGCACTCGGCGTGACGCTGCCCTCGGCGATGCTCTGGACAACCGAGCACCGCAACCGCCCGGCGATCAAGCCCACGCTGACGCTGACGGTCAAGCCACTCTCGACCAACACGAAAAAAGGCCCCGCCAAAAACGCCGGCGGCGAGGACTACGTGCTGACCGTCTCGTCGGACACCCTCGCCCACGCCGTGGAGTTGCTGTTGCCCGCTGGCGCGGAGCCGAGCGACAACTACTTCGACCTCACTCCCGGCGAAACTCGCCGCATCGTCGTCCGTTCGAAAACGAAGCTGACGGACCAGAACGTGACCCTCCGCAGCGCGTACGACTGGTTCGTGAACCGGCCTGAGGCGATCAAGGAATAAAAGGAACACCATGCATCGAATAATCTCGTTGGACGGCAGTGACTGGCAGGTTCAGGGGTGGGTTCCGTATGAGTGGGACCTGGTCGGGCCTGTGCGGGTGACGACGGGGAACCTCGACCTGAGCGAGGTGCTGCACGGCGAGATCGCGCCGATTCGGGCGACCGTGCCCGGCTGTACGCACGCCGACTGCCTCCGCGCGGGCGTGATCGAGGACCCGTACTGGGAGTTCAACAGCCGCCTGTGCGAGTGGATCAGCCAGCGGATGTGGGTGTACCGCCGGTCGTTGCCCGTGCCGGCCGAGGCCCGCGGGCGTCGTGTGCGGCTGCGGTTTGAGGGCATTGATGACTCCGCCCGCGTGTTCGTCAACGGAACGCTGGTGGGGCGGCACGAGGGGTTGTTCATCCCGGCCGTCATGGACATCACGGAGCAGGTGAATTTCGGCGGCGAGAACGTGCTCCAGGTGATCGTCGACCCGGCGCCCGTGAGCGTCGCGCAGGTCGGCCAAACCAGCGCCGTCCGCGTGCTCAAGCCGCGGTTCGCGTACAAGTGGGACTTCACCACGCGGCTGATCCCGGTCGGGATCGCCGACAGCGTGACGATGCACATCACCGGCCCGGCGGCGATTGACGAGTTCTGGGTGCACGCCGTGCCCCGTGACGCGGGCGTCTCGCCCGCGTTGTGCGTTCCATTGGCCAAGCCGCTGAAGAACGAACAATCGCCTTCGCCAGACGCGGGCAAGATGCCCGCGTCACGCGAGGGCGAGACGCCCTCGCCACGTGGCACGGCCGCCCTGGCCCGCGTTGGTGCGGTGATCGACGCCGTGGCCGCCGGTCCGGTGGTGGTGGACGTGGAGCTGTTTTTCCAGGGTCAATGCGTCGCCAGCCACGCGGGGGCGGAATTGCTGTCGGCGGGCGCGAACAAATTTTCGTGGACGGTTTCGGTGCCCGACGCGAAGCTCTGGTGGCCGGCGGGCATGGGCGATCAGCCGGTGTACACGGCCCGGCTTCGGGTGCTCGACGCCAGCGGGGCCGTCGCCGACCATCGCGAAACCACCTTCGGCATTCGGCACGTCGAGGTGGTGTCCAACGATTTGACCGGGTGGATGAACACCGCCAGCGCTGCCGGCGCGGCCAGCGCGGTTGACGCCGCGAACATTCGCCCGTTCACGCTGGCCGTCAACGGCCGAAAGGTGTTCGTCAAGGGGTACAACTGGGTGCCGATCGAGCAGCAGTACGCGACGGCGACCGAGGAGAAGTACCGCTGGCTGATCGGGCTGGCGTTGCGGGCGAATGTGAATCTGCTCCGCGTCTGGGGCGGCGGGTTGATTGAGAAGGAAATGTTCTACCGCCTGTGCGACGAGATGGGCATGATGGTCTGGCAGGAGATGCCGCAGTCCAGTTCGGGTATCGGAAACGACCCGGCCACCGACGCGGAATTCTGCGGCCTGCTCGAACAAACGGCCGTCAGCGGCATTCGCCGTCGCGGCGGACATCCGAGCCTGGTCTTCTGGGGCGGCGGCAACGAGTTGGCGGCGGCCGGGCTAAAACCGCTCGACGAGACGCACCCCGCGCTGGCCGCGATCGGGCGGGCGGTGGCGGCGGAGCATCCGAATTTGCTGTACATCCCGACGTCGCCGCTGGGGCCTTCGTTTGACTTTCAGCCGGGCGGTGTCGGAACGGGCGCCCATCAGGACATCCACGGGCCCTGGAAGTATCTCGGAGCGAATTTCCATTACGAGTATTTCAACGCCAACGATTGCCTGTTCCACGCCGAGACCGGCGCCGACGGTTGTGCGTCGATGCCGTCGATGCGGAAAATCGGCCGCGAGGAACTGCTTTGGCCGCCGGTGAAGAGCAACCGTTTCTGGGTGCATCACGCCGCGTGGTGGATTCTCGGCGAGCAGATTCAAGGCCTGGTGGGCCCGATCGGCGACATCGGCACGTTCATCCGCGTCAGCCAGGCGTTGCAGGGCGAGGCGTTGCGGTACGCGATCGAGTCCGACCGCCGCCGCGCGTGGCAGTGCTCGGGCGTGGCGATCTGGCAACTCACCGAGCCCTGGCCGAATCTTTCGTGCACGGCGAACGTGGACTATTACGGCGTACCGAAGCAGGCGTTTTACGTGGTGGGTCGGGCCTATGCGCCGGTGCACGTTTCGTTGCGGCACGAGGGCGCCTGGGTCAAACCCGGCGGGGAGTTGGTCGGACAGGTGTTCGTGCATAACGACACGGCGGCGGCGGTGGACGGCGAGGTGTCGTGGCGCGTGCTGGACGCGAGCGGCGGGGCGGTCGCCGAGTGCGAGGCCCCGTGCCGCGTGGCGGTTCCTGCTGGCGGCGTGGCGGCGGCGTGCGCGGTCCGCGTGACGATTCCGCAAACGCAGTCGCCGCTGTTTGTCGAAGTCACCTTCACGTCCGCCGGCGGCGGGCCGGTGAAGAATCTGTACGCGTTTTCGCCCGCGACGGAACAGCAACCGCCGTTGGCGGCGTGGATGAATCTGCCGAAAACCACGCTCGCCGGCAGCGTCCGCCGCACGAACGACGGTGTGGCGGAACTTACGATCCGCAACACCGGCCCGTCGCTGGCCTGGCTGCTCCGCGTGGAAACCGCCGACGGCACGGCCGTCTTCTGCGATGCCAACGCCCAAACCCTCCTGCCCGGCGAATCCATCACACGCCCCGTGCACGGACGGCAGGCGACGGTCTCCCCGCTGACGCTCAGCGCGTTCAACGCGGAGGAAACGATGCTCTAGCCGCGAATGACGCAAATTTCGCGCTTGGGATTTCGGATTTCGAAACCTTTTCCTTGTGTCGCGGGTTCAACCAGTGTACCTTTCGTCGTGGTGTCGTCGCGTCTGTCCGTGAACGCATCTTGTTCAGAAGGAGCCGTACATGAACCGCGTGCATGTTTCCTTGATCGTGTTGCCGATGGTGGTGGTGACGGTGGTCGCGCTGTGCTGGTTGGCCGCGTCGGCCGGTGGGCAGGAGGCGGCGGCCGGGCCGACCCCCGCGGGTCCGGCGGACCCGCAGGGCATGGCGCAGGTCAACAAGCTCATGGCCGACTTCGACCAGGTCCGCGCCCTGCACACCCGGTCGCTCATCCGGGCGCAGGAGTTGAAGACGGCGTATCTCTACGGCCGCGGGTGGGGGCTGGATCTGCCCGAGTCCCACGCGGAGGACCTGCTCATCGAGGGGCTGTGGATTTTCGACTACCTCGACTCGCTGGACCTTAGCGGGTCGGCGCTGATTTCGTACGGCATCGCCAACAATCATCCCAACCTGGCCGAGGAGATGCGGATTTTCCAGACGTACATGGGGCGGGCGTCGGCGATGACGGTGGCATATCACGACCGCGTGACCAAACTGCTGGCCGACACGGTGGCGAAAATCAACGCCGCCGCCAAAGAACGAAGCCCCTTTGAGCTTCAAACCATGCCCGGCCAGCCCAAGAGCGCGCTGCCCGCGCAGAAATTCGCCGGCGACGGGTTCAACCTGGGCTTTTCGGTGATCCTGCTGCCGAAGGACCACTACAAAAATTACCTCGACCGCCACTCGTACAGCCCGCAGCGCGTGCTGGAAATGTCCGCCGAGGCCGGTGTGAGCATCATTCACCCGATGGACCACAACGTCTTCGACTGGGCCGACGTGGAGAAGGAGGCCGGCAAATTCGACTGGTCCAACGTCGACAAGGCCCTGGCCATGCTCAAGCAGGCGAACATGGCCATTCACCTGGAGTTCGTCGCGCCGACGATCATGCCGCCGGACTGGGTGACGGCGAAATTCGGCGACCGCGCGCTGCTCACAGGCCCCGACGGCAAGCCCGTCGTCAATCAACTGTACAACCGCTCGTATCTGCTGGGCGTGGTGGACCGCCGCAAGGAACAGACGTTCGTCAACCTGTTCGACCCGGAGATCGCGGCCCTGCACGCGGGGTACATCAAGGCGCTCATCGAGCGCGTCGGGCAGCAGGGCGTCCGCATTTCGACGGTGCAGGTGGGGGGCTCGCAGGGGCACCCCGGCGAAACGCTGCCCGTGCAGGGCGGACCGGCCGCCGAGGCGAGGTTTCGCGCGTGGTTGACGGCGCAGAAAATCGACCCGCGAAAGGATTGGGGCGTCGACGCGGCCGTCGCCGACGTGAGCCTCTCGACCGAGTGGCAGACCCAGGCGAAGGAAACCGCCAGTCCCGACACGCCGGGCGGCAAACGCATGGCCAACGATATCCTCCGCTGGCGGGAGGACGAGCAGTTCCGCTACATCAAAACCCGCGTCGAAGCCGTCCGGGCCGTCGCGCCGGACATGCCCATCTGTACCTCCATCGTGCACCCGTTCGAATTCAACGACTCCATCAACGGCAGGCCCGTGGACCGCATCGTGAGCGAACTGGGCGTGATTCCGTGGGAATTCTCGGGCCGCAACCACCTCGACGACGCCCGCCGTTCCCTCTCGCCCGTCGGAGCGACGATGGCCTCCTGCTCCACCGGATGCGGCATCGCCTACACGCAATACCAGGGCTCGGCCTTCGCGCACGACGCGCTGATGGTCATGACGCACCCCTGGCCGATGATCCGGGCGTTCTACCACGGTGAAGTGCTGATCTACCCCGACATGCGGTGGGAATGGTCGTCCTATTACACCCACCGGCGGTTCCGCGAACGCGCCCAGGGCATGGGGCCCGAGATGCTCTACACCTCGCCCCAGCCGCAGGTGGCCGTGCTCCAGAGCGACACCAGCGGAAAGTACCAGGGGACCTTCAAGGACTACCTGGTGTGGACCTACGGTCCGGGGATTCACCCAGCCAATTACAACCACATCGAGGCCATCGGATGGGGCCACCTGCTGGACTGCCTGCACCTTTCGCACGACGTGGTGACGGAGGAAATGGTCCGCAAGGGCGGGCTGGCGAGGTTCCAGGTGCTCGTCGCTCCGGCGGCGCAGGCGTTGCCGGAGGACGTCGCCGCGGCCATTCGCAAGTTCGTCGAGGACGGCGGGACGCTGATTTCCACCAGCGCGCTGGGGCTGTTCGGCCCGGACATGGCCCCGCGTGGCGGCGGGCAACTCGCCGACGTGCTCGGCGCCGACGTGGCCGCCTTCCGCGGGCATTCCACCGTGGCGGAGTCGCCGATGAATTGGCCGATCTGCGACAGCGGACTCTACAACAACGTCGCCTGGCGCCCCAACGACGCCAAGGCCCGAATCGACTCCGACAGTCTCCGCACGCTGTTCTGCCATTTCAAACCGCGCGACGGAGCGGCCGTGCTCGAAAAATTCACCGACGGAGAACCCGCCGTCGTGATGAACGCGTTCGGCAAAGGCAAGTCCGTTGCCATCGGCTATCCGATGGGCCGCGAGTGCTTCCTGAGCGACGTGTACCACATGCACTACGGCAACAACTGGATGGACTGCCCCGAAAGTTCGCGGTTCACGCAGGGGCTGGTCAACTGGCTGGTGCTGCTGCTGGACAAGAAACTGGAGTTCAAGTGGCAGGCCCGCGTGCTGGAGGAAACCGCGCCGCGCTCGACGAGCATGGACGCCTCCTGGCCGACCGGGTTCATGCCGCGGGCCACGCAGGAGTATCGCGATTACGTGTGGCAGACCGGTCCGGGTCGGTCGGTGGAGATTATCGTCCGAGGCCGCGAAGGCAACCCGCAACGCTATGTGGAACTGTACAACCGCGAGAGTTCGTACGGCCAGCAGCCCGGCGTGGTGCAGTTCGAAGCCTCCTCGAAGAACGTGACGTTCGACCTCCGTCACGACCCGGAGAAGAAGGTCAAACACGCGTACGACATCAATCTGGGCTGCCCGGTTCCGCTGCAAATCGACGACAACCGGATCGTGGTCCGCACGATGATCGAGCCGGCGATGATGCGGATGTTCGCGGTGAGTTACGACGACACGGTCCGGCTGTACGAGGGCAACCGCTCCGAGGGCGGTCCGACGGACGCGGAGTTGTACAAGGCCGTGGCGACCCGGCCCGCTCCGGCGATCGCGCTGCTTCCGGTGGTGACGATCGGCGCGAAGGACATCGCCGCGTTCTTTGCCGAGCGAGGCCCCAAGGGCGTGGTGATTTCCTGCGAGGACAGCCAACTCATGCCCTCGGCGAAGGCGTTGGCGGCGGCGATTGAACCGGTCAGCGGCACGCCCGTCCGCATCACGCGGAACGCTCCGCGGATCAAGGCCAATTGGCCCCTGTTCGGCCTGGGCGGAGCGGGGCAGAACCACGACCTGCTCGAAGAACCGGACATCATCCTCGGCGGCCGCCACAACAGCCACTACATCGCCCGTTACGGCGTGACGATGACGTACAACACGACGATGCAACTGCCGTTCATGCCCGGCCGCGAGTTCCCCGGCGAAGGCAACGCCATCGTCATGCTCACCCGTCCGTACCAGCGTCTGTGGGGCCCGGGCCGCCCCGAGGTCGGGGAAAAGGACCTGTTCAAGGAACAGCCCGTCAAAACGGTCCTGGTGATCGGCGCCAGCGACACCGCCGGCGCCAAGGCCGGCGTGGAGAGCGTGGTGAAGTCGCTTGGAAAGTAGGTTTTTCGTGGTGTGTTGGTGAAGATGGGCCATGAGTTCGAAGGAACGTTTTCGTTAACGGGTTAACTCGTTAACTGGTGGTTTTGCCTACGTTAACGAGTCAACCCGTTAACGAAAACGATGCGAAGCAAAAAAATACGGCTGGATTTGCCAAAAGGAGACAATGATGTCAACCGTAGCCAAGTCTGTACTCTTTTGTCTGGCGGCGATGATGGTCGCCGGGTGCGATGGCAACAACACGTCAATCACGAAAGGAACGCCCACTATGGCCGAGGTGTCGAAGGAACTTCAGCCGCCGCCGCTGCCGATTTTATCACCGACGGCCTTGACCGGCGACGGCGGTGACGGCAGGGTGTATCTGCGGTGGAATCTCCAACTGGAGGACGGCCGCGTTGTCGGGTGGCGGGTGCTCCAGACCGCGCCGGAAAAACGCACC
>Ga0123353_10002001_pt1 | contig 25188 bp, 19 predicted proteins | sample TergutLab28metaG_3_FD_92763 | JGI IMG/M metagenome (GOLD analysis project Ga0123353, IMG submission 92763) | Labiotermes labralis P3 segment gut microbial communities from Petit-Saut dam, French Guiana - Lab288 P3 | ecosystem: Host-associated > Arthropoda: Insects > Digestive system > Gut ...
ATCGGGGAATTTCGACCCGAAATACCCCCTAAGCCGCGGCCAGATGGCCATGCTCATGTTCATCGTGGACAGCGGCGGCAACAGGGACGCCAAACTTTGGGCCAACGTCACCTGCAACTTCACTGACATCGACGGCATGTTCTACACCAACCACATCAAATGGGCTTACGCGCAAGGCATCGTCGGCGGCGTCACGTCCACGCAATTCTGCCCGGCCAACAAACTGACGGCCATCGAAGCCCTGGGCTTTGCGCTGGGCCTTATCGGCTACAACAGGAACACCGAAGGCTTCTTTGGCGCGGACTGGAAAAACAAGATCCTCTTATGCCTGAATCAATACGACAACCTTTTCTTGCTGAACAAGTTGGGTCACCTGATGGGCAATTTGGGCGATTACATCTCCCGCGAAGAGACCGCGCAGTTGATCTACAACATGATGTCCATGAACACGGTAAAATACGAAAATGGCAAGGCCGTGGAAGACAAACAGAAGACTGTTCTCTCAAAGTATTTCGACGGTGAAATAAAGACGGGCGTCTACGTGGCTAACGAGTGGGCGGATCTCGACGGCAATGGAATAACTTCTGGTTCTCTCTGTCTTATCGCGGACGATGGCACGGGCAATTGGGTCGATGTATTCATCGATGCCACGGTACCGATAGCATTCTTAGGCCGCGAATTGAAGTATCTTGAAGTCAAAGGCAAACTTGTTGGCGCACCTTATCTGGCCAACACAGACACCGTCGTGACGACTACGGTTGGCGCGGCGAAAGAAGACATAACGAAATTTACGGTGAAAAAGGAAGATGCGACATGGGATTGGGATGATGCCTGTTTTGCCATCAACTACGAGCATAGTGGCGGTTTTGGTAGCACCAAAGATGACAACCCGGTCACCCTCGTACTCAAAGGCAAGAAGGTGCAATTCGCGCTGGCCATGAACTACACGTACGAGAAGATCACAGACGTGAAGGCGGACGGGACAATCACCAGCGCGAGTGTTATGGTAAACGTTAAACCCGCCGACATCGTCATAGGCGCCAACCTGGCTGTCAAGGATACCATGGTATTGGCGGCGAAGCTTGGCTGGGGTCCTGTCTATAAATACGCGCTGGTCGCCGTGGAGAAACTCAACGGCACTTGCACCGAGTTTGCCGCGGGTGATTTCTACAAGATCAACGGGACCAATTACAAGGTAGCCGGCATCGACGGCGCTAGCATGGCGGGCTTCGCTTCAGCGGATTTAGGGAAAGCCACGGACTTCTACCTCTATAACGGAAAACTTCTGGGATCTGTCGCCCCTGCCGTTCCCGAACCCGTCACGGCCCATGTCATTATAGGAAGGTCCACGAATATCCTGAACGGCATTAAATACTACGTATACGACATTGACAGCAAAAGCGAAAAAGTATGCGAATTTGTCGGGGCGAATGGAGCACCTGCCGACGACAAGTTTAGTGCTTTTGACTCCGGCGATCTTGTCTCCATTTCACTCGACGGCGACAAAGTCACGGGTGTTATACCAGTACTCCTAGATAAAATTGCCGATGATTTCGAAGTGAGCAACTCTGACAACAAAGGATTCGTCCAGCTCACAGATTTTGTGAGAAGCGACGTAGCCGGGATGAAGCTTGCCACACTGACGGATGACGCCACACCCACTAACAACACAGGCCTGTTCAACTATGACGGCATCGAGGTTTTCGAAATTACCATGACAACCACGGGCGTAACGATTACGGCTAGTACCCTGAAAAACGTAGACGACGCTGTCCTGTCTGAAGGAACGAACGCCAACGGCGCCCTCGTGTACATCGACAAAGGGAAAATCACCAGCGCCTTTATCATCACGGCGTAGCATCATAGCCACAGTGCCACAGTGCCACAGAGCCACAGAGAATGTAGCATGAGAAGCGAGGTCCCCGGCTCCGGCCGGGGGCTTTGCTTTGCCTTGCTTTGCTTTGCTTTGCCTTGCCTTGCCTTGCTTTGCTTTGCTTTGCTTTGCCTTGCCTTGCCTTGCCCGGGCAAGCCCGTCGTACACGGGCCCCGCCCGCGCCCATCGCAAGCATTTGTTACATTTCTATTACATTTCCCCCGAATCGGTTATCGGGGAGGGAAACTGTGTTATAATGGTAAATGCATAAATGGAGTTCTGCCCCCGATATAATATTTAGGAGGAATATACAATGCGACATACAAAAAAATTCTTGGCACTCACCCTAGCCCTTGTCATGGCCGCCGCGCTCTCGGTCCCGGCTTTCGCGTACGACTACATGGACAATGCCACCATCAACCCCAAATACAAGGAAGCCTTAGATGCGCTGTACGAGATGAACGTTATGAGAGGGTCGACCTCGGGGAATTTCGACCCGAAATACCCCCTAAGCCGCGGCCAGATGGCCATGCTCATGTTCGTCGTGGACAGCGGAGGCGACCGGGAGGCCAAAGCTTGGGCAAAAGTCGCCTGCAACTTCACTGACATCGACGGATGGTTCTACACCAACCACATCAAATGGGCTTACGCGCGAGGCATCGTCGGCGGCGTCACGCCCACGCTGTTCCGCCCGACCAACAGACTGACAGCCATCGAAGCCCTGGCCTTTGCGCTGGGCCTTATCGGGTACAACAGGAGCACCGAAGGCTTCTATGGCGCGGAATGGAAAAACAAGATCCTCGTATGCCTGGGGCAACACGACAACCCTTTCTTGCTGAACAAGTTGGATCACCTGATGGGCAAATTGGGCGATTACATCACCCGCGAAGAGACCGCGCAGATGATCTACAACATGATGTTTATTCGCATGGTAGAATACAAAAATGGCAAGGCCGTGAAGGCTCAGGAAACTGTTGTCAGACACTATTTCGACGGTGAAATTAAGACGGGCGTCTACGTGGCTAACGCGTGGGCGAATATCGATGGCGGTGGAACGACCTCTGGTTCTCTCTGTCTTATCGCGGACGATGGCACTGGCAATTGGGTCGATGTGTTTGTCGAGGCCACAGCCCCGGTTGCGTTTCTCGGCCGCGAATTGAAGTATTTTGAAGTCAAAGGCAACGTTGTGGGCGCACCTTATCTGGCCAACACCGACACCGTCGTGGCGACTACGGTTGGCGCGGCGAAAGAAGACTTAACTAAGTTTGCGGTGAAAAAGGAAGATGCGAAGTGGGATTGGGATGGTGCCCGTTTTGCCATCAACTACAATCATAGTGGCGGTTTTGGTGGCACCAAAGATGACAACCCGGTCACCCTCGTGCTCAAAGGCAAGAAAGTGCAATTCGCGCTGACCTTGAACTACAAGTTCGAGAAGATCACAGACGTGAAGGCGGACGGGACAATCACCAGCGCGAGTGTTTTGGTAAACGTTAAGCCCGCCGACATCGTCATGGGCGCCAACCTGGCTGTCAAGGATGCCATGGTATTGGCGGCGAAGCTTGGCTGGGGTCCTTTCGTCTATCAATACGCGCTGGTCGCCGTGACAAAGCTCAAAGGCACTTGCACCGAGTTTGCCGCGGGTGATTTCTACAAGATCAACGGAACCAACTACAAAGTAGCCGAAATCGACGGCGCGTCCATGGCGGGCTTCGCGGCAGGTGATTTAGGGAAAGCAAAGGACTTCTACCTGTATAACGGCAAACTCCTGGGATTTGCCTAACCTGCCAGCACCGACACAATAGCCACAGAGTAGCCGTATAGCCACAGAGCAACCATAGCCACAGTGAATGTAGCATGAGAGGCGAGGCTCCCGCGCTCCGGTCGGGGGCCTCGCCTCGCCGCACCTTGCCGCACCCAGCCTCGCCTTGCCTTGCCATACCTCGCCTTGCCGCACCTTGCCGCACCTTGCTTTGCCTCACCGCACCTCGCCTCGCCTGACCCGCAAAAAAACTGTTGCGGTAATCTACCTGCCCGTGGTATAATTCTGCATTGTCTCAAGTCATGCCATGCTGTTGACGATATAACAATTGAGCGCGTGCCGCCTTGGAGGCGCCTATTGACGGTGTTCGGCACGCGAAGGCCACCAATGTTTGGACATGAAAGGGGAATCTTCATGCTCAGGAGCCTTTATACCGCTGGGACGGCCATGCTGACCCAAAGCAGGCAGATGGACGTGATATCGAACAACCTCACCAATGTGGAGACCAACGGCTTTCGGGCGGATAACCTTGTATCGCAATCCTTTCGGGACATGCTTATCGCGCGGTTCTCCGATCCGTACGTCTACCAATCCTCCGACGTTGGACCTCATAACACGGGCATCCATATCGACCGCGTCTACACCTCGTTTACGCAGGGGACGCTGGAGAGCACGGGCCTGGCCACCGATTTGGCTTTGACGGGCGACGGTTTCTTTGTGATCGGCACGCCGGGCGGCGAGCGGTACACCCGCGCCGGAGACTTTATCGTGGACAGCTCTGGGTATCTGCTCACGCCCCTCGGCATGTACGTGATGGGCGTAGACGGCCCGGTGGTTGTGGGCGGCGACGACAATTTCACGGTGGGCCGCGATGGCACGGTGACCGCCGCGGACGGGACGCCGGCGGGGCGGCTACGCATCGTCACCTTCCCGGACAACGGCGCCCTGCGCAAGGAAAAAGACACGCTGTTTTACAATATCGATCCGGCGGGCAACCCGCCGGCCGACACCACCGTCGAGGTGAAGCAATATTACCTGGAGTCCGCCAATGTGGACGCCACGCGCGAAATGGTACAGCTCATCACGGTCTACCGCAGTTATGAGGCCAACCAGCGCATCTTGCGCATGCTGGACGAATCTTTGGGCCGGGCCGTGAACGACATCGCCAAAGTGTAGCGGGGGCTGTTTGTATGTTGCAGACGATTTACACCGGGATGCATGGGATGGTGTCGCAACAGCTCAACATTGACGCTATCGCCAACAATGTCGCCAACGTGAACACGACCGGCTACAAGACGACGCGCGTGGATTTCCGCGACGCCCTGTACCAGACCATGATAAGCCCCACCGAAAACGGGCCGGAGATCAACCTCCGGCGCGGCGCGGGCGTGCTTGTCTACCAGAACATACGCGACTATCGGCAGGGGGCGCGCCTCGAAACGGAGAGGGCGTTGGATTTCGCGCTGGAGGGCCCCGGGTTCTTCCGCGTGGAGGATCTAAACGGGGAAATATTGTACACCCGGGGCGGTTCGTACTATCTCTCCGTGGAGGGGGGCGGCGATTACCTCGTCGACGCCCAGGGCCGGTACTTGCTGGACACCAATGGCGCGCGCATCCGGGTGCAGGGGGTGGCGGCCAACATGCAATTGTCGCAGGACGGCGCCCTGACATACGCAATGCAGGACGGGACGCTGGTCAACGCGGGCGTCCGGCTGGGACTCTTTGCGTTCGACAACCGTAACGGGTTGACCGCGCGGGGGGACGGGTACTTTTCGCCCTCGGAGAATTCGGGCCAGCCCCGCCCATCCGCCGGCACGGAGGTTTGGCAGGGTTGCCTGGAGGCTTCCAACGTGGACTACAGCTACGAGGTCACCCGGCTCATCAGGGCACAGCGCGCCTACCAGCTGGCATCCCGCTGTGTCACGACAGCCGATCAAATGGCAGGCATCGTAAATACCATCAGGACCTGATATTGAAGACTTGATATTGAATTCCGAAGCACCTAGGAGGAGAAGCCCATGAACATCCGCCAATGCGATCGCTGTTCCAAGATCTTTAACTTCCAGGGCAATCGCCGCTGTCCCGCCTGCGTGCGGGAGGTCGACCAGAGTTTCGTGGATGTGCGCAATTTCCTCGACGAGTCCCCCAAGGCCAGCATCGAGGAGGTTTGCGAAGAAACCGGCGTCGACGAGGCCGATCTGCTGGGATGGCTACGGGAAGGCCGGCTGATCCTATCGAGCGCCAATGTGTCCGCGCTTCTCTGCGGGCGTTGCCACGCGCCCATCACGAGCGGGCGTTATTGCGAGAATTGCGCGGTCTGGATGAAGGCTACGCTGGAAGACACGGCCCACAACATCAAGCAAACCTCGGAGAAAGGCGCGCGTAGCCATGTATATATCCAAAAATAATGCCTTTTTTTGCGTTTGTGCGAGATAAAACCGCAAAGCTCTTTAGTTTCGTGTAAAAAATACGATATAATAGATAGAAGAGAATGAAGAGAAAACCCCCGCAATGGCTGGCCTCACGACATCACGAATCTCGCCCGCCGCCACATGGCCCGGGCGGGGCGCCGCAAGGCGTCTTGTGCGCATGACAGCATGGAAGAGGTCGGCCGGAATGAAAGGAGACGGTAACATGAAGGTGGATCACATCGCCAGCGTGGCGCCAACCGGCAACAATCAAGGACCCCAGCGCGTCAAGCCCACGCAGGAAAGCCCGGCTTGCGAGAGGGACAGCTTGGAACTATGTCAGGGCGCGGAGCAGTTTGAGGAATTCCTCAAGGCGGCCCAAAACGTCCCTGACGTGCGTACCGATCGGGTGGAGAGCATCAAGAGGCAGATCGAATCCGGCGAATACAAGGTCGATAGCAACGCCACCGCCGACAAGATCCTCGAGCAACTTGGGTTTTAGCAAATGACAGGCGAAAAGCGAGCAAAAAGCAAGCGAATGACAAGCGAATACTAAAGGACAGACAGACTTGCCGGGATGGACCCCCAGGGGGTCGTCCCGGCGAATCGCTGTCGGGGATTGTTGCCAAGCAATCTGGGCATTATCGCCATAGCAAATGAAGATTGGGAGGACAATATACGTATGCAACAGTCGATGGATCGGTTTTGCGAGGCCCTGTCGGCCGAGCGCGAGGTACACCGCGAGTTGCTTAGGCTCTCCGCGCGCAAGAGGGACGCCATCACCTCCAACGACGTTTCTTCCTTGGACAAGATCGTCAAGAACGAGGAGACGTTGCTGTCGCGCTTGGGACATTGGGAAAAAGTACGGAAGGCTTGCGTCGTGGATCTTGCCAAGGAAGTGGGCCGCCCCGCCGGGGAGATTGTGTTAAAGGATTTTTTCGAGTTTTGCACGGAGCGTCAAAAGGAGCAGTTGTCCGATCTGCACACCGAGCTGGGGGCGCTCTTGGAGAAGCAAATCACCATCAATGAGATCAACAAGCGGCTGATCGAGTCCCGTTTGGAGTATATCAATTTTTCCCTCGAAACCGCGGTGGGCGGCGGGCAGGCCGCTTACCACAACTATGGCGACGGCCAAAACGCCGTCCGCCCGCCGTCCAAAACCAGGATCATCGACCAAAAGATATAGTGAACCTCATCGCAACGACGATCGTAACGATGATCGCGACGATGATCGCGACGATGATCGCGACGACGATTCCGGCATTGCATTGACTGATTAAATTTACGGGGGTTTTTCCATGCGTTCCACCTTTTATGGCTTTGATATCGCCGCCAAGGGCCTCTTTACGGCACAGCGGCAGATGGACGTGACCGCCCACAACATCGCCAACGCGCACACGGTAGGGTATACGCGCCAGCGCATCATCCAGTCGGCCATCGAGCCCGGGAACGGGAGCAAGTGGCTACATGTGGCCACCCAGATGACCGGCGGCGGCGTGCGTATCTTGTCGGTGGATCAGATCCGCGACGCCTTCTTGGACCGCCAGTTCCGCAACAAAAACACCGAGGCGTCTTACTGGGACACGCGATACAGCACAATGTACTATATAGAGGATATCTTTAATAACCTAGCCTCCAGTTACAGTATCAGCGCCCTGCTGGGCAGTTTTTTCGGTTCCATCTCCGAATTGTCAAAAGACCCCACCGGCGGCGCGGTGCGCACGAACGTCGTGGAGACGGCGCTGTCCATGGTGACCATGCTACATAGCTACTACGACCAACTCAGCGCGCTGATGACGCAACAGGACGAGATGCTGGTGGCGCAAACCCTGCGCATCAACGATATCGGCAAGCAGGTCGCGGAGCTCAACGAAAGCATCCTCAAGTACGAGCTGAGCGGTTACGTGGCCAACGATTTGCGCGACAAACGCAATCTGTTGCTCGACGAGCTTTCCGGTTTCCTCAACATTTCCTATCAGGAAGTGCTCTGCGGCGTGAAGAACATCAACGGGCAGGAACTGTCCATGCTGGAGATACGAATCGGCGGGGATCTCTTCGTAGACGGGATAGATTGCCATACCTTGGTGGCCGCGCCGGACAATACCATCGCCAACGATATCTGGGTAGCGGAAATGCTGAAGAAATACGGCGACCCTTCCGTCGTGCCGCCGGAGGAAATGCTCCACACCGTCAGGTTCGCGACGGGCCCCAACGCCGGTAGCGACGTGAAGATCACGAACGGCGCGCTGAGGGCTTACCTGGACTTGCGCGACGGCAACACGGTGGATGTCCAGGGCATCCCCTATTTCAAGGCACAGCTGGACAAGCTGGCCGCGGCCCTGGTGGGGGAGTTCAACAAGATCCATCGGCAAGGCTGGAGCATGCCGTACACCGACAACAGCGGCGTCAAGCATGACAGCATCACGAACGTCGACTTCTTTGACCCCAGCGGCTTGACCATCGACAGCATCGCCCTGTCCGCGGCCATCAAAGAGAGCGTCAACTATTTGGCGCCGTCGAGCGTACAGGTCGTCGTCGACCCGGCCACCGGCGATTTCGAGACCGGCAACAACGAGATAGCCTTGACGCTCTATAAACTCAAGGACGCCATCGATATCGCGGTCATCGGCGGCTTTGAGAGGTACTACAATACCTTCTTGGCCGGCCTCGCTTCCGAGGTGGGCCATGCCAGGCAGGCGGCGGAGCAGGACATGATGCTCGCGTCGAGCCTGGGGGACCAGCGCATGTCCGTCTCGGCCGTGTCGCTGGACGAGGAGATGACCAACCTCATTCGGTTCCAACAGGCGTACAACGCCGCCGCCCGCGTCATCACGGCCATCGACGAGACGCTGGATGTCCTCATCAACCGGACGGGAAGGGTGGGGCTGTAGCGCGGGGGTAGCGCGGCGGCATTACGCGGCGGCATTACGCGGGGTAGCGCGGCTGTAGCGCGGCGGTATTACGCGGGGTTGCGCGGCTGTAGCGCGGGATAGAGTTTAATTTTTAGGTTTCTTCGCCTTGGAGGGGTACTTTATGGCATATCGCATTACAAATTCCATGTTAGTCAATCATTTCAATAAGAACCTGCATACGAATATGTCCAGGATGGATAAATACCAGACCCAAATGGCCACCAGCCGCAAGATTACGCGCCTGTCCGACGATCCGGTCAATGTCATGAAAAGCCTGAGCGCGCGCTCCCGGCTCAGTAGCTTAGAGCAGTACCAGCGCAATTTGTCCGACGCGCAAAGCTGGCTGACCCAAAGCGAAACGGCGGCAGGCGAGCTCAACGAGATCATCAAGCGGCTTTACGAATTGTCGGTCTCGCTGTCCAACGAGGTCAAGACGCCCGAGGACAGGCAGGCCGCCGCGTTCGAAATCAAAGAGCTGATGGCCCAGGTCGTCATCGTCGGCAACACGACGCTGGGCGACAAGTACCTGTTCGGCGGCTATAACGTGACCAGCGCGCCCTTCGCGGTCAATGCCGACGGCGATCTGACCTTCAATGGCTTGAGCATGGTCGACCCGTCCGTCCGGGGGCAGTTGGAGGCGTTGGACGATATTATCCACTACGAGATCGGCTTTGGCATCGATATGCCCATCCAAATATCCGGCGTCAATCTCATGGGGGTGGACGGCCGCAACATTTACGAGAGGATCAAAGAATTCTATATGGTCGCCTCCTCCGACGAAATGATGGAGATAAACCCCTATATCGATATCATGCAGGACTTGCAGAGGAATGTCCTCTCGGTGATGGCGGAGATCGGCGGGCGGCAGAACCGGCTGGATATGATGAAAGAACGCTTTGCGCAAGATGTGATCAATTATACGCAAATGAAGTCCGATGTGGAGGATCTGGACATGGCTGAGGCTATCATGAACTACTCCATGGCTGAAGCAGTCTACCGCGCCGCGCTCAGCGTGGGCGGGCGGATCCTGCAACCCACCCTCGTGGACTTTATGAGATAATTTATCAAGTAAGTTTTTTGGTGATAGCGATGACCAGGATTCAAATTTATCAGACCCCAGGCGCCATAAGGATCGAGACACAGCCGGCGCAGTTGCGCGTCCACCAGTCCAAGAGGCTGGCGTTGAACATCCGGCAAAACCGCGCGGCTTTGCGCGTAAACAGCCGCCCGGCGCGCCTGAACATCGACCAGAGCGCATGCTTCGCCTCTTCGGGGCTCAAATCGCCCTTGAATGTCGCCAGCGACTTCTACAGCAATGCGATGAGGTCGGGTTTCGACGCCATTTCGTCCATCGTGCGGGAAGGCTTGCGGTTTTTGCGCATCGAGCAAGGCGGCAACGCCGTCGCCGAGATCGCCCAGACGCGGGGCGTGAAGACGAGGCCGCTGGTCATGCGGGCCATGCCGTCCGTGCGGCCGCAAATCTCCGTCGAGCCCGGACAGCTCAATATGGAGTGGACGCCCCATTCGGTGGACACCTCTTGGGAGGTCATCGAGGGCCAGTCGGAATTCATCCCCCAGCAGATTTCTGTCGTCATGGACCCCTATCCGTCCATCGATATCAATGTCTTGGAAGAAGAAAGAATCACACCACCGGAAGATGAGAAGAAAAAGTTTCAACTCTGACTTGCGATTTTTCCGGCGATATGATATAACAAAGACCGTAGCGGAAGATGTCTGCGGTCCTCGATGATGAGGAGGCTTCTAAATGCGAATCAGCACAACGAGATTCGGGGACATCAACATTGCGCCAGGAAAAATCATTACGATGCCAGATGGCCTGCCTGGCTTGGATGCGTTCAAGCGTTACGCACTGCTGTCCACCGAAGAAACCGATCCCTTCCACTGGTTGCAGTCCCTAGACGCGGCCGACGTTTCCTTAGCCGTGATCAACCCCTATCTGATCTTCCCAGATTACAGGCCAATGGTTCCCGAGGAGACCTTCGAACAACTGGGCGCCGGCAACACGGAGGACGTACTGGTTCTCACTGTAGCGGTTATTCCGCGCGAATTTCGCAACATGACGACCAATTTGCTGGCCCCCATACTGATCAACACCAAAAACAATGTGGGCAAGCAGGTCATTTTGGACAGCGGCGAATACGATCTGAGACATCCAATTTTTGAAAAGGTTCGAAAGCTGGTCCAAAAAGGAGGGGCCTCGGATGCTGGTCTTGACCAGAAAAATTAACCAGTCAATTTGTATCGGCGAAGATGTTAAGGTGACGGTATTGAGCGTAGAAGGGGACAGAGTCAGCCTGGGCGTGGAAGCGCCTAGGGCGGTACGGGTTTTCCGCAGCGAGTTGCTCGAGGGGACCAAGACGGTCAACCGGGAGTCGCTGATTTCGGAATATAGGACCATTCAACGCATCAAAGAGCAACGTTGAGCAACGTGGAACAACGTTGAACAGCGTTGCTCAACGCTGACCCCGGGAGGTTTTTATGCTCACTGTCAATACGGGCGACATCTTGAGAGAGCAAGGCGAAGGCAAGGGCGAAGGCAACGGCGAAGGCAAGGGCGAAGGCAAAGGCGAAGGCAAGGGCAAAGGTGAAGGCGTAGGCGTAGGCGTAGGCGTAGGCAACACGGCGTTGCTTGAGGCCAAGCTGGGTAGCGCCCATGAATCGCTCAGGCGCGGCACCTGCGCGGGCGCCGCTTTCACGCAGTGGCTGACGTGGCCGCAGGCGTACGACCGGGACGAATACCGACGGATAAAAAGCGCCGCCGGCCGCATACAGGCCGAGGCGAAGGCGCTTGTGGTCGTCGGCATCGGGGGGTCTTACCTGGGGACGCGGGCCGTCGTCGAGTGTTTGGCCTCGCCCCATTACAACCTGTTGCCCAAAACGACGCCCGATATCTTCTTTGCCGGGAATTGCTTGAGCGCAGCCCATACCCAAGAGGTCTTCGACCTGATTGGGGACAGGGACTACGCCGTTTGCGTCGTCTCCAAGTCGGGGACCACCACCGAGCCTGCGGCGGCCTTCCGGCTGTTCCGGGCGCACCTGGAGGCGAAGTATGGCAAACAGGGCGCCCGGGGGCGCATCTACGCGGTCACCGATCGGGAGCGGGGCGCGCTCAAGGCGTTGGCGGACAAGGAAGGCTACGAGACCTTCGTCATCCCGGACGGCACAGGGGGGCGATACTCGGTGCTCACGCCCGTGGGGCTCCTCCCCATCGCGGTGGCGGGGATCGACACGGACGCGTTGCTGGCGGGCGCCGGGAGGGCTATGGAGGCATGGAACGCGGCGGACGCGTCCAGCCTCGACACGAACCCCGCCTGGCAATACGCCGCCGCCCGGCACACCCTCTACAGGCAGAAGGGCAAGTGTACCGAGATCCTGGCCTTCTATGAGCCGCGCCTCCGGTTCCTCGGCGAATGGTGGAAGCAACTCATGGGCGAGAGCGAGGGCAAAGAGCTGGGGGGCATCTTCCCGGCGACCGCCGATCTGACCGCCGATCTGCATTCGATGGGGCAATACATCCAGCAGGGCCTGCGCAACCTGATGGAAACCGTCCTGCTCATCGACGAGGCCGATACGCCGCTCGCCATCCCCTACGACCCGGACGACGCGGACGGCCTGAATTTCCTGGCGGGCAAAACCCTCCACGACATCAACCGCCGCGCCTTCGAGGGTACCTATCTGGCCCATACGGACGGCGGCGCGCCCAATATTGTCATCCGGGTGCCGCGCTTGGACGCCTATCACCTGGGGGGGCTCTTATACTTCTTCATGCTGAGCTGTGCGCTGTCCTGCCTGATGCTGGGGATCAATCCCTTCGACCAGCCCGGCGTGGAGGACTATAAAACGAATATGTTCGCCTTGCTGGACAAGCCGGGTTACGAGGCGGAAGGGGCGCGTTTGCGTGGTAGATTGTGAAAGATTTGTTAAAAAACATTAAAATTACTCTACATACGATTGCAAATCCCGTGCGTTCATGATACACTAGCCGCGCAGTCATAGAAATAGACGCAGGGGAGATGGTTACAATGGTTACTGTGATTATGGGCCTGAAAGGGGCCGGGAAGACAAAACACATGATTGCCTTGGTTAACACCGCCGTGGAGGAGGAATCCGGCCTGGTGGTGTTGATAGAGAAAGGGAAGAAGCTCACCTACGACATACACCACGGGGCGCGGTTGGTGGATTCTTCCTCTTATGACCTGAGCGGGAACGATATGCTCAAGGGGTTCATATCGGGGCTCCAAGCGGGGAATTACGATATCTCCCACATCTTTATCGACAGCCTGTATAAGATCTCCGGGCAGGCCGGCATCCCCGAGACCGAAGCCCTGCTGATGTGGATGGATGAATTTTCCCGTGTCCACGATGTCAAATTCACCGTCACCATCAGCGCGGATGTCGCCACGGCGACGGAGAAAATCAAGGGTTTCTTCTAAGGGGCAAGGGGATTTTTGTAAGGATTATTTGTAAAGGGATTTTGTTGATCAATTTTATTGCGGGCGCGTCAGGTTGGGGACGCGCCCCTGCGCATCGTAGGGGCCGCAGGCGGCAGAATACCACCCGTCCGATACGGCGATCAAACCCATCATCCGACACGTTGTAGGGGACGCGCCCCTGCGCGTCCCGCCGTACCCCGGCAACCCACGCGGCGCGTACCCCCGTCCCACGGCGTACCCCGTCACCCCGCCACCCCGTACCCCCGTCCGGCGGCGCGTCACCACGTCACCCCGTCCCACGGCGTACCCCGGCAACAATCCGTCACGGTAACCCGTCACGGCGGCGCGTCACGGATGCCGCGCCCTACGACGATCAACCCCGTCACCCCCGGCAACCCACGGGCGGCAACGATCCGTCAACCCACGGGTGGTACGTCAACACCACGTCACCCCGGCAACAATCCGTCCGGTGCGTCACGTCAACCCACGGGCGCAATGAATGCCGCCCCTACGGTGGTACGTCAACAACCTGTCAACCGTCAACCACGGAATTCTTGGAAATGAGAATTTGTATGAAGGAAATGAAAACCTGCCCGGGCTGCAAGTCCGTCTTGGCGGACGATGCCGCCTTTTGCCCGGAATGCGGGGCGCCGTACAGGGAGGCTCTGCCGCCATTTACATCCCCGCAACAACAACGGGGGCAACAACAACAACAGCGGCAACAGGTTGCTTATTGCCCCGGCTGCGGCGCCGAGATCGGCGCCGAGACGCCGTATTGCCCCCATTGCGGGAGTCCGGTTTCCGCGCCCGGGCAATGGGGATCGTTCATCTTTGACGACGATGACGACGGAAACGGCAAAAAAAAGGGGCGCCGCCTTAAAATCCGTCCTCTGTTCATAGGTGTCGCCGCCGCGGTGGCCGTGGTGGGGATAGCCATCCTCGCCTTCCTGTTGTTGCGCGGCGGGCCGTCGGGTTCGTCGTACCTGGTCTATGCCAAGGACAAACAATTGCAGTATTCCCAGCTTTCCGAATCGGGATCTTTTCAGCTGACCGCCCGGCTTTTCGACAGCGACACGCCCCACGCGATAGAATTTATGAACATGTATCCCTATGTGCTCGTGAGCAACGACGGAAGATACGTTTTTTATCCCGATCGTAGCGATAATAACACCTATACCTACTACTGGCGGGAAACGGGCGCCAAAGACGGCGACGCGACCAAGGTCGACAGCGACATCGTCGGCATCCCCTCCTTGTCCCAAGACGGCGGCAAGCTGTTCTATGTCAGGGACGAGGATATGAGCCTCTATGTATATGATCGGGCATCCGGCGAGAAGAACAAGCTCGACGGCGACATCGTCAACGTCATGGTAAACGACGCCGGCGATTATTTGCTGTACACGCGGGAGGTGGACGGCGAAGTCTCGATCTATGAAACGATCGTCAAGGGGATTATCGGCGAAAAGGAAAAGATCGACTCCAACGTGGCCATCTGCCAGGTATTTGTCAACGAAAAGAAGGTTTTCTATACCAAAGAGGAATCCCTTTATTGCAAAGAATATGGGAAGGGCAAAGAAAAGTTGGCCTCCGGCGTCACGCGCGTCCTGACGTTCACATCCGAAACCGGCGCCGACGACCCTTACCTGTACTATCTGAAGTCCAACATGACCACCAGCCGGCTCAGCAGTTTCATCAACGACGATTTGGCGAACAGCGACCAAAACCTGGTCGAACCGTCGTATCCCACGTATCCCGCCATGCCGATCATGCCCATTGAGTCCGATTACCCCGCGACAGAAACGTGGATCCCCTTCGATTGGGGCAATTTGCTGGACAGCTACGATCCCAGCGAATGGGAGAACGCGAAGCATGTTTTGGTAGCTGGTGGGCAGGTGAGCGCGATTTGGAACGAAGCGGAAGAGGAGTATGGCAACTGGGAATACACGTCGGAGGCATTCAACGAGGCCTCCGCGATGTACCTGTACGAAATGACGGTTTGGGAAGCCGAGTGCGGGAGTCTGGAGGAAACATACGAGATCGAGTGGGCCCACTATCAGGACAAGGCCAAGAGGGACGAGTTGCGCCTCGCCTTGGGCAACCCGGAAAATGCCGTATCCGTGGAGAACGTTTCCCTGTATTACTGGCAAGGCGGCGAGGAGAGGCTTATTTCTTCCCATGTGGGGTCTTGGATAGATTCTTCGACAACGGTACCCGTGATATTATATCGTAAATATGAGACGGATCAGGCGACGCCGATAAACCTTTCGGTGCTGTTAGCCGCCGCGGGTCCCCATTTCTCCGTAAGCGATGTGGTAGACGAAATACGCTGGCAGGCCACCTATGAAAGGGCCGTATCCCCGGAGGTATTTGTGGCGTTGGGGGAAAAAGAAGCCTCCCTGGGCGGGGAGAACGCGGAGCGGTGGCGGCTCGCCCCGGACGGAACCATCTATTTCCTCGACAGCTATGACTACGACAACGAATATGGCATATTGACGTCGGTGGCGACGCAAGGGCAAAGCGGCTCGCTATCCGCCCCCCTCATCATCGACGAAGAAGTTGCCTCGTACACCTTTGGCCATGGCACTTCGCGCGTCTACTATGGCAAGGGCATCAAAGACAACCACGGCGATCTGTACCGGGATGGCGTACACATTGCCTCCGATGTACATCTCTCCCCCTTATATAATTTTATGGGAACGGATACGATTTTGTACTACAAAAATTTCAGGGAGGACGCCTCGCGCGGGTCGTTGGCGATTTTCCGAGATGGATTGGAAACCGTCATTTCCCACGATGTGAGCTATTTCATGCCGACAGACGAGCAAAACGTGGCCTTCCTGGTGGATTACAACCGGGAAAGGGAGAGGGGCGACCTTTTGCTGTACAACGGGGGCGCCAGGCCTGTCACGCTGGATACCGACGTGACGGCCATGCTGTGGAACCCCGACATGGTCTGGGGCGGCAATTGGGGCGATTATTGGGGCGATTATTAATATTGGCCGCGTTATGAATGACGCGGTTACGATGTGGGGCGGCATTCTGCCGCCCCACATCGTCATCCTGCGCGTTGTAGGGGCGGCATCCTGCCGCCCGCCGTACCCCGTCACCCCGTCCGTCACCCCCGTGCGTCCCCGTCCCCCTACGGTGGTCGCGGACGGCATTCTGCCGCCCCTGCGGTGAGCAAATTCTTGACTATTGGGTCTACGAAAGGTGAGATCCTTATAAGCACGGTAGCGGTGAATTATATTTTGGCGTTCGCAATGACGGAACTCCACTGGTTCACGACATTTCCGAAAGGCCCTTCGCGACATTAGCCAAGCTGTCGCAAATCACTTGGAGCCGAAAACTTTCGTTTTCAATCACGTTCAATGTAGTTGACAATACAAATACTTTGTGCTATAAATGTTACATCGCTGGAGGTGATTTTTTTGAAGCATTATGAAAGCCTTGTTGATATGGGTTGTTTTTCGCGCGCCGATCTATCCGGTTTGACGGGTAGCGAAGCGGCGGCGAACTCCCTTATCTTTTCATATAAAAAAAAGGGGCTTATACGCGGTGTGCGGCGCGACCTTTTCGCCGCTATGAGCCTTGAAACAAAACAGCCAGTACCCGACCGTTTCGTGATCGGTTCTCGGATCGCGCCCGACGCTTGCATATCCCATCATTCGGCGTTTGAATACTATGGTTACGCCAACCAGGTGTTTTACGATGTGTATGTCGCCTCCGCCGCGCGTTTCCGCGAGTTTGAGTTTGACGGGTACACATACCGTCATATAGCTCCGGCATACCCGGCGGGGATAGAAGAACGGAACGGCGTCCGGGTGACGAATATCGAGCGGACGGTCATAGACGGTATCGCCGACTTTGAAAAGATCGGCGGGCTTGAAGAACTGCTGCGCTGTATAGAGATGATACCCCGACTGGACGGCGGCAGGCTTCTCTCTTGCCTTGACGAACGCGGAAACGGATTTCTGCGGCAAAAGGTGGGATATATATTAGAATATTATAATGACACTTTGATGCTACCTGACAGTTTTTTAGAGGCTTGCGCGGACGCTCTGCCCGGAGGCAAGAGGTATCTGTATAACGGACTTCGGCTTGAGCGGAATGTCTTAAACAAAAAATGGCGGCTGTTCACGCCGCCGGAGCTGTCGGCGGTAACGTCGCAGTGGGAGGGTGACGGACATGGAGTTTGACAGGCGTATTATTGGGAAACAGGCGCAGGAGCTTGGGTTTATCCGGGACACGTTTGAAAAGACGTACCGGCTAGCGGGGATTATGAAATTCATCGGCGGAGATTCGTTTCTTTCGGAAGCCCTGGCGCTTAAAGGCGGCACAGCTATAAACCTGACTATATTCAACCTGCCCCGCTTGTCGGTGGACGTTGACCTGGACTTTGTGTATAATCTTTCCCGCGAGGAAACGGACGGTATGCGCCGCCGAATAACCGCCGATATTGATAAATACATGGTAGCGAACGGTTACGCGCGGAGCATCATAAAATCGAAGCTACACCACACTTTAGACTCGGGCGTGTTCGTCTATCAGAACGCGGGCGGCAGGCCGGACAATATAAAGGTTGAGATAAACTATTCGCTGCGCGCCCACGTCTTGCCGCTTGTCCGGCGTCCCATTGAAACGGCTGGGATACTCGAGCCGGCGTCCGTGCTTTCGCTGTCGCCTGTTGAAATATTCGCCGCGAAGATCATCGCACTGCTCACGCGGGCGGCGGCGCGGGATTTGTATGATCTCAACAACGCAGTATATTTCGGGCTGTTTGACGAAACACAGACGGACACCCTCCGCAAATGCGCCGTGTTCTATTCGGCTGTCGCCGGCGGCGATGAACCCGCGGCGTTTGACCTTTCGCGCATGGACACCATAACATGGCACAAGATAAAAACAGACCTTTTGCCCGTCATACGCAAGGACGATAAATTCGACCTTGAAGCCGCCCAAAAACGAGTTAAGGCTTGGCTGTCGGAACTACTCGTCCTCACGGACACGGAGCGTGAATTTCTATCCGCGTTCCGTGAAAAAGATTACCGTCCCGAATTGCTCTATGACGGCGACGAACTTAAACGTGTCCGCGCTCACCCGATGGCGGTATGGAAAACGCAGCAGCGCTAACGGGACGCGCGATCCAGCGGCGAGGGAACCCTCCATACGCGGACCTGCTGGTCGAGTCCACGGCGCAAAGCTCGTCTTTCCCCAGCCTCGCGGCGCGGTGTCACAGCAAGTCCATGCGACCGGCGCGATTGGCACTATAATGGCAGATTTGTCAAGACCATTATAGTGCCACCGTTCCGTAAAACCGCCGCTCCCTTAGGACTTTGCCCAAACCTTGTGTTGGCTTAGTTTTTCGGCTTCTTCTCAAAGTGAATCAATCCTCCCAATAGCCATACGCACACGGATCCCACTGCCGCCAGCGATGCGGCGATGAGGCCCGCCGTCCCCCACAGGTTGGTCAGCCCGAAAAAGGACGGCACCAACGCGAAGGCGCCCAGGAACGCGGCGGCCATTCCGCCCAGCAGGAGGGCGCGTATGGCGTCCAGCGGGCGGGATACCCGGTATAGCAACCCCAGCCCCAAGGCGCCGGTCACAAAGGTACACACCGTGGAAGTGTCGGCGGCGTCCAATATCCCGACGGCTTCCCCCACGTAGGCGGCCAATAGGCAGACGACGACCGCCAAGGCATTGGGCACGGCGCCGGCGACTACCCGCCGGATGAGATCCCCCCGTAGCTGCTCATAATTCGGCTTGAGCGTGAGGACAAACGAGGGCGCCCCGATGGTCAACGCGCCAATCAAGGTCAGTTGTAGCGGCGTGAGTGGATACTTCCCCGGCAGGAAGATAAAGATGACCGCCAGCAACGCGGAAAAGATGGTCTTGCTCAAATAGAGCGCCGCCACTTTTTCAATGTTGTTGACGACGCGCCGGCCCTCCAGGGCCGCCGGGATCATCTGGGAGAAATCCGAGGACAACAGCACCAAGTCGGCCGCCCTGCGTACAGCCGCGCTGCCGTCAGCCATCGCGACGCCGCAGTCGGCCTCTTTTATCGCCAGAACATCATTGACACCGTCGCCGGTCATGGCGACGGTGCGTCCGTTTGCCTTCATCAGCCGGATCAAATCCCGTTTTTGGTGGGGGGACGTCCGCCCGAAGATCGTCTTGTCCGTGTCCTCCGGGCGAAGGCGCGGTGGCGGCGTCTCCGCCTGCCCGCCGGCTCCCGGCAAAAAGGTAGATAAATCCAGGATTTCCTCGGCATGGGGCAACCCCGCCTGCCCGGCCACGCCAGAAACCGTGACCGGGTCATCCCCCGAGATGACCTTGATCGAGATCCCCTGCCGATTGAAGTAGCCGAAGGTTTCCCGGGCGTTGTCCCGGACGATGTCTTCCAACAGCACGAACCCCATGCCGCGCGTCGCGCTTGCGCCCGCGTCCGTACCCGTGTCCGTATCCGTACCCGTACCCGTACCCGCCGCCAGCAGGAGCGCGCGGCGCCCGCCCCGGGAGAGCTCTTTCGCGCGGGCAACAAGCGTCCGGTCGCGTGGCAGGACATATTCGGCGGCGCCCACGAAGAGGGATCGGTTCGGAAAGCGGACGCCGCTGTATTTGCGCGAAGAGGAAAAGGGGATAACCTCGAGTGCTTCCTCGGTCTCAGGTCCCGGCCCCGGCTCCCGCAGGAACTCCCGCCGCAACGCCTCGGCAGTCCGATTGTCGCCGGGCAGGGCGCCCAACAGCGCGGCCATGGCGCGGCGCATCTCCCCCTCGGTAACCCCTTCAGCCGGGACTATCCCCGATACGGTCAACGCGCCGGAGGTGATGGTCCCGGTTTTGTCCAGGCAGAGCGTATCCACGCGGGCCAACGCCTCGATACAGGGCAAAGACTGCACCATGACCCGCCGCCGGCCCAGGTTGACGACGCCCACCGCGAAGGCAATGTTGGTCAGCAACACAAGCCCCTGGGGGATCATCCCCACCAAGGCGCCGGCCGTCCCCACGGCCGCGTCGCCGGCGGGTTCCCCGCCCCACAGCTGGGAAAAGAACAGCAACGCGCCCACCGGGACAATGGAGAACGCCAGCACGGCGACAACCCGGCCCAGCATCTGCATAATCTTTGAATTGCCCGCCTTTTCCCGCCGGGCTTCCACGCTCAACTTCGCGGCAAAACAGTTCCCCCCCACCGCTGTCGCCCGGACATAGGCCGCGCCCGCCGTGACATAGCTACCGGACATCACCGTGTCGCCGGCCTGCTTTACCACCTCGTCCGCTTCGCCGGTCACCAAGGCTTCGTTCATCTCCAGCCCCAGCACATGGGTGCAGACACCGTCCACAATCGCCTGATCCCCGGCGCCCAGCACCACCATGTCGCCCAGCACGACATCCGCCGGCGCGATCTCCTTGAGGTTGCCATCCCGTATCACCCGGGCCGTGGCGTTGCCGATGATGCTCAGCTTGTCCAGCGTCCTTTTGGCGCGCAATTCCTGAAATACGCACATGGCCGTGGAGAAAAACGCCACGCCCAAAAAGAGGATCTGCCGCCACGCCCCAAAAGCCACGAGCAGAACGGCTAGGGCGACATTCACAAAGTTGAAGGGGGTCAGGCAGTTGTCGGCGATAACCCTTCCCGCCGAACGGTTAGCCTGCTTGGGCGGCAGGTTGGCTTGCCCGCTTTGGGCGAGGCGCCGGGCTTCCCCGGCGGACAGGCCGCCTATTGCGGCGGGCTCGGGCAGGCGCGTGGGGGGGGTCACCATACATCGCCACCTCATCATTTATCGGATTTTAATTGTATGTTTTCAATATTATGTTACAATCATTCCCAATTGTCCTATAGTTTCGCCTGAATCTTTCGATATATTAGTCGGAATTGTACTTTTTGCAGCCCCTCGCGGGCCAATATTATTTCAGGGAAACGGGTGATTGGATGTATTTAAGCAAAACAGCCTTTAAACGAGACTATAAAAAGAAACTCTCCTCCATGTTCGGAAAGTCGTTGACCGACGCTTCGATCTCGGACAAGTATATCACGCTGGCCTCTTTAATCCGCGACACCATCAACGAGAACTGGGTGAACACCAACGACACCTATTTCAAACAGAATGAGCGGCAGGTCTACTATTTCTCGCTGGAATTCCTGGTGGGGAAATTCCTGGAGTCCAACCTGCAATACCTGGACGCGATAAAAACGGTGAAACAAGGCTTGGCCGAGATGGGCATCGAGCTTGACCAACTCATTGAGGTTGAGCCGGACGCGGGGCTGGGCAACGGCGGGCTGGGCCGCCTGGCCGCCTGCTTCCTGGATTCCATGGCCTCGCAGTCCTTGCCCGGGCACGGTTGCGGCATCCGCTACAAATATGGCTTGTTCTCACAAAAGCTCATCGACGGGTATCAGGTGGAACTGCCGGACAATTGGCTCCGGGAGGTCAACGCATGGGAGATCTGCAAGCCGGACAAGGCGGTCATTGTCCGCTTCAACGGGCGCGTGGAGACCCAACCCGGCCCGGACGGCCAGCCGCAGTTTGTCCAGAAGGATTATCTCCCGGTCAGGGCCGTCCCCTACGATGTGCCAATTATGGGCTATCTGAACGATACGGTCAACACATTGCGGCTTTGGAGCGCGGAGGCCGTCGAGAATATCTTTGACTTCTCTTCCTTTTCCCGCGGCGACTACATCAACGCCGTGTCCGACCGCTACGCGGTGGAAGCTATCTCCGAAGTCCTCTATCCGGACGATTCCAACTACAAGAACCGCGTGTTGCGCCTCAAACAGCAATATTTCTTCGTGTCGGCCGGTCTGCAGAGCATTGTGCGGTACTATAAAAAAACCGAGAAAGACATCCGCCAGCTGGCGGATCACATCGTCGTCCACATCAACGACACGCATCCCGCGCTGGCCGTGCCTGAACTCATGCGCATCCTGCTCGACGAGGAGGGGCTGGGCTGGGACGAGGCTTGGGCGCAGACCACGCGCATCATCGCCTACACGAACCACACCATCATGCCCGAGGCTTTGGAGACCTGGCCGATCGTCACTGTCCGCGAATTGTTGCCCCGCATCATGATGATCATCGACGAGATCAGCCACCGCTTCCGCGAGGACCTTCAAGAAGCTTACCCCGACGACCAGGTTCTCGTGGATAGCCTGGACATTTTGGGCGGCGGCGCCGTCAGGATGGCCAACCTCGCCGTCGTGGGCGCCTTTAGCGTCAATGGCGTGTCGGCCGTACATTCTGAGCTACTGAAAAACTCCGTCATGAAGGGGATGCATGAGCATTTCCCCAACAAATTCAACAATAAAACCAATGGCGTCACCCACCGGCGTTGGTTGCTTAAATCCAATCCCCTATTGACCGATTTCCTCTGCGAGTCGGCTTGCCCCAAGCTACCCAGCCAGCCAGACCGCTTGATCGACCTGCTTGCGAAGCAGGACGACCCCGTATCGCTGGAAGAGTTGCGGCAGATCAAACGCATGAATAAGGAACGCCTGGCCGCTTTCATCAAGGATCATAACGGCATCATCGTCGACCCGGACTCGCTGTTCGATGTGCAGATCAAGCGCATACACGCCTATAAGCGGCAACTGCTCAACGCACTGCATATCCTGCACCTGTACAACCGCCTGTGCGACAACCCCGACGCCGATATTACGCCGCGCACCTTCATCATCGCGGGGAAGGCCGCGCCCAGCTACTACTACGCCAAGAATATCATCAAGCTCATCAACGAATTGTCCTTTATGATCAATAAAAACCCCCGCGTGCGAGAGAAACTGCGGGTGGTCTTCCTGGAAAACTACAGTATTCCGATGGCCGAGCTGATTTTCCCGGCCTCCGATGTGAGCGAGCAGATCTCTACCGCCTCCAAAGAGGCTTCCGGCACCGGCAACATGAAATTCATGATGAACGGCGCGGTGACCATTGGCACCGACGATGGCGCCAACATCGAGATCCGCGAGCTGGTCGGCGACGACAACTTCTTCCTGTTTGGCATGGCCGTGGAGGATATCCTGCGGTATTACCACGAGGGGGGCTACAATTCCCGGAAGGTGACAGCGGACGACCCGCGGCTGTCCCGCCTCATGGGGCAGTTGCATGGCGGCCTGTTCACCCACCTGCCCCATGATGAGTTTATCAACATCGTCCGCTCCCTGCAGGACTACAACGACGAGTTCTTCGTGCTGGGCGATTTCGACAGCTACGCCGCCGCGCAAGAGCGGGTAGGGCTTGCCTACCGGGACCAGACTTCGTGGCATCGCCGGTCCCTTGTCAATATCGCGCATTCCGGCGTGTTTTCCTCCGACCGCACCATCTCCCAATACGCATCGGAAATCTGGCGCATCGCGCCCTGCAAGCCCGTCGGCATATTGGAAGACTAAGGGGGCAAGGGGATCAGGGGGATCAAGCCAGCTTGGATAGGTCTATCTCTACGCCGCTGCCGATCTTGTTGTAAGTGTAGCCGTAATAGACATACAAGTCCGCTTCTTCGGTCCCGTCGGTTAGGTTCATGCCGATGTTAATATACATTGACTTTGGCATAGAATTGCCGTCGGTTTTCAGGATCATCTCGATGTCGTCATACGTAACGACGATGCTATCGTCCAGTTCCGCTAACGCTTCGCCGAGAATCTCTTCGAGGTACGACTCCATTTTGAAGCCACTGAGGTGGATGACTGTCTCGGTGTCCGCTCCGACTTGCTCCGTAGACCAAGAGACCATGTCGCCCATGGCAAAGTCCGGGATATTCATGGCAAAGTCTAGCTGCTCGTCAAAGAAGGATTGATCGAGGCTCTGCTCCTCGCCGTCGACGACGCAGTAGATCCGCTCCCCATCCGAGACAATCTCAATCACACTGCCGCCTTCCATGCCGGACATGTCCAAGTCTATGGAGTAGGCGATAATATTGTCCCCAAAGTCTTTCATTTTGATGTTCCCGAACATGTTCGCCGTCATGTTCTCGCTGGGATCTGGCGCGTACAGGTACATATCCATGGTGATATCCATATCGAATTGAGAGTGGCTGCCCTGCGTCGCCTCCAGTTTTTCTATGAAACCGGTGTAGGCGGCCATGGCCAATTCTTGGGGGTCGGTGATGTTGCCCGTCTCCGTAGGGGGCGGATCGTCTGTGGGCGTGTCGCTGGGAGGGGGTGTGGGCGAGTCGGGCGCATCGGGCGTAGGCGACGGTGTTTCCTGGCCGGGATCCGAGGTTGGGGACGATACAGGCGGCGCGTCTGGGATAGTGAGCACGCAGGACGTAGCCATGGAGAGCACAACGCATATGAGCAATAAAAATGCAACTTTTTTCATCGTAAAATTCCCCTTTCTTTAGGGCGCCCCTATTTCATGATTCCCTGGCTCCTGGCCATTATTATATCAGACAAAGAGTGGAAAAGCAAGCGAAAACCGCATACGTGAAAACCGTGTAAACCGCATACGTGAAAACCCCATACAGCGAAGAGCCGCGTCATGAATGACGCGGCTCTTCGTGTAGACCGCGCTGAGGCGTCACCCCCGGCGCGTCAGGGATGCCGCGCCCTACAAACATCCCAACCTCCGTCATCCTGCGCGCGGCCTGTCCTGCGCGGTAGTCGCAGGATCGCAGGATCCATAACCCATGCGCGGCCCGCCGCGGTTACGGTAGTCGCAGGATCGCAGGATCCACGTCATCCCATCCCCTGCGCCATGGGTCGTCAAGGATTTCTATTAGCTGTCCCGCCCGCTGCCGGATATATGCCTGTATGATCTCCATCCGTTCAAAATCCCAGTTGTATCGGTTGTGCCGC
>Ga0123353_10002002_pt1 | contig 25181 bp, 24 predicted proteins | sample TergutLab28metaG_3_FD_92763 | JGI IMG/M metagenome (GOLD analysis project Ga0123353, IMG submission 92763) | Labiotermes labralis P3 segment gut microbial communities from Petit-Saut dam, French Guiana - Lab288 P3 | ecosystem: Host-associated > Arthropoda: Insects > Digestive system > Gut ...
CCGTGCGGAACGGTCAGCGAGGGCTGGAAGCCCTCGCGACTCGCGGGCGGGACGCCCGCGCCACGAGAATGCGATGGCCCTGCTCACCCAGGGCGTCGCGCTTGTCAACAGGCAGGCCGTGGGGTACACTGAAACGAACGGAACGGGAAGCGTGTCGCATGGCCAAAAAACGCGTGTACGTTGAGTCTTCAGTGATCAGTTACCTCACCGCCAGACCGGTCAAAGACGGCCGGAATAAAACCAGGCGATGGCAGACGGCTTTGTGGTGGGAACGTCGCCACGAATGGGATTGTGTTGTGTCGGGCATCGTTCTGGAGGAAATCGCCGAGGGTGATCCGGGAGCGGCGGCCCGAAGACTGGAAAAAACGCAATTACTTGCGAAAGTCCCGACATTGCCCGAGGCCAATTTGTTGACGGATTTGCTGATAACGCATAAATTGGTGCCGGAAACGGCAAGGACTGACGCTTTGCATTTGGCCATAGCGGCGATTCATGGAGCGCATTATCTGTTGACATGGAACCAGAAGCATCTGGACAACATAGACCGTTGTTCCCGTATAGAAGATTTGATCCGAAAACATGGCTGGCAGCCGGCAAAGGTCATCACACCCGACCGGTTACTACCCGACTGGTTACTACGAGAGGAACCAACATGAAAAAAAACGATGCCGACATGGACCCATTGGAGGAACTCCACGCCGTGAAGGCGGAAATCAGCCGTCGATTTCCGACCACAGAGGCCCTTTGCGATTATCTGCGGCAAAAGTACGATACCGACCCGCCGTTGGAACCGCCGCAGAAAGGCCGTCGGACTTCGACGAAAGCAAAAAATAACGCACGGCCCGCCATGCGACAGCGAAAATCGGAAGCCCATACGTAACGGGTGGCTGTTCCATACACTTGCCGAATTCCGCGCCGGCTGTTACAGTTTCCGCATGTCGCGTTAAACAATCAAGGAGCGTGTCATGCAGGCTATCGTGTTGCGGAATGGGTCGCAGAGTGTCACGTTTGTTCCCGTCGAGGGCGGCTATAGGCCGGAGTGGTTTCGGTTGGACCGGCGGGTGATGTTGCGGTTCAAGGATCACGAGTTTCTCAACGTCAGCGGCCTGCGCGTGACGGTAGGCGCCTGCCGCGACCACTCGCCCACGCACGCGGAGTTCGGCGGGTGCGTGCAACTGGGCAGCCAGGACGTCGACTGGACGGTCCGCGTGTCCGTTCCCGGCGACGGCCAGGGCGGGTTCGTCGTCAACACGTTCTTCGCGCCGCGGCACGGGGCCGTCGAAATTTTCGAAGGCCTGTCCACCTTCGAAACCCCCTACGAATACGACGCCGACTGGCACCTCCAGACCTTCCTCGCCCAGCAGCCGGTCTACTGGTTCCAGGGCGGCAAGGAACTCTGCGGCGCCGGCTTTATGACGCCGCTGTGGTACTACGGCCGAACGGGTCGGGCCCACCTGACCTACCCGTGCAGCTCGCCGATGTCGCTGAATCTGGTCTCCAACGCCGACGGCTCGAACCGGCGAGTCACGATGGTCCTGGGCAACTGGAACCGGTGCAGCCTGAAGGACATGTTCATCCAACCCACCCGCGACTGGCGGTCCGACGAAACGCCCGTCTTCGCCGACAACACGCTGGCCCAGTCCGAGGGGCGGCACGGTATGAAGTTCCTGATCGGCGCGTGCAACTGGAACCACTCACTGGTCAAGGACCCCAACGTGCTGGTCGAACCGACGGGCCTGCGGCAGGAAGTGATCGTGCATTTCCTGAACGAACTGCCCGGAGGCGTGGACGCACTGCTGATCGAGGGTTGGCAGCGGATTTGCCGGCTGCACTTCCCGACCGACGGCGTAGTTCCCGCGTATGAAATCGCCACCAGCCGCGGCGCAAGCTGGACCGGGGCGGCCGACTGGCTGTGCGAACAGTTCCAGAAACCCGAGGGCAAGCCGGGATTTTATTCACCGACGAACGGAACGACCGTCTACTCGCCGTTCACGCGGCCCAAGTGGGATTACGGCGTGCCGTTTTTTGCCGGGCAATTCCTCGGACCGCTGGCGCTGGCGGCCCACGTGTGGAAGGACCGGGCCATCCTCGAATCCATTCCGCACATGGAGGAGTTGTTCACGGGCGACAAGCAGCAGGGGCACTCGGCCGAGGCCATCTGGACCATCGGACCCACGCCGATGTACGTCAGCGTGCTTCGGAAGGCGGCCCTGCTGGGGCTGTCGCCGGCCTGCCTGGAGCACGTCGAAAACTACGTCCGGCGGCACAGCGAAATCCTCGTCAACGAACCCGACAAGTACCCCAAGGTCGACGAAGGCCAAAAGTCCTGGGACGCCCTGATGAATCTGCTGGCCGCCCGGATCGAATCGTTCGACCGCAAACGCAGCGAGTCCAACGCCCGCGCCCTGCTGGAGCGCGTCAACGCCGCCCTCGAAGGCCGATGGTGGACGTTCAACTGCTCGGTCGTCGGAAACCTCGTCGGCGCCGGAAACGCCCGCCCGTTCGGGCACAGCGTGGCCGCCTCGGCGAACCTCGAAGCCTACCGGTATTTCGGCGACAAAAAATACCTCGATGCCGCCAAACGATTCGCCGACATTTACGTCGCCATGCACGTCATCACGTTCAACGAGTCGCCGGCCGCGGACCTCGACACGCGAGGTTGGTGTCAGGGTTCCACGGGCGGCCGCGACCAGACCGCGCAGATTCCGCCGTGGGAAACCGGACACAGTTTGCAGCATTTGGCCCCGTTCCTGATCGAGGGTGTCGCCCGCGACGCGTATTACGATGCCCTCTGGCTGCACGCCCACACCGGACTGGCGGCGTATCCGAAGGCCCGGACGCTCAAGCGAATCTACAAACCGGACATGAGCGTCACCTACCGACAGATCGACGAACTGTCGACCGAACGGGACTTCTACCTCAGCCTGCCGTACCTCGCCTACGAGAACCCGTGGGACCAGACGATGCTGGCCGGGTATCAAGGCGTGGAGGGCATCATTCTGAGCCTGTTCCTCGGCGGTGGCCTGATCGACAGCGAAGACACCCGCGTTACGGCGATGGTGCCGGAGGCGGCCTGGTACGCGCCGGACATCGACAAGAAGTTCACCGCCCACCTGTGGAACCCGCTGGACCGGCCGGTGACGACGCGACTGTTCGCCAGAGTCGCCCAACGCCAAGGCCACACATTTGCGATGAGCGGCGGCGCCAACGGCAAGGTGAGTCGCGAGAATCCGTGGAGCGACTATATAACTGTTCCGCCCCGCCAGGCGCTGAAGGTGGTGTTCACGGCGGAGTAAAATCGTAAATTTGGCTTGCCTCTTTGCGCTGTAGAACGTTCCTGGCGACAGGAACGTTCTACAGCGCAAAGAGGCAAGCCATATCCACGTCTACCGTTTCGCCAGTTGGTATCCCCGGTTCGCCAGGTATGGCCGGAAGGTGTTTTTGACGTAGTGGGTGAATTGGGTGCCGGCGCATTCGGTGTGGGCGTTGGGGGCTTCGCGGTGGACGATGATGCGATTGGCGGGGATGTTGTATTTGTCCTGCAAGTAACACACCAGCCGGTTCAGGCTGGCCAGTTGGGCCTGGCTGGGCATGTGGTTGGTGAAATCGCCCACCAGGCAAATGCCGATCCCGTACTCGTTATACGCGTTGCCCGGCGTGTTGCCGGTGTGGGCCCCGGTACGCTGTTCCCGCCAGCGATAACCGACCTCCACCACGCCGTCGCCGCTTCCGGCGCCGTTGCCGATCACGAAATGATAGCCGAGCCCGTCCCAGCCCCGGGCCAGGTGGGCCTTGTGAAACGAGGCCGCACTTCCGCTGGAGGAGGCGCTGTGGTGGATCACGATGTACCGCCACGGTTTGGTGTTGCGGACCTCCCATGCGGAGGCGGCGGGGCGTGCGACGGTTTTCGGCGTCGTCGCCGGTTTTGTCACTGTCGGTCTGGTTCGCGGTCCCATGTCCAGCGGTTTGTAGGTCATCGAGGCCTTGTCGTTGGACTTGCCGCATCCCGCCACCGCCGCCATCGTGATGGCGGCCAATATCCATCCTGTGTATCGCATCGGGCACTCCGTTTTTCGAGTCAGACTGTTCGGCGGTTAGACCGTAAAATCGTCAGGCGCGACCCGTCGCGCCGCACTTCGGGCCTGAATCTATATTATCGGACGGACGGAGGGGAAGAGTTGAGAAAAAGACTGACGCGAGAAGGTTCATGATTCAACCGTTCCCAGCACCAGAACGGTCGGGTATGGCACCGTGGACAGCCTGGAGTCGTTTGTCAGGAAGAAATCGGCCTGCGCGACGATGGTCGTTGCCACCTGGATGGCGTCGGGGGTGCGGAGATCGTGTCTGGCGCGGAGCCGGGCGGCCGTTTCGGCAACGTCGTCGGTGGCGGGAATTGTCTTCAAGTGGTCGGTGTTCAATAGAATATCCCGATACGTCGTGGCCAATTTGCGATTGTTGTGACGGATGGGATGAACCAGAGCTTCCGTAAGTGTCAGTGCGGAGGTCACGACCTTGAAGTCACCTTGTGCCATGGCCAGAAAAAATGGTCGAACACGTGGAAGAAAGACGGGATGCTTCTCCATGAAATAAATCAGCGGCGCGGTATCCAAGGCCACCGTTTTCCCGTACAACGGCGTTAACCATCCCATGAGTCGCGCTCCCGGTCCACGTATTCCTGCGCGTCAATACCTTCCCATATTTCCTTGCCAAGGCCTTCCAGTTCCATGATGCTGCGTCGGGGGCTTTTGTCGGCGCGTACCTGACTGGCAAGCACCGCCATCAACTCCTCTTTTTTGTGACGGGGAAGTTGGGAAACACGGCTCAACAGTTCATGATATTCACGGGCCGTCATCAGTAAACTCCATTCTCACGCATATCTTCTACCTGAATTATAATGCGTCAATGGCCGATAGCCAAAGAAAATGGCCAAACGTTCATGACAAGGTAAAACCCTCGCGAAGCGTTTTTCGGCCACCAATGTCCCTTTCCGCGTCCCCGTGTCTCCGCGTCTGTTTTTTTCCCTCGCCACTGGACCTTGGGCGGTCCGTTGGCGTACAATCTTCGTATGTTGGCAGTCCGTACAGGTTTGACTGGGTTCCACGCCGCGGTCGGCGGTGGGGGGGACGTGGCGGCGGCGATGCTGTGGGGCCTGGCGGTGATTGTGGTGATTGTGCTGGGCGGGCTGGTCGTGCTGTGGCTGCGCAGGCGGCTGCTGAGCAGGGACCTGCCCGACGACGGCGGATTCGCCACACTGGAAACCCTGCGAAAGCAAGGACTTGTCACGGAGGACGAACTCCGTGCCATCCGCCGGAAAGTGGTCGACCGCCAGGAGGACCGGGTCGAGACCCTGTTGCGCAAAACCGACCCGGCCGGGACAGGAAAATCGGACCTAACCCCCGGCGACGAATTGTCCGATTCTAAAACAAAGGCGGAGGGTGACACTCCGCCAAAGGAACCCGTGTAAATGACACCCAATGATGGAAGCGGCAAAGGCCCGACCGGGCCTCGCAAACGCGGCAACCAGGTGTGCAGTTTCTGCAACCGCGGTGGTGACGACACCGGACCGATCGTCGAAGGGCCAAACGGCGTCTACATCTGCCCCGGATGCGTCGAACTGTGCCACAACATCATCCGGCAGGAGCAGCGCAAGAACTCCCCCGCCAGCAAGCCGCTGTTCAACTCGATCCCCTCGCCGAGGCAGATCAAGGAATTCCTCGACCTTTACGTGGTCGGCCAGGAGCATGCCAAACGCGTATTGGCCGTGGCGGTGCACAACCACTACAAACGGCTCACGCACGCCGACCTCGACGACGTGTCCGACGTCGAAATCGACAAGTCCAACGTGCTGCTGATCGGGCCCACCGGCAGCGGAAAGACGCTGCTGGCCCGCACGCTGGCCAAGGTGCTGAATGTGCCCTTTGCCATCGGCGACGCCACCACGCTCACCGAGGCCGGCTACGTCGGAGAGGACGTCGAGAACATCCTGTTGCGGCTGCTGCAAAACGCCGACTACGACCTCGAGGCGGCCGAGCGAGGCATCATCTACGTGGACGAGATCGACAAGGTCGGCAAGACCAGCGGAAACGTGTCGATCACGCGCGACGTCTCGGGCGAGGGCGTGCAGCAGGCGTTGTTGAAAATGCTCGAGGGCACCGTCAGCAACATTCCGCCGCAGGGCGGGCGGAAGCATCCCGAGCAGCAGTACATCCAGATGGACACGACGCACATTCTGTTCATTTGCGGCGGCACGTTCGTCGGGCTTGAAGACATCATCAAGAAGCGGCTGGGGCGGCAGTTGATCGGGTTCGGCAGCGAGACCGACTTCGAGGAGGCCGGCGGGCTGGCGCACATTCTGTCGCAGGTTCAGCCGGAGGATTTGATCCAGTTCGGCATGATTCCCGAATTCATAGGCCGCCTGCCGGCGGTGACGGCACTGGACAAACTCGACGAAAAAGCCATGGTGCAAATCCTCACCGAACCTCGCAACGCCCTGGTCCGCCAGTACAAAAAACTCTTCCAGATGGAGGGGTGCGAGTTGGAATTCGCCAACGGCTCGCTGGAGGCCATCGCGCGCAAGGCGATGCGTCGCGACGTGGGCGCGCGGGCGCTGCGGGCCGTCGTCGAGGAACTGATGCTCGAACTGATGTACGAACTGCCCGAACAAAAGGAAGAAGGCGCGCTGTACGAAATCTCGGCCGAGATGATCGAGGCCAGAGTGCGCCCGACGCTCTACCAGGCGCTCAAGCGGCGGAAGAAGGAATCGGCATAAAAAGACTGTTAGACTTTTAGGCTGTTAGACTGTTAGGCGCAGGCTTATGAGGCTTTAGGCCTAATGATTCATAAGCCTGCGCCTAACAGTCTAACAGCCTAAAAGTCTAACAGTCTTTTGTTCAGGATGAACCATGCGACGTTTCGTTGATCTCCACACGCACAGCACGGCCTCGGACGGGATGTGTTCTCCGTTGGAGGTGGTGGAGTTGGCCGAGCGGGCGGGGTTGGCGGGTGTGGCGTTGACGGATCATGACACGGTGGCGGGGGTGGCCGAGGCGGCGCGGGCCGTGGAGGGATTGGCGTCGTCGGCTTCGCCGACAGGCCGATTGCGGCTGATCGCGGGCATCGAAATTTCCTCGATTTTTCCCGGCGGAACCATGCATCTGCTGGGTCTTGGACTGGACGTGAACTCGCCTCGCCTGACCGAACTGCTGGCCGCCCAGCAGGCCGCCCGCGCACAGCGCGACCCGCGAATGATCGCCAAACTGCGCGAACTCGGCGTCGAGATCACCCTCGACGACGTGTTGGCGCGTGACGCGGGCGTCTCGCCCGCGTGTCCCGAGGGCGTTTCGCCCTCGGCGTCGGCCGTTCCAGACGATGTTTCGTCTTCCGGCGGTTTGGCCAATGGAACGCACAACGCGGGCGGGACGTCCGCGTCACGCACCATCGGCCGGATGCACTTCGCCCAGGCCCTGATTCGAAAAGGCTACGCGAAAAACGTGTCCGACGCCTTCGACCGCTACATCGGCACCGACGCGCCCGCCTACGTCGACAAGGAACGTCTCACGCCCGCCCAGTCCATCGACGCCATTCACGCCTCCGGAGGTCTGGCCGTGCTGGCCCATCCGGTTTCGCTCAACCTCGAAAACCGCCTCCAAATCGAGCGTGTGGTGCGTGAACTGGCGGGTTATGGTCTGGACGGTTTGGAGTCCTACCACAGCGACCACGACGCGACGTACACGCGAATGCTCCTGGACCTCGCCCGCCGCCTGAACCTCGGTGTCACCGGCGGCAGCGACTTCCATGGCCAAGCCAAACCCCACGTCCAACTCGGCCAACCGCCCGTCCCCCTGGCCGCCCTCACCGAAAAATTCCGCCGGCACCTGGGACTGTGAACGATGCGTTTGCCCTGTTCGATTGGCGACGGCTGGTGCTTTTTACACCACAGGTCGATCGGGGTGTCTCTTTTGGGATTTGTCGGTTTGTATGTTCTTGTGACGTGCCGCTTCCGACGTTCGGCCGGAGCGGAGCCCTTCGGCGTAGCCGAGAACGTGGTCCGTGAATTGTTGCCGAAGATCGGCCGGCAGCGACCGCAACAACGAGATGAACAGGCGCTCATCGTCCGATAATTCGCCCGTTAAACCGCCTCTGGCCAGCACCGATCGGATCAGGTCAATCGCTTGAGTCTCGTCCGATTCCGGCGGCGGCCAATCCTGTTCATTGTCGACCAGCCAGTCGAGGGGGACGTCGTACAGCCTGGCCAGACTCATGACGAACTGAACCCCCGGGTCGCGCGTCCGACCTGCCTCCACGTCCCGCAGGGCATTGACCGAGCATTCCACCGTCCGGGCGACGTTATTGTAGGAACGTTGCCCCCTCAACCGCTGCAACTTGTCACCGAGGTTCGACATTTCGAACACAACTGTAAGTGCTCCGAAAAAGAATTGCATACGGATACGGGAAAAATAAAAAAAAAGAGCTTGCTTTGTTCGTTTTACTGATGTAAATTCTCGTTAAACAGATCAAATTTTGCAGCAAATCGAACATCCGCGTCTTCGAGTTCGGCGTTTGACGCAGCGTTGCACGCCTGTCGGTCGTTTGGCGCCGCCATGTATTGCGGTGGTTTCCGTGGCGTGCGTGTACGGGGCGTTGCGTCAGGCACACAATAGCGTTTGAACGGAACCATGGGTGTTTTCGCCCATGAATGGTGTGTTTTTCATGTCTTCTGTTCAGGAAAGGTGGCGGTATGGCGAATTCATTATCGGAGCGGGCATTTGCATGCACGAATCGCTCGAACGGCCGTGTCTGGCGGGGGTTTACGCTGATCGAACTGCTTGTGGTGATCGCGATTATCGCGTTGCTGGTGTCGATTCTCATGCCCTCGCTGACCGGTGCAAGGCGGCTGGCCAAAATCGCGGCCTGTAGTTCCAATCTGAAGAACAACGGGTTAGCCTTGTTCCTCAAGGCCGCGGACCACCCCAATAACAGCCTCGCCGCGGGGGTTCACGAGACGACGCCGAGGACGCAAACCTTCACGCGTCCCGACGGTTCCACATGGTCGCACACGTACAGCGTGTGGGGCTGGGACTGGGTCACCTATGGATTTGTGGTGGACATGCGGTCGTACGGACTGAGCAAAGACTCCCACCGCTGCCCGCTGGATGCCACGGAATTCGGGAACAACTGGGAACTTCAGGGAAGGAATTCCAGTTATTGGACGGCGGGGGAAAAGGCCGACATCCTGGCCGATACCGATTTTTACACCAGCTACTTCCCCAACACCGCGGTAATGACCTACGGGCTGGTCAAGGCGTGGAATCCCCAGGTCCGGGAAGACATCGGCGCGTGGAGGGAGCCGGCCAAGACGTTCATGCTGCTGGACACGACGATTAACGAACCGTCGTTGGCGAATTATGTCTACTGGTATGGTTCGATCCACAACCAGGGCCGGTCGGCCAAGATCGATCTCACCGACGGGAACGGGAAGCGTGCGTTCGGTTCGGCGGTTTTCCTCGACGGGCACGTGGAAGCCTGGAGCTTCGGCCGATGCCGCGGAGCGGACGGAAACGGGTATTATGATCCATACGCCAACGCGGACTTCGACGGGTACGCGACGGGAATCATCGGCGGCAACCAGCCCAACCTCAAATAGTCCACGACTGTTCAGCGAAAAACCGTTCCCGTTCCCGGTAACCGGTTACGAAAAACCGGGATTGGCCACAGAGGTCGCGGAGAACTCAGAGAATATCCGAGGAAAACGGGAAGAATTTCCTCGCATGGAGTTTTCCGCAGCCTCTGTGGCCGTTTTTTCCGCCGCCGCACCGACATTGGCGGGGAGCTGTCATTGGCTGCGCCATGTCATTGGCTGCGCCTTGTCGTGATGCCCGTCCTGCCGTACAATCGTACGCTTTGTATGGTTCCCCTGGAGTATAACGCATGAAAACCTGTAACCAGATTCGTCGTGAATTCATTGAGTTTTTTGAGCGGCGCGGGCATACGTTTGTGCCGTCGAGTTCGTTGCTGCCGGCCGAGGACCCGACGTTGCTGTTCACCAACGCGGGCATGAATCAGTTCAAGGACATTTTTCTCGGCCGCGAGAAACGGGCGTACACGCGGGCGGCGAACAGCCAGAAGTGCATCCGCGCCGGCGGGAAGCACAACGACCTCGAAGACGTGGGCAAGGACCACTACCACCACACGTTTTTCGAAATGCTCGGCAACTGGAGCTTCGGCGATTATTTCAAAACCGAAGCCATCGCCTGGGCATGGGAACTGCTCACCGATGTCTGGGGCCTCGACCCCCGCCGTCTCCACGCGACGTATTTCCAGGGCGACCCGAAGGAGAACCTCGACCCCGACACCGAGGCCCGCGAATTGTGGTTGAAGTACCTGCCGCCCGAGCGAATCCACCCCGGCAACAAGAAGGACAACTTCTGGGAGATGGGCGAGACGGGGCCTTGCGGACCCTGTAGCGAAATTCATTACGATTTCACGCCGGACTTCTCCGGCGGCCCGCTGGTGAACGCCGGCGACGCCCGCGTCGTGGAAATCTGGAACAACGTTTTCATGCAGTTCAACCGCGACGAGAGCGGCAAGCTCAGCCCGCTGCCGGCCCGGCACGTGGACACGGGCATGGGGTTCGAACGCATCAGCAGGGTGTTGCAGGGTGTGGAGAGCAATTACGACATCGACGTGTTCCGCGGCATCTTCCGCGCGACGGAGAAACTCGCCAAGGCCGGCCCGTACGGCGGGGCGCTGGAAGACGCCCGCGACATCGCCTACCGCGTGATCGCCGACCATTCGCGGACGCTGACGTTCGCCATCGCCGATGGCGTGATCCCGTCCAACGAAGGACGCGGCTACGTGCTGCGGCGGGTGTTGCGACGCGCCTGCCGCTACGGGCGGCAGCATCTGGGTATGGAGGGCGCGTTCCTGAGTCAGCTCGTGCCGACCGTCGTCGAACTGATGGGCGAGAGTTTCCCCGAACTTCGGGCCCGGCAGGCGTACGTGATGGAGACGATCCGGTCGGAGGAGGAATCGTTCGGCCGCACGCTCGACCGCGGGATCGACCTGTTCGACAAACAGGCGGCCAGGCTCCAGGCCGACGGTGGGAAAACGATCGGCGGCAAGCTGGCGTTCGATTTGTACGCGACGTACGGTTTCCCGCTGGACCTGACGCAACTGATGGCCGCCGAGCGGGGCCTGGCCGTGGACATCGACGGCTACGACGCCGAAATGACCCGCCACAAAGCCACCAGCGGCGGCGGGGACCAATTCAAAGCGGCGGCCTTGGTGGGCCTGCCGGCGACGGACGACTCGGCAAAGTACGCGGGTCCTGATCGCGTCGGACGTAGGACCCTTTCAGCGACCGTGCAGGGCTGGGTGGCTGGCGATGAATTCATTTGCGACGGCGAGTTGATCGCCGGCGCGGAGGCGGCCGTGGTGCTGGATCAAACCAATTTCTACGCCGAGCAAGGCGGGCAGGTCGGCGACCAAGGCGTGCTGGAATTCGACGGCGGCGGCATGTTCCGCGTGAACAACACGCTACCGGCTGGGCAGTGCGTGCTGCACGTTGGCGTGGTGGTTAACGGTCGCCTCACGCCCGGCATGCACGTGAGGTGCTCGATCAGTTCGGAGCGGGACTGGACGGCGAAAAATCACACGGCGACGCACTTGTTGAATCATGCGTTACGGAGCGTATTGGGCGGCGAAGTCAATCAGGCCGGCAGCGTGGTGTCGTGGGAGCGGCTGCGGTTTGACTTCACACATGGTCAGGCGGTGACACGGGAACAGCTCGACAACATCGAGACCTACGTGAACTTCCGCGTGATGCTGAATCTGCCAGTGTCGGTCGCCGTGATGCCGCTGGCCGAGGCGAAGAAAATCCCCGGCGTGCGGGCGATGTTCGGCGAAAAGTACCCCGACCCGGTTCGCGTGATCGCGATCGGCACGGACAAGCCGCTGGCAGAGGCGAGCGAGTCCATGCCGGTGGAGTTTTGCGGCGGGACGCACGTGGTGGCCACAGGGGAGATCGGCCTGTTCAAGATCGTCGGCGAGGAGTCTGTCTCCAAGGGCGTGCGGCGAATCACGGCCGTCACAGGGGCCGCGGCGATAAAGCATGTGCACGAACAGGAGTTGGTGCTTCGCGAGCTGACGGCCGCGTTTCGGTGCGGCGTGAAGGACTTGCCCGCCCGCGTCGAGGCGATGCAGAAGGAGATCAAGGACCTTCGGAAAAAGCCGGCCTCCGGCGGCGGGAGCGATTTGGTCGTGGCGGCGACGCTGGACACGGCCGCAGGCAAGGTGGTCGTCGCCCGATCCGCTGCCGGAGACCCCGAGACCCTGCGGACGCTGTGCGACCAACTGCGGCAAAAGGGCCACGTCGCCATTTTCCTGGGCGGCGAGGCCGACGGCAAAGTCACCCTCGTCGCGATGGTGGACGACGCGCTGGCGAAATCCGGTAAACTCAAAGCCGGCGACTGGGTGAAGACGGTCGCTCCCGCCGTCGACGGCGGCGGCGGCGGAAAACCCACCCTCGCCCAGGCCGGCGGAAAGAAACCCGAAGGCCTCGACGACGCGCTGAAGCAGGCGGCCGCGTACGCGGGAGAGAAACTCGGTTGACAACCGCGGCCTGGGCGGGTATGGTAGTTACACTCCCGCATGGGCGGGCGTATGGTGACTGTAGCTCAATTGGTTAGAGCACCGGGTTGTGGTCCCGGGGGTTAGGGGTTCGAGTCCCCCCAGTCACCCGTGTTTACGACATGCATCACAGCTACGTCGATCGTTATTCGCAGCAGCACTCGCTCGTGCATCGGCTGGATGCCCGCGTGAAGCTGCTGGCCGTTTTGGCCTACAGCGTGGTGCTGGTGTCGTTTGACCGCCACGCCCTGGCCGCGATGGCGCCGATGGCCGTGCTGCCTCCGGCGATGCTCTGGTTGGGCAACGTGCCGGTGACGTTCGCCCTCCGCCGGGCGGCGATGCTGTGCCCGTTCATTCTGATGCTCGCACTGTCCGCCGCCTGGTTCGACCGCACACCGTACGAACTGGTCCTGGGCCCATGGACCTTCGCGCCGCCGGGCGGGTGGATCACGGCCGGCAACGTCCTGATCAAATTCACGCTGGGCATCCTCGCGATCACCGCGCTGATCTGCACCACGCCCTTCACGCTGCTGCTGGAGTCCATGCGACGCCTGGGCATGCCGAAACTGCTCGTGATGACGCTGGCGTTCCTCTACCGCTACGTGTTTGTGCTGATCGACGAGGGCCTTCGCGTCCGGAGGGCGCGCGATTTCCGCGGCGCGGGCCGGGCCGCCCTGCGACACCGGCTGGCCGGCGTGGGCGGCGCGATCGGCTCACTCCTGGGCCGAACCATGGACCGCTCGCAACGCGTCCACACCGCCATGCTCGCCCGAGGTTACGACGGCACCCCGCGATCCCTCGACCGACTACGCCTGCGTCCCGCAGATGGAATCTTCGTGGCGATGGTCGTCGTATATTTAGTTTTGTGCAGATGGAACCTTTTCGTTAACTCGTTAACTGGTTAACTCGTTACCTGGTGGTTTTGCCCAGTTAACGAGTCAACGAGTTCACGAAAAGATTCCCTCGAACGCGCGGCACGATTTCACCGTCGAGTCGCGAAAAACCGGATCCCGGATGCCGAATCCCGGATCCCGAGGAATGACGAAATGCTGCTGCAACTGGACAACCTGTCCGTCTTTCATCACGACGGCACGCAAGCCCTGAACGGCGTGAGTTTTTCGCTCGCGCCGGGCGAGCGGGTCGGGCTGATCGGGCCTAACGGCGCGGGCAAGAGTTCGCTGTTGCTGGCCGTCATGAACGGGCTGCATTTTCATGGCCGCGTGGTCGTCGACGGCATCGAACTGTCCCGTCGCACCGCCGCCGACGCCCGGCAACGCTGCGGCCTGGTGTTTCAGGACGCCGACGACCAACTCTTCATGCCCACGCTGCTGGAGGACGTCGCGTTCGGGCCTCTCCATCAGCAACTGGACGCTGCCGCCGCCGAGACCCGCGCGCGGGACGCCATCGCCGCCGTCGGACTGGCCGGGTTGGAACACAAAAGCGCCCACCACCTCTCGGGCGGACAAAAACGCGTCGCGGCCATCGCCACCGTGCTGGCCATGCGGGTCAAACTCCTCCTGCTGGACGAACCGGCCGCCAACCTCGACGTCCGCTCCCGCCGCCGCCTCATCGACCTCCTCGCCGCCCGCGACGAAGCCCTATTGCTGGCCAGCCACGACCTCGACATCATTCGCCGCCTCTGCTCCCGCGTCATCCTCCTCGACGCCGGCCGCCTCCTCGCCGACGGCCCCACGGAAACGATCCTCGCCGACACGACGCTCCTCACACAACACGGGTTGATGGATTCGGAGTGACGTGGAGCGTTTTTTATGTCGCATGGGAGGCCGGGAGTTTCCATCACGGCTGATTCGAAAACTGCGGCGAAACGTCCCAAGTCGCCCTTCCGGGGCTTGGAACGTCCAGCCTTTCAGAAAATCCAGCCGCATGGTTTGGTCATTCTGTTGTTGTGAGCACAAGGCCAGAAAAGAAGGTCGCTCACGCCGGCCCGCCGGCCGGCGGCCGGCGACGGCGAAAACCCGGCGAAAAAGTCGTTGACATTCCCGTGTCGGCTCTCTACTATAGTTTGTATTGCAAACCAGTTTGCATATTTAGGAGAGCGGCGATGGAAAACGTGGACAGAAATGAGGCCCAGCCGGACGTGAACGGGGCCGAACCGGGCATGAACGGGGCCCAGCCGGACAGGAACGAGGCCGGTCGGAAAATTGACGCCATCGGCAAGCATGTCGAACGGAGCAACGTGGAGAACGGTGTCTCCGAAATCGCCAACGGCGTGCAACTCGCCTGGATGGGCCTGTTTTTTCTTGTCCAGGCGATGGTGACGGGTTCCGCGGGGTTCATGGTTTCGCGTACCGATCCTGTGTTCGAGTCCGCGGGTTGGTACATCGGTTTTGCCGCCTGGTGCCTGGGCGGGTATCTGCCGGCCCGTTGGCTGGCGCGACGGCTGAAGCGGCAACTGATTGAGCCCCGCGCGGGCATGGTGGTTCCTCGAAGGCCAAAACTGAGCGCGAAACAGTGGATACGGGTGAGCGTTGCCGGCGGACTGGCGGGCCTGGTCTTCGTGGCCCCGGTCAATTACGTGCTTTTGGAGACGAAACAGATCGAATCGGGGGCGAACGCCGGCACGACCACCATGCTCCTGGCCGCCGTCTTCGGCCTGCTGCTGTTCTTCGGGGCGTTGCGGTTCCGCCTGCGACGATTCTTTGTGCTGGCGGCCCTGTCGCTGTGCCTGGGGTACGCGATGGTCTTTCTGTGCATGGGCAACGGTTTTAGCTTGGCCGCGTACTGCTTTTTCATTGGCGTTGCCACGACCGTCAGCGGGGGGCTTGCCTTGCGGGCGTTTGTGCGTCAGAATCCCCTTGCGGAGACCCCGACGGAGAACAGGCCGTGAAGCGGGACATGCGGGCCATACTTCAGGTGGACAGGCTGATTCACGAGCCGGGACGGCTGGTGATCATGGCCGTGCTGTATTTCGTCGAGGCCGCCGATTTTCTCTACCTGCTTCGCGAAACGGGAATGACCAAGGGCAATCTCTCCTCGCACCTGGCGAAACTGGAAGCCGGCGGATACGTCGATATCGAAAAAACCTACAAGGAAAAAACGCCCCGAACCATCTGCCGCCTCAGCCGCACCGGCCGGGCGGCCTTCCAACAATACCGCACACACCTCAAAAACGCCGCCGACAAGATGAAAGACTGATATGGAAAACTCTATGCAAAAAACGATACAACTTGAAACCCCGATCGGCCTGTTGACGATCGCCGGCGATGAGGCCGCCGTCACCCACGTGTTCTGGAGCATGGACAAAGGCAATCCGCACGATGGCGCCAACAACGACAACGGCGCCACGCCCGTGCTGCGGACCGCCGCGGCGCAACTTCGCGAGTACTTCGACGGCAAACGAAAAGTCTTCGACGTCCCGCTGAACCCCGCCGGCGGCGGATTCTTTCAGCGTGTCTGGGCGATCCTGCGCCGCGACGTGTCCTACGGCACCACGATCAGTTACTCCGCGCTGGCCGCGCTCGCCGGCAGCCCCCGCGCGGCCCGGGCCGTCGGGATGGCCAATCACCGCAACCCGATCCCCATTTTCATCCCCTGCCACCGCGTCTTGGGCAAACACGGCGCCCTGACTGGCTTCCGCTCCGGTGTCGACAAAAAAGCATGGCTGCTCCAACTGGAGCGGGGGGCGAACCCGTGACGGACGTTTCGTTGCGACATTTCGGCCGGGACGATTGCGTTTTTCTTTCGCGAACGTTTTATCCCAACGCGGCCGGCGACACCATTCTCGCGATGATCGAGGAATGGAATTCGTTGACGTACGACGGTTCGTATTTTGAGATGTTCGCGGTACAAACCGCGTCGGGCCTTGCCGGCCGCGTCTCGCTGCACGGAAACGAGGAAAACGGAGTGAGCCTCGGCGTGGACATCCTTCCCGAATTCCGCCGCCAGGGTATCGCCTTCTCCGCCGTCACGGAGGCGTTGCGTCGCGTAAAAGCGTCCGACTACACCCGAGCGACCGCCATGGTGCGGAAAGACAACGCTCCCAGCCGCAATCTGTTCGAAAAATTAACTTTTCGCCTCGTCGGCGAAGACATTTCGTCCAAGGGAAGAGAAGTTTGTCTCTATTCGTTGAAACTGTAGTGCTCTTTTTATTTACAATCAAACCATTGATCCCGTTTCGGCTGAATTAACCTGAATTTTCCACGTCCGTCAAATTCAACAACAAAATGAGGCCTATGCTGCCAAGAACCTTTCGTCTTCGCGTCAAGAAAAATTTGTTTCTGCCATGAAAACCCTTCAAATTCAGGCACTTCATCCCCCTCAAACTCATATTTATCCGTTTGTGGAAGATGATTCCATTTGGTTATTTTATAGGCGCCCCGAGAAATACGGTCTTGTAAACCTACCGCATATTCATATTCATGAACATCACGATATTCTTCTTTGATCGGCCATGCCGACCGTGTGGCGTCATATGCTTTTTTCCCTTCACGAAGTGCCTTGTATATCGCAAAAAGAAACACCTTGCACGGACGATCCGGGTTTATGGGCGGATATTCTTTGGATGCTCTCTTGTTTCGAGATGATTTTACTTCTGTGTTCATCGCGTGAGCATTTTCGGAAAATTCCTCTTCCGTTTCCGCTTCAATTGCATTTTTTATCATATCCGTCACAAGAGTTCCGCCCATCATGCCGCACACCTCCCGGACGATCTTCAGTTCCTTATCTTGTATGGCAAACCATTCCCCGTTCACGCGGAATTTATTCAAAATACCGTGAATCCGCTTTTCCGCTTTTTTGTAATCGTCGAATTGATAGGCAAAGAGCGTTTCAAAACTTCCCGGCATCTGCAGGCCAAGCCCGTGAAATCTCTTGGCGACCGTGTCGCCTGTAATGCCGATTTTGTACGGCATTTCATTTGTTTCCGGGTTACAAATCCATTTGTTATATATAACGTATACGATTCCGGTTTCCATCGCTATCCTCACAAACGAAAAACCCTTTTACAACCGAACAACAATTACCTGTTGGCTACTGGCTGCTGGCTATTGGCTTTTGGGGCAATTCAATGCCGCAATAGATATCGTGGGTCGGCGCGGAGGAATTCGGCGGCCATGGTTCGCAGGGGTTTGGCGCGCATCAGGCGCGTGGTGGCGTCGCCGAAGCGGGACAGTTGCAAAATGGACCGTTGCAACGCCGGCGGTTCCAGTTTGCTGAAGGTGTTCGAACTCAGCCGCGAGCAGTGGCGGTACTGCGGCGTATACAGCCGGCTGCCCTGGTGATTGATGACATACAAATCGGTTTTCACCGGCGAAATCGTGTCGGCGGCGCCGTCCCACTCCTCGATGCCGTGAATGAACGTGTTGGACGTGAAATTTACGCCGATCATCAGAATCTGGGCGTCGCGTTCCCACAGTTTGTAGTACGCGCCGCCCCGGCCACAGGGCGTGGAGACGCGCTCCTCGCCGCCCACAAGCTCCGCAGCCGCCTTGCCCAGCGCGGCCAGCGAATGCGTCGGATGCAGCGACCGCACCACGCCAGGCCGCTTGCGGAACAGTTCCGTCAGCACGCCCACGCACGTCGGCGTGTGGAGCACGTCCATCACCGGGTTCTTTTCGTTGACGTTGCTCCAGGTGTGGCTGGGCAGCACGAGCAAACCGTCCCGCATGTAGTCCGACAGCGCGTCCAGAACGGCGTCGCCGCGGCCCGCGACATCGCCGACGGCCCGGCACGAAAGGTGCACCATCAACGTGCCCTTCGGATCCACGCCGGCGGCGGCGAGGTGGGACTGCAACGCTGATTTTGTATACATTATCGTGTTTTCACGACCACGATTTCCACGCGGCGGTTTTTGGCTTTGTCTTTGTTGGCGTTGGAGGCGACGAAGTGCGTGTCGCCCATGCCGATGGTTTCGATGCGGTCCTTGGTGACGCCCTTGCTCTGGAGGAAGCGGGCCACGGCCGCCGAACGGTTGAGCGAAAGGTCCAGGTTGTCCTTCCACTGGTTCTTGGATTTCACGATCGGGTCGCTGTCGGTGTACCCATACACGCGGACGCGCATGCCGGCGTATTCGTTCTTGAGGTCGCCGGCGATTTTCGTCAGCGCCTTCTCGCCGGCCGGCGAAAGCGTCGCCGATCCGGACGTGAACAGGATGTCCGAACTGAGCGTCACGCGGTCTCCGCCGGCGCCCTGTTCCCATCCGCTGGCCGTTCTCGTCGGGGCGGGCGGGGCCTGCTGGACGATCACGCGCGGCGGCGGCGGGGGGGGCGGCGCCTGGTTGCGCAGGCCGTCAATCGTCTGATCCCGCGTCGTCAACTGATCGCCCAACTCGTTGTTGGCCCGCATGGAATCGTTTAACTGCCGCTGCAATTCGGCATTGCGGGCGATCAAGCCCCGGTTTTGATCGTTCAACGCATCGATCTGGTCCTTGTCGGCCTGGTTCACGCATCCCGTGGCCACCGCCGACACCGCCACCATCACCACCACGCCGATCCATCCCGCCACGCGCATACGGTCCATTGTCATGCTCCTTCCACTGGTCCTTCAAACCGTTCAATGCCCCAGAACATTTCCCTGAAGATTACCGTCCCCCCGCGACAAAAGAAAGGAAAACTCACCGGGAACCCGCCAATAACATCATATTTTTCAGCAGCCACGGCAGATCGCACAGGATCATGTCGCCTCCGTGCGTGATCGTCGGGCATCGCGAAACTCGTCCAGCATGAACGGCGTCAATTGCACAATGGCCTGCCGTCCCGCCAGCGACTCGGAAACCTGCGACATCAGAGCGGGCGACACGGAACCCAGTAACAGGAATCGTCCTGTTGTTGCACGGTCGGTGTCAATGGCGCCGCGCAGGCGTGGGAATAGCTCTGGGCAGGACGGTTGGGGCAAGCGGGTAAATCGGTAAACTGACGCCGTTTCGTTCACACCGCATGCCCTGCCGCCGGGGCTTATCGCGATCGTCCGCCGTTGGCGCGTAGCCAAGCCTTGGTTTCTTCATCCTTGGCCACGTCGAGGGGAAATCGGCCGTTGTTGGTTTTGCCGTTGACGTTCGCACCGTGCTCTTTCAACCACGCCATGGCCTCGATTTGGCCATTCGAGGCCGCATCGAACATCGGTGTCTGTCCGGCGTTGTTTCGGGCGTCGACACCCGCGCCCTGCTTCTTCATCCATTCCAGCACGTCGATACGGCCCGCCGAAGCGGCGTAATGCGCCAAGGTCAAGCCGTTCTGGTCCCGGCCATGAACATCCACGTGTCCATCGACCACCGGGAACCTGGCCTTGGCCCACTCCTCGGGCGTTTCCTGCCTGGCCGGCCTGTCCGGTAACGCGCTCTTGACTAGGTCAGGAATCTGAGAGGGGCTTAGTTTATACACGATCACCACGACCACCACCGCCACGATCGCGGCCAGGGCGGCCAGGAGAAGGAGGCGCTGCCGGGTCTGTGGCGGGGACGGCGGCGACGCCTCTCTGCCGTCGTTCCTCGCCTGGCCGACGGACGGACCCCAGGCGGGCGCGGGCGCGGAATCGGCGGCGGACGCGGGAATTGACGCCGGACCAGGCGAGGGATCGTCCAGGAACTCCTCGCAGTGCTTGCATTTTTTGGCCGTCGCCCGAATGGTTTCGCCGCAGAACGGGCAGGGTTTCGTTTTCGACCGCAGCGCCGCGTTTCTGGCGGCGGAAGCGGTGGCGGCATCGACGGCCGGGGCGGTGGCGGCATCGGCGCCCAGGGCGAGGAGGGCGTCGGACAGCGGGGCGGCGGTCTCGTCGGTGGCCGGCGGGTCGTTCAGGAACTCCTCGCAGTGTTTGCATTTTTTCGCCGTTGCCCGAACGGTTTCGCCGCAGAACGGGCAGGGTATCGTGTCGGCCGGCGGTGCCGGTGACGCGGGGCCGGGCGTCGCCGGACCCGGCACATCCACGATGGTGCCGCAGCCGGGACACGTCACCTGCCGCCCCGCAAGGCGGTCGAAAATCCGTAATTTCTTGCCGCAGCCGCAATGCAGGATCGGCATGAGATGGTCCTCTCTGACGTCATTTTAACCAAAGAACCCCAAAGAGGCCAGCGCCACGATCCCGAGGATCAACAGGCCGTAGAACAGGAAACAGATGATTCCCAGGATCAGTCCCGCCACGGCCAGGCCTTTGTGGCTGGGGGAACGAAGCCCCAGACTGGAGTGGATGATGGCCGCGAGACTGAGGAAGAATCCGCCCAGTGGGATCAGCCATCCGGCGAGGATGGAGATCAGCCCGCAGATGAACCCCCAGATGGCCCGTCTGTCGGCCTTGAGGTCGGCCATGTCGTCGTTTCGCCTGGCGTATCCGGGTCTGCCCCGCGTGGGTTCGTTCCAGGCGGGCGTCGTGGGTGGGGCGGGGGTGTTCCAGGCGGCGTTCCAGGTGGGCGCGGGGGCGGTGGCGGCCGGGGGAATGACGGAAGCGGGACCGGGGCCGGACGATTGGCCGTCCAGAAACTCCTTGCAGTGCTTGCACTTTTTCGCCGTCGCCAGAATCGTTTCGCCGCAGAACGGACAGTCCTTCGTGTCGCCCCGCGGCGGCGAAGACTGGTCCGGCGGCTGCGACGGTCCAGCCGGCGGCAGGACCGTCGCCACCGTCGGGATTTTGACCGCCGCCACCGGCGTCGGCACGTCGATCACGCCGCCGCATCCCGGACACTTGATCTTCCGCCCGGCCAAATGGTTGGAAATCCCCAGTTTCTTCCCACATCCGCACGTATGTTGGATCGGCATAATGCTGCCCCTGTTCCTGTTTCCGAATGAACACTACCGCGCACCATTGGCACGCAACCATCGTTTGGCGTCTTCCGTTCCCGCCGCGGTTAAGGGCGTCTGACCGTCGTTGTTCGCGGCGTTCACGTCCGCGCCTTGCGTCTTCAGCCACTTCATGGGGGTTGTCCTTTTCCAAAGATGGACCGGGCCGCGATCACCAGCCGGCGGGGATGGGGCTTCCCGCGGGCACGGTGCGAATTCGGATGGTGTCCGATCCCGAGTTGGTCCGCGGCGCGTTCCGGGTGTTTCCCGCGCCGTTGGCACGCAGCCACTGCGCGGCGGCGTCCTGACGGGCCGCCTGCGCCGCGGACAACGGCGTCCCGCCGGTCTTGCTCGCGGCGTTGACGTCCGAACCTTGTTCTTTCAACCACCGCATGGCGTCGATGTGGCCGTTCGCCGCGGCCGCGAACATCGGCGTCTGACCGTTGGTGTCCTTGACGTTATACGCCTTCAACCACTTCATGGCCTCGACGTGTCCGCCTGTGGCTGCCGCGAACATCGGCGTTTGACCGTCGTTGGCGCGGGCATTGCTGTTCGCGCCCTGATCCTTCAACCACTTCATGAGGTCGAGTTGGCCTTTCACGGCCGCCGCGAATATCGGAGTGCAACCGTCGTCGTTCTTGACGTTGACGTCCACACCCTGTTCTTTCAGCCACTTCATCGCGTCCAGATGACCGTTAAAGGTCGTCCAATACATCAACGAACAACCCACGTTGTCCTTGGCGTTGACGTCCGCGCCCTGTTCCTTCAACCACGCCATGGCGTCGACGCGGCCTCCCTCGGCCGCACCGAACATCGGCGTCTTTCCATCGGTGGCCTTGGCGTTGACGTCCGCGCCCTGCGACTTCAGCCACGTCATGATCTCGACGTGCCCTCCCCAGGCCGCGAAGAACATCGGAGTGGACCCCCAGTTGTTTCGGGCGTTGAGGTCCGCGTTTTGCGTCTTGAGCCATTCCAGCACATCCAGCCGGCCGTCGCGGGCGGCGTGGTGGGCCAGGGTGTGACCGCGGTTGTCCTTTTCATTGACCCGCAGTCCGGCCGCCCGCACCCAGTCCGCGACCGTGGCGCTCTTGTCGGGAACCACCGTTCGTGTGCTGTAGGCATTGCCCTGGACCGCGGTGTTACCGCGCAGCCACTGCGCGGCGGCTTCCTGACCCGCCTCGACCGCCACCGACAAGGCCGTCGTCTGACCGTCGATGGCCTTGGCGTTGACGTCCGCACCTTGTTCCTTCAACCACGCCATGGCCGTGACGTGACCGGCCTGGGCGGCCAGGAACATCGGTGTCTGGCCCAGGTGGGCCCGCGCGTTGATGTTCGCACCCTGCGACTTCAACCACGCCATGGCCTCGACCTGACCGTTAAAGGCGGCCAGGAATATCGGCGTCTGACCCAGGTTGGCCCGGGCGTTGACGTCCGCGCCCTGCGACTTCAACCACGTCATGGCCGCCACCTGACCGTTAAAGGCCGCCGAAAATATCGGCGTCTTCAAGTAATTGTCACGGGCGCTGACGTTTGCGCCCTGCGACTGCAACCAGACCATCGCGTCGACCTGGCCCCTCTCGGCCGCCAGAAACATCGGTGTCATGCCGTAATTGTCCTTGGCGTGGATGTCCGCGCCCTGCGACTTCAACCATTTCAGCACATCAACCCGGCCTTCCAGGGCGGCGTAGTGCGCCAGGGTGTGACCCTGGCTGTTCCGTTCATTGATGCGCAGGCCCGCCGACTGCACCCACTCGTCGACCGTTCTCGCCTGACCGGAACCGGGAGCGTCCGGCCTTGCGCCGTTGGCCGTGGAGAGCAGCCAGGTTTTGGCGTCCTCGTTTCCCGTCACGGACAAGGGCGTCGACTGGGCATCGCTGGCCTTGATATCGACATCGACGGCGGCGCCTTGTTCCTTCAACCACACCATGACGTCGTTATGGCCTTTCGCGGCCGCCACGGCGAACGGCGTCACGTTCCGCCGGTTTTTGATGTCGATGGCCGCGCCTTGCGTCTTCAACCACTTCATGGCGTCGACATGGCCCGACATGGCCGCAATATACATCGGAGTCCAATCGTCCCGGTCACGGGCGTTGACGTTCGCCCCTTGAGACCGCAGCCACTTCATCGTGTCCACCTGGCCGGTCCAGGCGGCAAAAAACATCGGCGTCATTCCGTGGGTGTCCGCGACGTCGATGCCCGCGCCCAGTTCCTTCAACCATTCCAGCACATACACGCGGCCTTCCGCGGCGGCGAAGTGCGCCAGCGTCCGACCCTGACCGTCGGCCTCTTTGACCCACAGCCCTTTCGTTTCGGCCCATTCCTCCCCGCGCGTCCCCTTCGCGCCGTTGGCCCGCAGCCAGTCCCGGATTTCCTCCGAACTCGCCACGGTGAAGGGCGACCGGATGTAGTTGTCCTTGGCGTTGACGTCCGCGCCTTGTTCTTTCAGCCACTTCATCGTGTTGAGATGGCCTTTCGCGGACGCCGGAAACATCGGCGTTCGACCGTCGTTGTCCTTGGCGTTGATGTCCGCGCCATGCGATTTCAACCACGTCATGGCCGCGATGTGGTTCGACAACGCCGCCATGAAGATCGGCGTCCATCCGTCGTAGGCCTTGGCGTTGACGTCCGCGCCATGCGACTTCAACCACGTCATGGTCTCGATCCGGCTTAATCCGGCCGCCGCGAACATCGGCGTCCAGCCTTCATTGTCCTTGGCGTTCAGGTCCGCGCCTTGTTCCTTCAACCACGCCAACGCGCCGACATGGCCTTCCGCGGCGGCGAAGTGCACCAGGGTTCTCCCCCGGTCGTCGGTTTTGTTGACCCGCAGCCCCTTCGTTTGGGCCCACGCCTCGCACTCGCGCGCTTCCCACGCGCCGTGGGCTTGCAGCCACGCTTTGGCTTCGTCGCTGCCCGCCTGCGACAGCGGCGTCAAACCGTCCTGGTCCTTGGCGTTGACATCGGCGCCTTTTTCGCACAACCATTGCATGGCCGCGAGGTGACTTTTCCGGGCCGACAGAAACAGCGGCGTGACGCCACGCTGGGCTTTCGCGTTGACGTCCGCACCGTGCGACGCGAGCCATTTCATCGCGTCGATCTGGCCTGTCTCGGCGGCCAGAAACATCGGTGTCATGCCGTACATGTCCTTGGCATTGAAATTGGCATTCTGCGTCGCCAGCCAGTCCAGCACGTCGATCCGGCCTTCCGCGGCCGCCAGGTGCGCCAAGGTGCGATTCTGACCGTCCGTTTCATGGGCCCGAAGTTCTTTTGCGCTCGCCCACTCCTCGACCGGCCGCGACGGAGGCGGGGGCGGGGGAGAAATCAGGGTGTTTTTCACCGCGACCGCCACGACAATCAGCACCACGATCACCACGGCGGCGATGACGGCAATCCGAAAAATGGGGCGCGAGTAAAACGGCGGCGCCGGAGGGGCCGACAGGGACCTCCAATAACTGCCGTCGTCCACGCCCGCCATGTCGGCAGATTGCGGTGGACGGGAGTGCACGGCCGGCGGCATGCGGGCGGGTCTCGGCGGTGTGCGTTCGGGCATCGCGGCCGACGGCACTTCCACCACGCCTCCGCAGGCGGGACACTTCATTTTCCTGCCCATCAGGTGGTCGGGAATTTTCAGTTTCTTTCCGCAATCGCAGACATGCTGGATCGGCATGAAGTCCTTCCTTTTCTGACCTTATATAGAACAATGATTGTTCTGGGAATTGGGGTTATATAAAACGGGGGGGGGGGGGGGGGACCGGGAAAATTGGGGAAATTTGGTGGAAAAAAACCCCCCCCCCCCCGCGGAGAAAAAAAGGGCAAAGGAAACGGCCGGCG
>Ga0123353_10002005_pt1 | contig 25163 bp, 26 predicted proteins | sample TergutLab28metaG_3_FD_92763 | JGI IMG/M metagenome (GOLD analysis project Ga0123353, IMG submission 92763) | Labiotermes labralis P3 segment gut microbial communities from Petit-Saut dam, French Guiana - Lab288 P3 | ecosystem: Host-associated > Arthropoda: Insects > Digestive system > Gut ...
GGCGGACTACCACTTCACCACCGTCACGCCGGTGCTGGGCGTGGTGAGCCTCGGCCCGGGCCACAGCTTTGTCATGGCGGATATCCCCGGCCTCATCGAGGGGGCCAGCCGGGGCGTGGGCCTGGGTCACGCCTTTTTGCGCCATGTGGAGCGCTGCCGTATGCTGGTGCATATCCTGGACGTGGCAGGCAGCGAGGGCCGCGACCCCGTCGAGGATTTCTGCGTAATCAACCGCGAGCTGAAGGAATTCCACCCCGAGCTGGCCGGCCGCCCCCAGATCGTCGCCGCCAACAAGATCGACCTGGCGACCCCCGAGCAGCTCGCCCGCCTGCGCGCATACATCATGGAGCAAAACCTGGAATACTATGAGATCTGCGCCCCCATCCAGGAGGGCACAAAAGAGTTGATCAACGCCGTGGCGCGTATGCTGGCGGCCCTGCCGCCCATCAAGCGCTACGAGGCCGAGGCCCTGCCTCCTCCCGCTGTCGATCAATATCCCGAAAGTCCCTTCAATCTCACCATCGAAGAGGGCATTTACTCCATCGAGGCCCCCTGGCTATTACGTATTCTGCGTAATAGCGATATGGACGACTACGAATCCCTGCAATATTTCCAGCGGGTGCTGCAATCCAGCGGCATACTGGAGGCCCTGGAGGCCGCCGGGATCCAGGAAGGGGACACGGTATCCATCTATGATTTCGAGTTTGACTATGTGCGATAATTCAGAATTCAGAATTCAGAATTCAGCATTGTATTCCCCCCTGGCTCTGGCCTTCCTGGGCGACGCCGTCTTCGATATCCTGGTGCGCGAACAGTTGCTGCTCGAGGCCAACCGCCCCGTGCGCGACCTGCACCGGGAAAGCGCGCGGCAAGTCAACGCCGGGGAGCAGGCGCGGGCCATGCTGAAGCTCGCCCCTCTGCTCACGGAGGAGGAGGCCGCCGTGCTGCGGCGCGGGCGCAACGCCAAGCCCGGCCATGTGCCCCCCGGCTGCACCCGGGAGGAATATGCCCGCGCCACGGCGCTCGAGGCCCTGTTCGGCTGGCTGTGGCTCAGCGGTCGGTTCGACCGCGCGCGGGAACTGTTTGGGATACTGGAAGGAGGAAACCAAAGTGAATGAGCCTGTGCAGCCGGAGCAAAGCGATCACGAGGATGTTTTTCAGCCGGTTCACGCATGGAGGCAAGCGAAGCCGGAGCAGACAAAACAAGAAGATGATCGGCACAAAAAAGCGCGGCCGATTTCAACAGAAACAGTTACATCGTTGATTTTAGGGATGGGCGCTATAGCTGGTCAATATCTCCCCCAGTTTTTTAGTACGTACGTCACTAAGCTTATTACCTGGGGTTGGTGGTTTACATGCATATCTTTCATGGCGCTTTTCGGCGTGATTTTCGGTATTGCGGCATGGAAGCACGCCGGAGCAAAAAACAAGCTTCTTGCTGCCTTGGGCCTGATCGTTTCACTCCTTGCGTTTGTGCTGATTATTGCTTCTTTCAGGCCCGGCCCGCCGAAAGATGATCCATCGCTGACGACGACCGACTGGTGGACGACCTTGGGCAACTGAGAGAACTGTTTGCTATGACATGGTTAATGTCCCCCGGTAGCTTGCGGCAGCCGTCAGGATCGCCCCCAATGGAGCGAAGCGGAATGACTGGGGGAGATGCCGCCGCCCGCAAGGGCCATCTGGCGGCAGAGGGGGTAAATAACGGGCTCAGCGGGCGCTTTGACCGTGCAAGGGATGAGGAGGCTGCGCATGTTTCAACCATACAAGGTGATTTGCAGTAGGCTTCGGAGTATAGACCGGAGAGCGGCAGTGCCGCTGGCTTTGGGGCTGGGTTCTTTGTTATCTTACATCATTCCCGGTTTTGGTGTCATTGTGGTGTTGTTCGCGGCGCCTGTCGGCGTTATCTATGGGATTATAGGTGTATGTAAGGGTCCTGGCGTGCAAAGCCGCGTTCTCGCGGCCATAGGGCTGCTTTGCTCCATCCTTGCGCTTGTACTGTTGTTCGGCCTGGGGATTCCATGGTTGCCCGGCCCGCCCTATGATGATCCGCCGATAGAGCCCCCAATGACGACGACCGACTGGTGGACTACCCTGAACGGCTTGCAATGAAACGATCGATCTCCTCGGCGGCTCACGGCAGCCGTCAGGATCGCCCCCAATGGAGCGAAGCGGAATGCATTGGGGGGAGATGCCGCCGCCCGCGAGGGCAAATTGGCGGCAGAGGGGATGAGAAAAACGGCGGAAGGAGGGGCAGCATGAAAAAAATGATAAGGCGACCGCTTCGCTGAACAACAAAGCAATTGCTTCCCTCGTTTTCGGCGTTGTATCCATTTTGGCTTGGATAATCCTTTACTTCGTCAGTGCTTCTCTGGTGATTAACATAGCGTCATTCGTAGGATTTGCCTTGTCGTTGGCCGGCTTCTTTTTGGGCGCTTCAGTAAGCAGGAATCCTCTTGCAGAAAAACGCGGCATCGCAAAAGCAGGCTTCATATGCTCCGCAATTGCATTCTTACCATATTTTCTGATGATGATTGGACTACTATAGTTTCCGGGTGAGGGAACTGTTTGGGATGATATGAGTTGCACCCTGGTGGCTCACCGCAGCCGTCAGGATCGCCCCCATGGAGCCGCAGGCGGAATGCATTGGGGGAGATGCCGCCGCCCGCGAGGGCAAATTGGCGGCAGAGGGGTAAAAAAGGGCGGTTCAACTGGTGATTCGCATTATCATTCACCGTGCGGCAAAAAATAATGAGCAAGAGCGCCGCGTTGGCGCTCTTCTTCTTTTCCCCTGTCAAGGCTTGCTTCGCAAGACTATTCACCCTTTCCCCCTTCCCCGAATATGATGGAGGGAATAGGAGGCGAAACTATGGATCAACATCGAATCGCCGCGGTGCTGGGCGGCGACTCGCGGCAGCCATTTGCCGCGCGCGCCTTTGAAGCCGCCGGATGGGAGGTGCGGCGGTATCAGGTGCCGGCGACCGGCATCGAGGCGGGTGAGGAAGCCGAAACCCTGGAAGAGGCGCTGCGAGGCGCCGAAGCGGTGCTGCTGCCGGTGCCCTGTAAGGGGATCGATATAGGGGAACTGTGTGTACATTTAACGGAAGAGATGACGCTGTTCGGCCTGCTGCTGCCGGACGATCTGCGCACGCGGTGTGCTGAGCAGGGCATCCCCTGCCATGACCTGCTGGAGCGGGAGGATTTCGCCACCCTCAACGCGATTTCCACGGCGGAGGGGGCCATCGCCGAGGCTATCGCCGCGAGCGCGGGCAACCTGCACCTCAGCCACGCCCTGGTGCTGGGCTACGGGCGCTGCGCCAAGCCGCTGATCAAAAAGCTGCAAGGCTTCGGCGCGCGTACTACAGTTGCGGCACGCCGCTGGGAGGCCGCCTGCGCGGCGGTGGCCGACGGCTGCGAGGTCCTCGATTTCATGCTGCTGCCCTACCATTTGCCGCGCTTCGCATATATATTCAACACAGTGCCCGCGCTGGTTCTGGAGGAGGCCCATCTGCTGCGTCTCGCCCCCGAGGCCGTGGTCATCGATATCGCCTCGGCCCCCGGCGGGGTGGATTTCGAGGCCGCGGAGCGCTTGGGCGTCTACGCGAAGCTGTGCCTGGGGCTGCCGGGCAAGTACGCGCCCCGGGCGGCGGGGGAGAGCATCGCCCAGATCGCCCGCGTCATTCTGGAGGAACAGGAGGGAGCCGTATGGAACAGGGATTGGAGCGGATCCGCGCCGGTATCGGGCTGACAGGCTCCTTCTGCACCTATGACAGCGTTTTCGCTGCCCTGGAGGAGATCAAGCGCAATCATCCCGGAATCGACCTGACCTTTGTGCTGTCCTATCACGCACAGTCTATCAGCTGCCGCTTCTGCGCCCCGGAGGATACCCTGGCGCGCATAGAAAGCCTAAGCCCCCGCCCGCCCGTCGCCGATATCGCCGCGGCGGAGCCCCTGGGCCCGAAAAATATGCTGGATCTCTTCGTCATCGCCCCCTGCACGGGCAACACCCTGGCGAAGCTGGCCTGCGGCATCACGGATGGCCCCGTCCTCATGGCCGCCAAGGGCCATCTGCGCAACGGCAAGCCCCTGCTGCTTTTCCTTGCCAGCAATGACGCTCTGGGCCTAAACCTGCGCAACATCGGCACGCTGCTCACCGCCAAGCACATCTTCTTCGTTCCCTTCGGGCAGGATAGCCCTGCGGCCAAGCCCAACTCCCTCGTGGCCCGCCCGGAGCTCCTTTCCGCCGCCATGGCCGCCGCCCTGCGGGAAGAGCAGCTGCAGCCGGTGATCGTGTAAAATAGTCCATAAACCAGAACGTTGTATATCTTCTTATGCAACGTTCTTTCTTGACCACATTTGATAAAACAACAAAAGGCTTGATTTTTTGCAGCGGATAGAGTAAAATAGAAAAGGAGGTGGAACCATGCGGCTCTATTTGGAAACAACGATGTTTAACTATTTCTTTGACACCGAACGGGAGGGGCATGAGGATACCGTCCGATTGTTTGAAGCCATCGGCACGGGAGAACACGAAGGCTATACATCTGAATATGTGCAAATCGAACTCCGGGATGCCTCTGAGCCCAAGCAGGGCAGAATGCTTGCATTGATTGCGCAATATGGTATACAAGTGCTTGAAACTTCGAAAGAAGCCGACTACTTGGCTGATGTCTATGTCAGGCATGGGGTCATCCCCGAGCGGTATCGCTTTGACAGCACGCACATTGCCTGCGCGTCAGTTTACGGATTGGACTATGTCCTCTCCTATAACTTTAGACATATCAACCGGGCTAAAACCAAGTTGCTGACGGAACGGATCAACCGAAACGAAGGCTATGGCTCCGTGATTATCTGCACCGCAAAGGAGGCGCTGGAAGATGAACAACCCAATTGAGGATGCCTTGGACGCGACCCGTATCAAGCTCTATGAACAAACAAAACACATGACTGCCGAGGAACGCACGGCGTATATCCGATCCCTGGCGGCGCCGGTCAACGAGAAGTATCATATCACTCCCGTGAGACTTCCCATTATCCGGCGCCAGCCGCAGGGCCGCTCCCTCAGCACCTAATCTCATGGGCGCCCAATCCTCTATGCTGCCCTGTAAACCCCGCCGCAGCCTCCTACAGCCCTGCTACCAGCCTCGCGATCATCTCTTCGCATGCCCTGTTCAGCCCGTCAAAATCCATGCCTTCGATATAGATCTCCTCCATCCTGCCGTGCGCGGCGCGCTGTGCGGCGAGGGTCTGCACTGCTTTGCCTGTCAGCAAATCGAACATAGCTTCGTTGTAGTTCAGCGCCCCGCTGTGCGTTTCCAGGCCGTGAATGAAATCCGAAAACTGAATCTCGCGGGCGTGGGCCGGGAACCGCGCCCGGCAGAGCCTGTTTTGCGTGAAGAAGCCCAGGCGGAGTTCCGGCACGATCAGGTGCTCCGGCGCGCCGGGGTCGAGGGGGCGGCACAGGCGCTCCGTGTCGAGGCCCCGCAGCCCTGCGGCCCGCTGCATGTGCTCGAGGAACGCGTCCGTGCCCATGCCGGGCTCCCCGCGCAGCACGACCACCGTGTCCAGGTCCGTCAGGCTGTCTAGGGTGTTGACAAAGCCTTCGGGCGTCAGCGCGTCGGCGAAAAATCGCCGCGTATGCCCTGTTTTGCCGGGGCTGCCCGTGCCGTCGAAGAGGCCGAGCGCTTCCAGGATACATGCGTTCAGCTTGCCACGGTCAAGGAATTGCCCCCGCAGGCGCGCGCTGTCCTGATGCAGGGCCCAGGCCGCCGCCAGGTATGCGTAGGCCCTGGCGCAGCACTCTTTTTTCGTCCGGGAAAGCCGCGCCAGTTCCTCTCTGTGGGGCTGCACGGCGGCTGGGTCGATGAACGCGGCCATGTCGAACAGCATGTCGCGGGCCACGGGCAGGGCGGGGTCCTGCACATGGGGCGCCGTGCCGTCCACGATGCAAGTGCGCGCCCCGGGCACGCGGATGCCGTCCAGGCTGGCGGGGTCGTTGGAGCACCAAAAATATTCCACCGGGCAGCCCCGGGCCGCGAAAGCCGCCGCCGCCTTTTTCATGAACGTCGCCTTTCCGCTGCCCGAGGCGCCCTTCAGGCAGAGCGTGCGCTCGCCTTCGCGCGCGATCTCGCCGAAATAGCTGAAGAATCCACCGGGCGTGTTCCCGCCGGGGAAAAAGCTTCTGGACATAGAATCCCCCCCTGGCTGCATTGCCATTCGCATAGAAGGCTTATAGTGCATTCTATGCGCGGAGGGCATAGTGCATCACATCTTCCTGTCGTAATACCGGGCTGCCGCCAAAAATATCAGGGCGTGCAAAAACAGCGCGGCAACCGCCAGCATCGCCGCCGCGCGCAGGCCCATGAGCAGCAGAGCGATAATCAGCGCCAGCAGCAGCAGCAGGGTTGCCAGGAAGGACTGCTGCCCGGCCTTGCCCCGCACCAGCTGGCTGCGCTCGTCGTTTTGCTCGATTTCCATCTGCCGCGCCTTGTCGGGGCGCCATCTGCGGTAGATGGCGAGGGCCAGGCGGAAGGCGAGCAGCGAGCTTCCCAGGCCCAGCAAAAACCCGCCGAGGAACGGGTTATCGGGCAAGAACTTGCTTGCGAGAAAACTCGCGGGCAGGGCCAGTATCGCCACAATGGTGATTGCGTTTAAAATCCAGCCGGATGGCTTGCATGGTCTCATTTGTTTTCCTCCTTATAGATAAAAATTTCTTCGATCGTCAGCCCGAAATACCGGGCAAGCTTGAATGCCAGCAAAATGGATGGGTTGTAGCGCCCGCTTTCCAGCGAACTGATGGTTTGGCGCGAAACCTCCAGGGCGCCGGCCAGCTCCTCCTGCCGTATGCCCCGCTGTTTCCGCAGTTCCTCCAGCCGGTTGTCCAAACGCATTCCTCCTTAAACAAAAATGTAAAGCCAGCTTTCCATTTCATTATAGCATAGGCGAAATGAAATGTCAAGCTAACTTTCCACAATTTTTAGAATTTTTTCAGGAATCGGGAAACGCGATCTTCACCAGATGCACGCAACGCCGTAGGCTGGAATATGCTCGTCCGCCGTGACGACTGCCAGCCCTTCGCAAATCGCCGCCGCAACCAGAAGCCGGTCGAACGGATCCCGGTGGTGAAAGGGCAGCAATTCCACCTGTGCCACATGGCTGCGCGTGATCGGCAGCATAAGGAAGCCGTTGCCGTCGGCCATTTTGTAAAATTCCCCTACTCCATTGGTCAACCGGAATTTGCCGATGCTGTTTTTGACAGCTACCTCCCAAGCGGAAGCCATGCTGACGAATTTTTGATTGCCGTCGCTGAAAATTGCTTCTTTCGCCGCATCCGAGAGCTTCGGTGAATTCCCCGCCAGCCAAAGCACTGTGTGCGTATCTAACAAAAAATTCATCACATATACTCCCTGAAATCCTCAAGCGGCTCGTCAAAATCATCTGACATCCATATTTTTCCTTCCCAACCGCCCAATTTCGGCACGTTGCCGCTTATCGGCTGGATTTCCAGCGGAAATGTGTTCTTGTTGATGGCCTGCCGCAGGAAGATATTCACTGCGGTGGTCATGTCCATGCCCAGGCGGCCAAACAGCAACTGCGCCGCTTTTTTTACTTCGGCGTCTGTGCGTATATTGATGTTTGCGCTTGCCATGTTACTCCCTCCTCTCAGATGTCTATTATAGCATAGTATACGCACATTGTCAATACATTATTTTGCAACAGCCTTACCACGGCTTCCCATACCTTGCGCCTCGGAGCATCAATTCCGACACGAATTCCTCGCCCGTCCAGGCCGCGCCCCACACATTCGCCCAGCCCTCGCAGTAGAGCTTGTAGTAGACGTGCTGGGTGGCCTTGGTGTCGTGCATCTTCAAAAAAACCGGCAGGTTGCACCAGATGGCCGAGGGCAGGGCTACCGCGGGCCAATACAGCGGCCCGAACAGAATCGACTGCACGCAGTGGCCCATTTCGTGGATGCGGCTGTCGTGGGTCCAGGCGTCGTCCGGGTTTTTCGCGATGTATTTTCCGTTGACGAAAATAAACATGCCCAGAGAAACCCCGCCGAAGCGCTTTTTCGTGTCCACATAGGTCAGGACCGCGCCGTGGTAGCGCTCGCTGCGGTGCTTGCCGGAGCGCGACAGCAGCAGATACCCGATCCCCCCCGCGATATTCTGGCTCAGCGCCCAGGTCCACTGTAGTAAGTAAAAGATTGCCAGCCGCACACCCTGTTTCCCCATTCCTGATTCCTGCCTCCTATTTGTGATATTTTCCCCCTGTGTTGATCTGAAACGCCCGGTAGAGCTGTTCCAGCAGCATTACCCGCGCCAGCTGGTGTGGGAACGTCATGGCCGACATGGAAAGCCGCAGCCCCGCTTTGGCCTTGAGGTCTTCGCTCAGGCCATGGGAGCTGCCTATCATAAATACGATGTCCGGCTGCGTCTCGGCCCATGCGGCGAGCTGCTCGGAAGTCATCTGCCGCCCCTGCGCGCACAGCGCCGCCGTGCCCGCCCCTCGGGGGATCCTCGGCAACGCAAGCTTTGCCTCCTGTTCCAGCGCGGCGCGAATCTGCGCCGGGGAGGGCTCGTCCGGCAATAGGGCAGGGGAGAGCTCGATGGTCTCCAGCCTGCAATAAGCCCCCAGGCGCTTTTCATATTCCGCGCAGGCCAGCCGCCAGTGGTCTTCCTTCAGCCTGCCGAAGCAAATCAGCTTAATGCGGCGCGTGGGATGCACCTCCTGCCAGACGTTAGATGCTAGGCATTACGTGTGAATCTACTTTTCAGCGACTAAGGCCTCATCACCTCCTCTGCCCTGTGGGCATCTCCCCACCTGCGGAAACCGTCAGGATCGCCCCCAATGGAGCTAGCGTCTCCTACTGGAGCTAGCGTCTCCTACTGGAGCTAGCGTCTCCTACTGGAGCTAGCGTCTCCTACGGAGCCGCAGGCGGAATGGCTGGGGGAGGTGTCGCGGCGACCCCGGAGGGGCCGAAGTGCGGCAGAGGGGGTGAATAAAGCAGATGGCTGCTCCTCAACTGGTGATTCGCATTGTTGTCTGCCGTCTAAAGCCTAAAATCCGAAAAATCCGGCGGCGGGGGGATCTGCGGCTCCTCGTCCGCGTTTTCGCCCTCCTCCGGCGGCGCCGGTTCCTCATAGGGAGGCTGGAATTCGGCCTGGGCATAGGGGTAGGGCTGCATAAAGGGGTATGGCAGGTATGAATAGGCCGACAGGTAGTAGGCCGGCATTTCATAGCCGGGCATGGGGCCCGGCATCGGCATGGGGGAAAGATAGGTAGGGTCAGGATACATGGTGCGCGCTCCTCGCAACTGCATTTCTTCAGGACGCTGGCGTCCTCTACAGTATATGCGGTAGCGGCTATTGCGGTACTTGCTCCAGCAGGCGCATCAGCCCGAGGTAGAATTCCCGGATGCCGGGCGTGCCGTCCACCTGCTTCATGCCCCCCACGAAGTCGTAATGGTCCCAGCCTATGATGAGCGGCATCACCTGCCACACGCCGGCCTCAAGCTTTTTCGGGTTATAAGTCTGATAGGGCTCCCCGGCGGGCGCGCGGGCGGAAACCACGTTCACCAGGCCGTCGTTGGGGGCCCAGGTTTCGTCCACCAGGGTGCCCCCTGCGGTGGTGAAGGGCGCGCGCTTCTGCCCCATGGCCGTGGCCGGGGTGTGGAACAGGAACCATATGTCGTCCCCTGGAACCTGGCTGCCCCTGCCGTCGTCCTCGGTCACCTGGGCGGCATAGCTGAAATAGTAGACCCCAGGCAGGCAGGAAAGGCCCTTGTTCACGGCGGCCGCGCCATCGATGCTCAGATCCCATTCGGCATTGTCTTTGCCGTCGTTGAAGTTGCTGTAGTCGCGCAGCATATTCCAGGGGGTCCGCAAAAAGTCCCGGAAGGTCAGGTGGAAGTGCGTCAGGTGGTAGGGGTAGGCGTCCCCCACAAAGGGCACAACCCCGCCGGCGATCCCCATGGCGTTCAGGAGCAGTATGAGGGTCCGCGTGCCGTCGATCCCCGGCTCCATGGAGGAACTGCCGTTGTGGGGGGCCCCCAGGGTGGTGATGGAGGCGACGCGCCCCTTCAGCTTGCCGGAAAACAGGGGGGAAAGCTCTGCTTTGGGAGTGGCCTCCCGTTCGGCGGCGCTGCCCTCCTCGCACAGCTGGGCGAACAGCCGCGCGGTAGCCCCGCCAAAGCTGTGGCCGATCAGGTGGAGCTCACGGCCGGGCTCTCCCCAGCCGGGTACCAGGGGTTCGCCGTAGTCCTCCCCGCAGCGCTCGTGGTTGTGGGCCGCCGAATGGGCCGCGCCGTAGTCCACCCGCGTGCCGGTGATATGGGCGTAAAGCTCGCAGGCGCGGTCCCACGCGCTGGAGACCGGCCCCAGGCTGGCCGCGTAGCATTCATAGCCCTCCCCGGCGAGGTAATCCTTCATGCTGCCCGCGTTCATCCCCCATTGGGGCAGGTACTTGTCTATGGGCACGCCCTCGCCCCAGCCCGCCAGCCCGTGCACGAACACCACAGGTGCGAGGTCCCGGGGCGCTGCCGGCTGCTTGGGCGCGACGAGGCCCGCGTGGCCCAGCAGGAGCTGCACTATCGTCATCAGGATCGCGAGGAAGGTTCTCGACAGGCTCTTTACAATGCTGGCAAACATGGCGGCGCCTCCAAAACATTCGTCATATCTAGCGTCTAATATCTAACATCTAAAGTCTAAAACCTTCCGCCCTGCACTTGGCGATATACGCCCGCACCTCTTCCAATGTGGGCATGAAGCTCGAGCAGCCGTGGGCCCCCACCAGCAGCGAGGCCGAGGCGCTGCCCAGCTCCAGGCAGTCCATGAGGGGCCAGCCCTCGAACAGGCCGTAGAGGAAGGCCGAGGCGTAGCCGTCCCCCCCGCCGAAGGATTTCAGCGCCTGCACGGGGAAGGGCTTGATGCTGAAGCTCTCTCCCCCCGCGTAGGCGGTGGAGCCTTTCTTGCCGTGCTTAATCACGACAATTTTAGCGTTTTGTTTTTGCCAATGGGCGGCGGTGGCCTCGTCCGTGCCGGGCAGGCCCAGCAGGGCCTCCGTGAGGTCGTATTCCTCCCGGCTGCCCAGGATCACGTCCGCCGCCTCCGCCGCGCGGGCGTAATACAGGGCGATTTCGTCGCGGCTCACCCAATTGTAGGGCCGATAGTCGATGTCGAACACGATGGGCGTGCCGACATTCTGCGCCAGGGCGACGGCCTTCAGTGCGGCCTCCCGGGAGGGGCTCTGGGCTAGGGAGGTCCCCGAGATCAGCAGGGCTTTTGCGCTCCTGATATATTCCTCGTCGATGTCCCCCGGCTCCAGGCTGAGATCCGCGATGTCGTTGCGGTACATCAAAATGCTGCTCTCGTCCCGGCTGAGGATCTCCGTGAAGGTCAGGCCCAGCTTTTCGCCGTGCTCGCAGCGCCGCACGCGGCTTACGTCCACCCCCTCCCGGGTGAACTCGCCGATCACGTAGTCGCCGAAGCGGTCGTCGCTCACTCGGCAGAAGAAGCCGCACTTTTTGCCCAGGCGCGCCAGCCCCACGGCGATGTTCGCCGGGCTGCCCCCCAGGTACTTCTTGAAGGTAGTGCTTTCGGCCAGGGTCTGGAAGTAGTCCACGGGATTGAAGTCGATGGCCGCGCGGCCCAGCAGCACCAGGTCGAAGGGGCGCGCGGGGGCGAAGGTGAGGTTGTACATGGCGGGCCTCCTGAATAATTGCATTTATTGGGGGGAGCAAAAAAAGCAGCCGCTATCCATCCCCACCATTATACCAAACCCACCCCCCCAAAGCAAGCCCAGTTTGTAAAATTTTTTCCGTGCATGCATAAAGGGGATTGACGCGCGCATTTGGGTATGCTAGAATCATACTATACTGGGGAGGCCAGCATGCAGGAATATAAAATCCCCAAGCATTTCCCCCTGGATATGGCGGGGGCCGTCTTCCCCGCCGCGCGCACCCGCGATCAGAACGAGACCCACCGCATAGGTTTCCTGCTGAAGGAGGAGGTCGATCCCGGCCGCCTGCGCCGGGCCCTGGAGGATCTGCACCCGCGCTTTCCTTCCTTCTTCGTCAGCGTGCGCCGCGGCTTTTTCTGGTATTACCTCGAGCGCACGCGCCGCCTGGATACGGCGCGCCTGGTGCGGCGGGAAAAGGACTATCCCTGCCGCCCCATACGCATTTTCAGTCCCGACACCCCCGCCATGCGCGTGCTTTACGACCGCCGGCGCCTCTCGGTGGAGCTGGCCCACCTGGTGACCGACGGCGGCGGGGCGGCGGTGTTCATGAAGGCCCTGCTGGCGCGCTATATGGAGCTGGGCGGCATGGAGGTGCCAAAGGGAATCCGGGAGTTCCCCTGCGGTTTGACAGATCTGAGCGCGCCCCCGCGCGCCGAAGAGCTGGCCGACGATTACCGCACCTTCTACACGAAGTCCCGGGGAGAGCTCCCGGCGCAGGCCGCCGCGTACCAGTACCGCCCGCCCTACGCGCCGGATTACCTGAAGATGCTCCACGCCATGGTGCCCCTGGAGGATATCCTCCCCCGCATCAAGGCTCTGGGCCTCACCGTAACGGATTACCTCATGGCCGTGTATCTATACGCCTTTTACACCGCCGACCCGCGCGCCAAAAACAGCCGCAAACCCCTCGTGATCGGCGTCCCCGTCTCCCTGCGCAAATTCTATCCCAGCCGGAGCCTGCGCAATTTTTCCCTTTATGCCAACCTGGCTTTCGCCCCCCGCGCCAAAGAGGATTTCACCTTCGAGGACATCCTGGAGACCATGCGGGGCAAGCTGGCGGCGGCCGTCACCCGGGAGGAGATGCACGCGCTGCTGTGCCGGAACGTGGCGCTGATGAAAAATCCCCTCATGCGGGCGCTGCCCATGGCCCTCAAGCGCCCCGCGATGAAGCTGGGCTACAACCTCATCGGCGAGAGCGCGAACACCGCCGTCCTGACCAACTTGGGACCCTTCGACCTGCCGCCCTGCCTGGCCGAACGGGTTCAGGCTGTGGAAACGCTGGTGGGCGGCTCACGGCGGGGGCGCCTCCTGTGCGCCGTGCTCTCCGACGAGCGCCTGCTGCACCTGTATTTCAGCGGCGCAACCCAAAAGACCGATATCCAGCGCGCCTTTGTCCGCCATTTGGCGGATGAGGGGATGCGTGTCCGCGTCGAAAGCAATATCCGGGAGGAAACATGAATTCTGTAGGGGTGGCTTGCAAGCCACCCGGATTACATAACATTCGCATGCACGAAAGGATGATAACCCCATGAGCGTCTTCGCCCAATACCCAGAGATTACTTACGCGCCCGATTCGGAATCCCCCCTGGCCTTCCGCTGGTACAACCCCGAGGAGCTCATCCTGGGCAAGCCCATGCGGGAGCACCTGAAGTTCGCCATGGCCTGGTGGCACACCCTTTGCGCCGAGGGCGCCGACATGTTCGGCCCCGGCACCGCCGACAAGAGCTTCGGTGCTGGCACAGCGGACTACTTAGAACATGCCAAGGCGAAAGCCGACGCGGGCTTCGAGCTCATGCAAAAGCTGGGCGTCGGCTATTTCTGCTTCCACGACGTGGATTTAATCGCGGAAGGCCCAACCCTCGAGGAGTCCAACCGCCGCCTCGGCCTCATCAGCGATTATATCCGGGAGAAGATGGAGCAGACGGGCATAAAGTGCCTGTGGGGGACCACCAACGCCTTCAGCCACAAGCGTTTCCAGGCGGGGGCGGGCACCTCCCCCAGCGCCGAGGTCTTCGCCTACGCCGCCGCGAAGATCAAGAAATCCATCGAGCTGACCGTGAAGCTCGGCGGCGCGGGCTATGTCTTCTGGGGCGGGCGCGAGGGCTACGAGACCCTGCTCAACACCGATATGAAGTTCGAGCTGGATAACCTGGCCCGTCTGATGCGCATGGCGGTGGACTACGCGCGCTCCATCGGCTTCGCGGGGGATTTCTATATCGAGCCGAAGCCCAAGGAGCCCAGCAAGCACCAGTATGACTTCGACGTCGCCGCCGCCTGTAACTTCCTGCGCACCTACGGCCTCCTGGGCGATTTCAAAATAAACGTGGAGGCCAACCACGCCACCCTGGCCGGGCACACCTTCCAGCACGAGCTGTGCGCCGCGGCGGTGAACGGCGCCTTCGGCTCCATCGACGCCAACCAGGGCGACCTGCTCCTGGGCTGGGATACCGACCAGTTCCCCAGCGATGTCCTCGACGCCACCTGGTGCATGTACGAGGTGCTGAAGGCCGGGGGCTTCACCAACGGCGGCCTCAACTTCGACGCCAAGACCCGCCGCATGTCCCACACCCACGAGGACATCCTCCACGGCTTCATCACGGGGATGGATACCTACGCCCTGGGGCTGCGCAAGGCCGCCGCGATCATCGAGGACGGCCGCATCGGCCGGTTCATCGAAGAGCGCTACGCCAGCTGGCGCGGCGGCATCGGCGCGTCAATCCTCGCGGGCAAGGCTGGCATGAAGGAATTGGCGGACTACGCCGCGTCCCATGAACCTGAGCCTCCCGCCAGCGGCAGGCAGGAGATGCTGGAGGGCTTGGTGAACAGGATTTTGTATAAGTGACTTAACCACCCCGGCCTGCGGCCACCCCTCCAATGGAGGGGAATGTACACATCTTTCGCAGCGGGTGACAATTCCCCTCCATTGGAGGGGTGGCCGCAGGCCGGGGTGGTCGGGGATAGAAACAAGAACATGGGGAAATGCGTATGAACTATTACCTCGGCATCGACATCGGCACCTCGGGCACCAAGGCCCTGCTCATGGACGAGCATGGCCGCGCCGCGGCCTCCGCCGCCCGGGAATACCCGCTTTCCACGCCGCAAAACGGCTGGGCCGAGCAGCATCCCCATCTCTGGCGCGGCGCCGCCCTGGAGGCCATCCGGGAAATCACCTCGCAGGTGGCCCCGGCGGACATCAAGGCCGTGGGCCTCACCGGCCAGATGCACGGCCTGGTGATGCTGGACGAGAAAGATGAGGTCATCCGTCCGGCGATCCTGTGGTGCGACCAGCGCACCGCCCGGGAGTGCGAAGAGATCAACGAAGCCGTGGGCGCGGCCCGCTATATCGAGCTCACCGCCAACCCGCCCCTCACGGGCTTCACCGCGCCGAAAATCCTCTGGGTGCGCAATAACGAGCCGGAGAACTACGCCAGGTGCGTAAAAATTTTGCTTCCAAAAGATTACATCCGCTACATCCTCACGGGCGTGCACGCCGGGGATGTCTCCGACGCCAGCGGTATGGGCCTGCTGAACGTGGCCAAACGCGCCTGGGAGCCAGAGATCCTGGAAAAGCTGGGCATCGACAGGGCGCTGCTGGGGGATTTATACGAGTCCTGCGAGGTCACCGGCGGCATCTCGGAAGAGGCTGCGAAGCTTTGCGGCCTGCTGCCCGGCACGCCTGTGGTTGCCGGGGCGGGGGATAACGCCGCCGCAGCCGTCGGCACGGGCGTGGCCCGGGAAGGCCAGGCCTTCGTCACCATCGGCAGTTCCGGCGTGCTGTTCGCCCACGCGCAATCCATGCGCCTGGACCCCCAGGGCCGGGTGCATAGCTTCTGCGCGGCGGTGCCGGGGGAGTGGCACGTCATGGGGGTCACCCTGGCGGCGGGCCTGAGCCTGCAATGGCTGCGCCGCAGCTGTATGCCTGAGCTCTCCTACCGCGAGATGGACGCCCTGGCGGCGGCTTCGCCCGTGGGCGCGAACCGCCTGCTCTGGCTGCCCTACCTCAACGGTGAGCGCACGCCCCACAAGGATCCCAATTGCCGGGGGGCCTTCGTGGGCCTGTCGGCCTCCCATGGCCGGGGCGACCTGGCCCGCGCCGTGATGGAGGGCGTATGCTATTCCCTCAAGGACTGCCAGGGCATCTTTGAGGGCATGGGCATGTCGATTGAGGGCATCACCGCCTGTGGGGGAGGGGGCAGCAGTGCCTTCTGGCGGCAGATGCTGGCGGATGTTTTCGGCGTGGCGGTCGGCACAGTGCAGAGCGCCGAAGGCCCGGCCCTGGGCGCGGCTATGCTGGCAGCGGTGGGCGCGGGCGCATTCCCCTCCGTGCCCGAAGCCTGCGACGCCCTCATCGCCCCGGGCGATACCGTGCTGCCCGACGCCCTGCGGACTGCGCAGTACGCCAAATTCTACAAGGTCTACCGCTCGCTCTATCCGGCGCTGGGGCCGGGATATGATGCCCTGGCGGGGCTGTGAGGCTCCCCCCAGGCCTCCTGCGGGAGGCCTGGGGGGAGACGCAAAGGGGGGAGTTTCATTGCTGTCTACTCTGTGATTGGGGGGGCGTGGACGATCGTCAGCTTCACGCCGTTCGCCTCTTTGGCGTATTGCAGCGGCACATACAGCACAAGCCAGCGGTAGCCTATGACCATGAGCCCGACATCGCCGATATACTTCCCCTCGGCGAAAACCTCCAGTTCGCCGTCCCCGTTAATTTCCACGCGGTTCACCTGGAGCCGGTAATTGCTCTGCGGCGAGGTGTAGGGAATGAGGAGCAGGGAGAGGAAGCGTTGCGCGGAGGCGTTTTGGTCCCTCCTGTTCAGGTGAAGGAGCACCTTGAACGGGACTTCGTCCGGCTCAGGCGGTTCCTCTTCCGCCAGTGCGGGCAGGGCCAAGCTGAATGCCAGCACGAGGCCGAGCAGCAGGGCCAGCAGGCGTTTGGTCAGTTTCATAGTGTCTCCTCCCATGTTTCTATTTTTCAGCGTCACTGGCTGATACTACTTAGTCGGAGGTTGGGGCGGAAAATCCTTCCGGTTGTGCAAAAAATTTTTTTTCAAAGCCTCTTGCTTTGCGGTTGCCGTCAGGATCGCCCCCTTGGGGGAGATGTCGCGCAGCGACAGAGGGGGTGGTGCGGAGCATATTCGCGCAGCGACAAGCCGCCCTGCCAAGCAACCAACCCCGGATGACTAAAAATCACCCGGGGCTTTTGTATGCATTTTACGTCAAATACCACTTAATCCAGCGCTTCAGATACCCAGGGGCGATTTTTCCGCCCGCGCCGCCGTTGTTTTCCGGGCGCGGCGCCGTCGCCTGCCCGTACACGAACTTGAAGCGCTCCTGGTAGCGTTTGGGGAGCTTCGGGTCGGCCTCCTCCGGCGGGGTGAAGCCCGGGCCGGTGTTGCGCGCCAGCCACAGGTCCAGCCTGCGGCGGAAATCCTCGTAGTTCTTGCGGCCGGACCGGGTCCAGGCGGCTTCGGCCAGGGCGTAGGCCCGGGGGAAGGTCATGCGGGCCAGCTTTTCCGGCGTGGGGATGTACTCCGTCCACACGCAGGCCTCCAGGCCCACAGCGTCCCGGCCCCCTGTGGGCAGCACCCCCTCCGGCTTGTTCCCCGGGATGCCGTGGCTGTAGTTATACACCCGCCGCAGGGGCACGAAGCCGTGGGGCTGGTCCAGGTACACGTTGAGGTAGTCGGAAAAGATCACGGCTCCCCCCGCCTCCCAAAAGCGCCGGGTGGAGCCCTGGGTGTGCATCTCCGCCCAGTATTGGATGGTCAGATCGGGCACGTCCCCTGGCAGGCCGTCGGCCAGCAGGCTCTCGTTCCAGCAGACGATCCGCTTGCCCAGGCCCCGCATATGCGCCGCCAGCCGGGCCGTGAACCAGCCCTGCAGGTCCTCCTCCGTGGCCAGGCCCTCCTCCTCCATGCGCTTCTGGCACCGGGGGCACGTCTTCCATTCGCTCTTGGGGGCCTCGTCCCCGCCCAAATGGAAACGCTCCGATGGGAACAGCCCCGCGATCTCCTCCAGCAGAGGCAGCAGCAACGTAAAAACGTCCTCGTTCCCGGGGCAGAGGATGACGGAGTAGATGCCCGGGGCGTCGCCCAGGCGCACCTTTTTGCCCGTGCAGCCAAGCTCCGGGTAGACAGACAGGATGGAGGTCGTGTGACCGGGCAGGTCCACCTCGGGGATGATCTCCACGCCCCGGCAGGCCGCGAATTCCACGACCTCGCGGATCTCCTCCTGCGTGTAGAACTCCTCTCCGCATTGCTCGTGCAGGGCGGGGAACAGCTTGCTTTCGATCCGCCATCCCTGGTCGTTGGTCAGCATCCAGTGCAGAACGTTGATTTTCGTCAGCGAAATCGCCTCGATAAAGTCTTTCACCGTCTCCACGGGGAAGAAATGCCGCACGCAGTCCAGCAGAATCCCCCGGTGGGGGTAGCGCGGCGCGTCGGTGATGTCGCAGCAGGGCACCCGGCCGTCCTCAATCAGGGTATGGAGCGTCGCCAGGGCCCAGCACAGGCCCTGTGCCGACGACGCCTCGATCTGGACGCCGCGCTCCTGCGTCACGTGCAGGTGGTAGCCCTCGTCCGGGAGGCCGCTGTTGCGGTAGAGCCGCAGCAGGGGCGGCCCCTCGCCGGCGAGGGTCACGCCCGCGCGCCGGGTGAACACCTCGAGGACGCCCGGCGGGATGTCGCCGTAGGATGCGCTTGCCACCCGCAGCGGGTCGGGCAGGGGGATGGATTCGCCGGAAAACTGCGTGGTGCCGTTGGGCAGGGGAATCAGGGCCGGTATTGGCATGGGGATCACCTTTCTATGTTCAAAATTTTGTTGCGGGGATTATATGCTTTAGCAGAATTATGTGGGAAATTTCAAACAAAACCCGTAATTGCCGTCAGGATACCCACCTTGGGGGGCCGGTGCATGCGGCTCCTAAAGGAGACGAAGTCTCCTATGGAGACGCTGGCGCCGAGGGGGTGGTGCGGAGCACTTTAGCGCACATCAAATCACATGCGCAAACGCCAAATTCAGCGTCACCACCCCGCCGGTGAGCAGGGCCGCGCAGCCCGCCATCGCAAAATCCCGGGCCCGCAGCTTCAGTTGCTTCAGGCTGGTGCGCCTGCCCTCGCCGGTGTAGCAGCGGCTTTCCATGGCGCAGGCCAGCTCGGCGGCCCGGCGGAAGGCCGAGACGAACAGCGGCACCAGCACAGGCACGAAGGCTTTCACCCTTTGGGGCAGGCTGCCGGTCTCCAGGTTCGCGCCCCGGGATTTCTGCGCGCTCATGATGCGGTCCGTCTCCTCGATGAGGGTGGGCACGAAGCGCAGGGCCAGGGTCATCATCATGGCGAACACTGCCACGGGCACGCGCAGCTTCGCCAGGGGCGAAAGCAGGCTTTCGAGGCCCGTGGTGAGCATGCTCGGCGTGGTCGTATAGGTGAGCAGCGAGCTGACCGCGATGAGGCACAGGATGCGCACCGAGAAGAAAACCGCGGTATATATGCCTTCCAGGGTGATGCTGGGCTGCCATTTCCCCAGGGGGATGGTCAGCAGCACGCGGGCATCCTCCCCGGCGGCGTAGAACAGGTTGAACACGCTCGTGAAGAGGATCAGAATCACGATGGGCCGCAGCGAGCGCAGCAGCATTTTCGCGGGCACGCCCGAGAGCAGGCACAGCACCAAAGAAGCCGCCACAATCAGCCCCAGGGAGAAAAAATTCTTGCAGACGAAGATGACCACCATAAACGTGAGGGTGAGCGTCAGCTTCATGCGGGCATCCATGCGGTGCAGGAGGGAATTCCCGGCGAAATATTGGCCGATGGTGATGTCCTTGATCATGGCTCTTCCCCCTCCTCAAATTTCTCTCGCGTTTCACTTACGGTTTTCATTTCGCCGTCTATCAGTTTTTTCACAAGAGTGTATACATACCCATACCATTCATCATCTTCGCTGTAACTTTCAGTGATCATACTCTCCACAAGAACAAACATATCATTTCTATATTCATACCATTCAAATTCCCAACGCATACCATTGGGAAGAAAACCTTTGCTCATGCATCGTATACGTCCTTCATCTAATGTTACCTCAAGCCAGCTTTCGTAAAGCTCATTCAATTGCTGGTTTGACACGAATAGCCTTTGTTGATTATCCCATAACCAACTGTAGCGACACAGTGAAAAATGGCCTACAGATCTAACCAATTGGATATCTAAATAGCCGTCATTGTTGAGTTCAAACAGACCAAAGCCGTAATCGTTATTTTCGGTCCATAAATCTTGATATGTCTCAAAGCCATCTAAAACTTGGAGTAATGATCCGTTTTCATCCCGAATTTCGATAATGTTGATATTGATGCGTTCGATAACCGAAGGCTCATAGTATTCGCGCCCGTATCTGCGCGTAAAAACGCCCTTCAGCGTAAATGTGAACTCCCCCATATCAGGGTGAATGCGGTTGACTACAGTGTGATTGATTGGCTCCGTTATCTCTGGAAGACGGATGGACGCTTCGCTTGTTGTGGTAGGCATAATGGTGGTGGTTGCCTTCGTTACCGTTGTTTCTGGCACCACCTGCCCGCAGGCCCCCAAGCCAAGCAGCACTGCGCACAGTATCCATGCGCATAGTTTTTTCATGCCTCTACCCCCTCCCACTTCACCCTCCTCAGCTCCGCCACCCCCTGCTCCGGGGTATATACCCCCGTATGCACCGGCAGCCCCGTTTGCGCGAGCCGCGCGAAAATCCGCGTCACCGTGGGCACGGTCAGCCCCATGGCGGCCAGCTCCGTTCCCCGGGAAAATACCTCTTCCACCGTGCCCTGCATCGCCGCTTTGCCCTGGTGTAGCACCAGCACGCGCTCGGCCATGCGGGCGACCTCCTCCATGTTGTGGGAAATAATCAGCACCGTGCGCCCCGTCTCTCCCCGGTACTGCCGGATCATCTCCAGGATCTGCTCCTTCCCGCCGGGGTCCAGCCCCGCCGTGGGCTCGTCCAACACCAGCACATGGGGCTCCATGGCCATCACCCCGGCGATGGCCACGCGCCGTTTCTCGCCGCCGGAAAGGTCGAAGGGCGATTTCTCCAGGTACGCGGGCGTGAGCCCCACATATTGCAGGGAATGCAGCACGCGCCGCCTGATTTCCTCCGCGTCCAGACCCATGTTCTTCGGGCCGAAGGCGATGTCCCGCTCCACGGTCTCCTCGAAGAGCTGGTACTCCGGGTATTGGAAGCACAGCCCCACCAGGAACCGCGCCTGCCGGATGGCTTTTTTGTTCTCCCAGATATTCTTGCCGTCCACGAAAACGGTGCCCGAAGTGGGCTTCAGCAGGGCATTCAAGTGCTGCACCAGGGTGCTCTTGCCGGAACCTGTGTGGCCGATGACCGCCAGCAGCTCCCCGGCGGCAACCGTCAGGTCGATCCCCTCGATGGCGGCAGGCGTGGATTTTGATGTATTGGGATAGCGGTAGGTGAGGGCTTGGGTTTCGATGGCGTTCATGAGAAGCCTTTCATTAACAGTTAAATGTTCTGATTTTCTTGTTTCCGTAATCGTATATGACAAAAATTTAGCTATTTCTTTCTGAAAACCAACGGCAGTGAGTGGCTGTCATTTCGCGAGTGCCCTGCACCACCCCCTCTGGCCTGCGGCCATCTCCCCCAAAGGGGGCGATTCTGACGGTAACCGCAAGCTTTTATTTGATTTGTCACAAATTCCGGCTTTTGTCAAGATCGCCCCCTTGGGGGAGATGGCCGTAGGCCAGAGGGGGTGGTGCGGAGCACTTCGCGAAGCGACGCGTCCCTTGTACATCTCTATGGTGCTTATACGTTTTCAGCGATCGCTTTTCGAGCAAAACAGCTGTAACACAGCCTGTAGGGGTGGCTTGCAAGCCACCCGCGCCATTATGAAAACAGCCCGTATATCTCCCGCGCGCACTCCTCTTCCGTGAGAATTCCCCCCGGCAACCCCGGGAATTCCTCCCGAACCAGCTCGGCGAAGCGGGCGGCGGCGGGCAGCTCCAGCCCCGCGCGGCGCAGAATTTCCTCCTGTGCGAAAACCTCGCCCGGCGGGCCGTCCAGGAGCAGCGCGCCCTCGTCCATCACCATCACGCGCTGCGCCCGCACCGCTTCCTCCATAAAATGGGTGATGAACAGCACCGTGATGCCCCGCTCGCGGTTCAGGCGCAGCACGGTATCCAGGACCTCCGCCCGCCCCCGGGGGTCGAGCATGGCGGTGGATTCGTCTAGGACGATCATGGCGTTGTGCATCGCCAGAACCCCCGCGATGGCCACCCGCTGCTTCTGCCCGCCGGAAAGCTTGTGGGGCTCCGCCAGCCGCAGCTCGTACATCCCCACGCTGCGCAGCGCCTCGTCCACCCGCAGCCGCATTTCGCCGGGGGGCACGCAGAGGTTTTCCGGCCCGAAGGCCACGTCGTCCTCCACGATGGCCGCGATGATCTGGTTGTCCGGGTTCTGGAAGACCATGCCCACCCGGCTGCGGATGTCGAAAAGATTTTCCTCCTGCGCCGTGTCCAGGCCCTCCACCAGCACCTGACCCCGCTGCGGCGTCAGCAGGCCGTTGCACAACTTCGCCACGGTGGATTTCCCCGAGCCGTTGCGCCCCAGCAGCGCGGCGAACTCGCCCCGCCGGATGGAAAACGTGAGGCCTTTCACGGCAGGCACAGGCTGCGCGCCCTCCTCGCCGGGGTAGGCGAAGGTGACGTCCCGGAATTCGATCAGGGTTTCGTTCATGTAGGCTCCTTCGTTTTGTGCGACTGTCGGCTTTCGCATAATATCCAAGGGATATTCCCGTCCGCCGCAATTGAATACCCTGTCGCCCGTTTTGGCATAACCGTGGGCGCGGTAAAACTCGATGGCCCGCGCGTTTTGCGAAAGCACGTCCAGCACCAGGTTTTGGTGTCCCCGCGTGCGCAGTTCTTCCTCCGCGCGGGTAAGCAAGGCATGACCATAGCCCTTGCCCACGGCGTCCTCCCGCACATAGATTGCGGTAATTTCGCCGTCCTCCGGATAGCCCTCGGTACGTGATTTGCCGAAACGGCAAAAGCCCAGCAGTTCCCCCCGATCGTCGAAGAGCAGCAGGGGCTTTTCCCCTTTTCGAAGGCTTGCCAGTTGCCTTTTATAGCGTTCTTTACTCGAAAGGCCCGCCAGAAAATCTGCGTCCAGGATATCTTTGTAGGCCCAGCGCCAGCATTCGTCGAGGAACGCCGCAGCCTGCTTCAAATCTTTGCGCCGCGCGTAGCGTATGTCCATATGGCTCATCCCTCCCATATCGCCGTGCTCCCGCAGGACAGCACGAGCCCCGTGGCCTCCACCGGCAGGCCGATCTCGTCGCAGGTAGCTTTGCCGCCCAATCGCCGCGCCAGCAGATATTGCATCACCGAGGGTGAGAGTTCGGCGGAGTAGGAGTTGAGCATCAGCATCGCGTTTTCGCCCAATAATTCGCCGCACAGGGCGATGAAGCCGTCCAGCTCCTCCGTCAGCTGCCACACCTCGCCCCCCGGCCCCCGGCCGTAGGAGGGCGGATCGAGCAAAATCAGGTCGTAGCGGCTGCCCCGGCGGATCTCCCGCTGGGCGAATTTGACGCAGTCCTCCACGATCCACCGCACGGTCCGGTCCGCAAGGCCGCTTAAGGCGGCGTTTTGGCGCGCCCGCGCCACCATACCCTTGGCGGCGTCCACATGCGTCACATGCGCCCCCGCCGCCAGGCAGGCCAGGGTCGCCCCGCCGGTATAAGCGAACAAGTTCAATACTTTCACAGTGGGCTTGTCCGACAGGCGTGAAGCGATCTGCTCACCGCAGGTGGCCCAGTTCACCGCCTGCTCGGGGAACAGCCCCGTATGTTTGAAGCCCATGGGCTTTACGCCGAACTTTAGTTTGCCATAGGAGATTTGCCACTCCTCCGGCATGGGCCGCAGCCGCTCCCACTGCCCGCCGCCGCTGGAGGACCGTACATAACGCGCGTGGGCCTTGTCCCAGAAGGGGCTTTGCCGCGCGCCTCTCCAAATCACCTGCGGGTCGGGGCGGATGAGGATGACCTCGCCCCAGCGCTCCAGGCGTTCGCCGTCGGCACAGTCCAGCAGGGCGTAGTCTTTCCAATCTAAAGCGGCGCGCATGGGTTCAACCCTTTCAGAATTTCGTCAAAGACCTCTTGATAAGGATAAACATCACCGTTTTCAATATCGCGCAACCCTTCATCAATCAGGAGGCACAATACATCAGCGCTGGGTCGAATTGTTGGCATGTTGTTATCCTACTACAAAATCAATTTTTCCAAGGAATAATTTATATCAGCCTCTCCCTAATTACTTCCGCAATCTCCTCCGCCAGAACCTCTATCCGCCCGGCGTCGCGGCCCTCCAGCATCACCCGGATGAGCGGCTCCGTGCCCGATACCCGCACCAGCACGCGGCCTTCGGCTCCCAGCTCGGCCTCGGCCCGGGCAATGGCGGTCTTTATCTCTTCGTCGCTTTCGCAGCGCAGTTTTCCTAAGTTGGATACCTTCACATTCAACATCACCTGGGGGAAGACCTCCATCTCTCCCGCCAGGGCCGAAAGGGGCCGGCCGCTTTTGCGCATCACGTTCAGCAGCTGCAGCGCCGTGAGCTGGCCGTCGCCGGTGGCGGCGAACTCGCTGAAAATGATGTGGCCGCTCTGCTCGCCGCCCAGGCTCAGGCCCTTCTCCCGCATGCGCTCCAGGACATACCGGTCGCCCACTGCGGTAATTTCCCGCGCGATAGCGTTTCGGTCGCAGAATTCATGGAAGCCCAGGTTGGTCATCACCGTCACCACGGCGGTGCCGTCCTTCAAATGCCCTTCGGCCTTCATGCGCTTGGCGCAGATGGCGATGGTCCTGTCGCCGTCCACCAGATCGCCGTTTTCGTCCACCGCAAGCAGGCGATCCGCGTCGCCGTCGAAGGCGAAGCCCGCGCCGATATCCTCGTGCGCGCGCACATAGTCCTGCAAACGTTCCATGTGGGTGGAACCGCAGCCCGCGTTGATATTCTCCCCGTCCGGCGCGGCGGATAGCAAATCGTAGGCAAATCCCAGGTCGGCGAATAGGCGCGGCGCGGTTACGCTGGCTGAGCCGTTGGCGCAGTCCAGGGCGACCCGGCGCAGGCCCTGCTCCTTCAATTGGGCTGAGAGCGTGGCGGGCACCGTAGCCCGCAAATGCCGCAGGTATTCCGGCACGGCGGCCTCGCCGATCAGGCAGCGACCCACCCTGCCGCCCAGAATGGCCTGCGGAACCTCGGTTTCATCCAGAATGATGGCCTCGATGCGCTCCTCCATGGCATCGGGGAGCTTGCTGCCATTCTGTTGAAAAAGCTTGATCCCGTTGTACTCGCAGGGGTTGTGGCTGGCCGAGATCATCGCCCCGCCCTTGCAGCCCCAAAGGGGGATCAAATGCGCCACGGCGGGGGTGGGCA
>Ga0123353_10002006_pt1 | contig 25159 bp, 20 predicted proteins | sample TergutLab28metaG_3_FD_92763 | JGI IMG/M metagenome (GOLD analysis project Ga0123353, IMG submission 92763) | Labiotermes labralis P3 segment gut microbial communities from Petit-Saut dam, French Guiana - Lab288 P3 | ecosystem: Host-associated > Arthropoda: Insects > Digestive system > Gut ...
GTATTTTTTGATTTTGACGCCATGCCGGAAACATCAATTTTATATTCCTGTTTAAGGTCGGCAATCACAAATTCGGCGTTCATTCCTTTCACTATTCTGCCTTTGTTGAGTTTCATCAGGGCAGAAGGATTTGTGGACAACAGTTTTACCAATTGAGAAGGTGTTAAAAATCCTCCTTTTACCAATTTTGTGTAACACAATGGAAATGCCAACTCCAAGCCAATCATTCCGGGAGCGCCTTTTTCCTTGTCTTCCAACGAATGGGGCGCATGGTCGGTGGCAATGGCAAGCACGTTGCCTGCTTGCATCGCTTTTATCAAAGCATCAATATCTTCCTGCTCTCTTAACGGGGGATTCACCCGATAGTGGTTTGTTTCTTCTGCGGTAGCAAAAATATGATGTGGGGTAACTTCGCAAGTAATGTTAAATCCCTCATCCTGTGCCTGAATAATCATCTCAATTGCCTCTTTCGTACTTACATGACAAAAATGCAACCCTCCTTCTACCTCCTCCCTTTTGCCTTCTGCATTCTGCACCTCCTTAAACAACTTAATATCCCGCGCTGTCATCTCATTTTCTGCTTTTCGCATATCTGTGGCGCTGTATTTTGCATCTTCGGCGTGAGACATTACCGTGATATTCTTTTCTTTACAGATTTCAAATACCGCTTTCATTACCTCATCATCTTGCACTCCCTTACCATCATCGGTAATGAAAAGTATCTCATCTTTTTGCAAAGTTTTCAGATGGGTGAAGTCTGTACCTGCCAAATCTTTGGTTATACTTAATGTTTGATTCACTTTAATATCTGCAATTTCGGCGGCACGTTTTTCAATTTCGCGTACTTGCTCGATAGAACTGCAGGCAGGGAAAGTGTTTGGCATTAGATTTACGGCAGTATAGCCTCCTTTAAGTGCAGCAAGGCATCCTGTTTCCAAATCTTCCTTATAAGTAAAGCCTGGATCTCGGAAATGTGCGTGCAGATCAGTAAATGCGGGCATAAGTACTACCTCTTCTCCTGTAAAATCTCGTACTACCAAGTTGCTGTTATAAAGTCCGTATGCACCGAGAATTTCGAAAGCGGGCTCGTCAATTACTTCGGCTACTTGCGTAATGATGCCGTTTTCAACAAGAACGCACCCTGTAAAATCTTGGGTGTCGTCAACAATGCGGATATTTTTATATAGAGTTTGCATAATGAAATATTTGACAAGTCTGTGTGATATTGATAAAAAAATATACTACATATTTTTCATTCCTGTTGATAATATCCTCCAAAGAACTCCTTAACAATGATTCTAATCATGGAGTAGGCGGGTACTGCAAATATCATCCCTGTAATACCGCCTACATAGCCTGCCAAAAGTATTACGATAAAGATTTCAACAGGGTGAACCTGAATACTTTTTCCAAAAATAACCGGTGTTAACGCAAAGGTATCAATTCCTTTGATTACTGCGAAAATGAGCGTCATTTTCCAGAAGAGCATCGTTAGCACTTCGGCAGCAGGTTCTGTTGGAAGCAGAGAGGTTATGGAAATTGCCAAACCTAAACCCATAGCAAGAAATGGACCTATGTAGGGAATAATATTAAATATCCCTGCCAAAACGCCTATTAAGATAGCATTCGGAATATTTGCAAAATAACACGCCAATCCAATAGCAACACCTATTATAATATTGTCTACGAATACTCCTGCAAAATAACGCACCACCTGAGTTCGCGACTGTTCCAATATCCTATCATAATTATCTCTGAATGAAACAGGAATAGCACGACGTACCATTTTAAAGAATATCTCTTTGTCTTTTAATGCAAAAAATGAAAGAAAAATTACAGAAAACACTAAAATAAAGAGCATCCCTGTAAAATTAAAAATATTTCCTGCTATTTTCGACAAACTTATATTGCCTATAAAAGATTGCATCTGCGTTAAAAGGATGTCGCTAACATGCTCATTTTCTTTTAAAAATCCATATTTATACATAAAAATATCAGCCTGATACAGCCAATTCTCTATGGCATTGGTGTAAAGGGTTGGATCTATAACAGAGATAGCCTCTATTTCTTTGATAATAAAAGGAATTAATATATATATTCCCAACGAAACAGTAGCAACCAATACAAATAGTGTGATTCCGGCGGCAAGCGATGAGGAACAAGCTCTGCCCTTAATTTTTATCTTTTGTAAGAGTTTCATCAACGGCGAACCTACCGAAGCAAAAACTATCGCCAAAAGTATAAAAATCAAGACATTATAAAAAATGTATCCAAGAAAAACAAGGATGCCCAAAAAAATAATAATCGTAAAAAAGTTTTTGTTCATGTATTAAATGATTTTAGATTTTAGATTTTTTTTCTTTCTCCCTTCTCCTTTCCGGTTTTCTCCAGCCTTCTATAAAATCTTTTTTATTATTAAAGTCTTGACTGAATTTCAGGCTTATTCCACCACCCTGTTGTGGTTTTGAAACTTCGGTCTGGTCGTTGAAATAATAAAAAAAGATTTTCCAATTTTCGTTAATAAAGTAGTCTATCCCAAAATCTCCAAGAAAGTTATTCGTGCTGCTTTCATTAATATTATCGTTATAACCACCTAATCCTAAATTTGTTTTAAACAATAACCTGTCGTTATATAAATTTACCTGAGCATTTACTGAATATTCACTGTAACCACCTGTAGCTGAGGGGTCATTTATAGGGTTAATAAAGTTAACGCCAATATTAACATTGCTTAATTGTCCTGAGAGAAATGAATTAATCATACCTGTTACCATGTCAATTCCTGCTCCTAAGGGTTGTGAGGAGTTTATATTTGATTCGGGTGTAATAAAAGTATTAAGGAAAACGAATGAGAAAAATTGCCGTATTCCATTTTGCTGATCTGCTGTGTCTAAGACTGCAAATACCTCCAATTGTTCTCGTTCTGTTAATTTAGGGAAAGCAAAACGGAACGTTGGGTTTGGGTTCATCAAATTGCCGGTCAATCCTAAATAGGCTTCAATATCAGTTCTTCCAAATTCAGGGCTTAAAGAACTTAGGGAGGCTGTTTTTTGATAGAGTGCGCTCACATTTAGTTGCGCTACTGTAAGCGGACCGGCAAATGTAATAGTTCCTCCCTCTACAATAGTAAAGTCTTTCGGGAAGAAATTTTTCAGCGACATGTGGAATTTTCCGCTCACAATAGAAAGTATTCCGTTCAAATCCATATCTCCTGAATTCGTATTGTATAACAAATGTAGTTTACCTATAGTCTTGCATTTCAAAATGCCATCTATCGGGTCTAATTCCAATTTTACATCGGCATCTCTGGTAATATCGAAAATAAAATCGAAATTCATTATAGTAGAAGATTTTCTTGTTTTTTCAATAGCGACTTCATTCATGGTATTACCCGACACGAAATAGATGCCTTGTGCAGAGGAAACAGAACTTGCAGAAGTTAGAGGAAAAGCTATAGATGAGCCTTGCAATGTTTTAATATTCCTACTGGAAAAGTTCAGTTGGCGGGTATCACCCTGTATAGAAATCTCTCCCGCCACAAACCCATCTCCATAAAATGAGGCATCTATTTTTTTATGCGTATTTAATGCCAAAATTCTATCGGTAGAAATATTCAAATCTATTATAAAATCTTTAAATTTAGTATGATGTACATAACCGGAAAGGGTAGCTTCATTATTAAATTTATCTTTAATTAAGACTTGATTAAAGATAATTCCTTGGGGGTTAAACTCTATTTCCTGGTCAATAATATGGTAAACGGTACTTAGAGGTTCAATTCCGAGATGGGCTTTTCTAATTTTTACTTTACCGTCAAAATAGAGCGAATCGGAATTCATAACAAAGTCTAAATGTCCTGAGGCATCTCCGGAAACCATATCGCTGAATGAAGCAAGGAATGGAGAAAGAAAACCTAATTTAAGTGTGTCAATATCCGCATGCACGCGCAAATCTTTTGTTTTAGTATTCCATTTTCCGTTCAATTCAATGATTCTGTTCGGCAAAGATAAATAGTCGGAATAGCAAAAATCTAAAAGGTCAATATCTCTATATTCTGAACCGGATAAAATACCTCCGGTAAAATGTGGGTCACCGTCTTCCATAACCACTGCATCTAAAAACAGGTCGCCTAAAAGTTCTTGATTAAATACGAAGTTATTTACAAACGTTCTTCCTTCAATAGCATAATGGTCTTCATTCCCCGAAATGATTCCTATCAATGCCATTTCTCCGCCAAAACTCATACTCAACCGTGAAGTTAAGCTATTAAGTAGAGAGAGGTCAAAATTGTCAAACGATATTTTACATTGTTTGTTTAATTTTTTGGAGAGTTCTCCATCTACACTGATGATTCCAATTTTAGAAGATAAAATGCAATCGTTAAACACTACATTTTCGTTGCAATAAGTAATAATATTCTTAATTCCGGCAAATTGCCATGATGATTCTCTGACATACAACTTTGAGTCGGTAATTTTCAGAGATGGATTTAGCGCAGTGTCGCCAAACAATATTCCATTAAAATGGTTTTTTTCATTTATTGAGATTGCTTCCGGATTGCGCCATGAAGTAGCAAAATGCACCTCCTTTTTGTTGCTGTATGCAGCAAGGTCAATATCTGAAAAAGTAAGGGCACCCCCATTTTTCTGGTAAATTGCAACAGAGTCGCACCGCACTTTCACCTCCGGCAATTGAGCATCATCACTTTTGCCTTGCAATTTTATGTTGTTCAGCCTGCCCAGCCCTGCATAAGTGATTCGGGGAGATGAAAATTCTAAAGCATCATCCTCTCTTGTTGCCCCCAAATGAATATTAGCAGATGTATTGGTTGAAATATTCAAACGGGGAAGCAATAGATTAAAGAGGTTGTTAGTATAATAAAATTGGAGGTCAAAGTCTATAAACTGATCCGGATTAGATGTGGCAAGATGTTTGTTGGAAGCAGAGGCATTTTTAAACATTTCGGGTATATAGTATTCGGCTGCATTTGCAAGCGCTGCCATACAATCATTAAAATTGTAATTTGTTTTGAAAGAAGCGTTTATTGCATTTGAGTGGATAATATACTGATGCGGTAAATGAGGTTTATTAATGGCGTTTAAGCGCAGCCAGTCAATTCGCGAGGTTCTCTCTCCGTCTGAAAGTTTTGCATAGTCAATACCTACAAACCCGTTAAAATTATCAAAATGGTTGCCACTTAGGTCAATGGCAATAGAATCTAATGTAAAAACTAAATTTGGAGTTTTCTGCATTTTTAATATAAACTTTTCAAATCCTTTTGCACTAATGGAATCTATGGGTTCTGGAAAGTGTGAAAAGAAATGGTGAGGTTTAAATGTAACATTTGCCAGTACAGCATCAATAGTGGGTGTAGCAAGGTTTTTTGCAAAGTTTGCACAGCCTCTTAACTTAAATGATGCTAATGAATCTGAGGCATTAAGCGCGATATTTATTTTCTGATTTTTGTAATTGCCTTTAAAGCCAACATTTTTCAGCGAATACCCACATACGCCTATATCGGTAATAGTGCCTTGCAATTTTAAAGAGATAGAAGACACTAAAGATGAAATGTTATCGTACTGAGTAGTTTCTCCTTCAAGAGAAGTCTGCAAATTAACTCTACTAAAATATTTGGGCTGCATGGTAAGTTTTCCCAATTCCAGATCGTGGCAGGCAATTGTTCCCGAATAATGTAAGGCATTATCTTTGGGAGTAGTATTAATTTTGGCGGCTACATTTCCTAAATTGGTTTTTACCAAAATATCGGTATTAAATTTTGTGAAAGACCCTCTATAATTTCCCGTTATCCTTGAAAAAGTGATGTTCTCTGTGGCTTGAGGTAATGGTATGGTTTTGCCTTCGGGCAGTTTAAACTGTTTAAGTTCAGCAAAATTTACATTGGCATCTTTAAAAAAGATATTATAACTACTTTTTTTAAAATCGAGCACATTGGCAATAGCAAAATCTCCGGAAAAATAGGTTTGTTGTTTAAATTTAAGATAGATGTCTTTCGTTTGAATATGATTAACCACCCCTCCTACTTCTCCGGAAAAAATAAGTTGATTATCCATTCCTTCTAAGGCAGGCGCAAAATAGACAATATCCTTCATGGCAAGGCTTGCGCTCTTTACCTTTGTATCGAAATTAATGAGATTTACAAAATCTGAAAAATCTTTAAAATCAGTATATCGAAAAGCAAAATCTCCTTTAAACAAACTGTGCGGGGTAGTAAAGCATAATGAATCTAACAATAACCCTTGAGGATAGATACGGAAATTTCCGGCAAAACTTGTAATTTCAAATCCTGTATGTTGAGATAACGTAAGCGCATTGATTTTACATGAAATATCCGGACCTAAAACCAGAAAATCATCTACATTTAGATGAATATGCTGCAATTCAAAAAAGGCGTAATCAATGGTATTATCTTCTTTGTATAGCCTTTTGTTGTCGCTGATAAAGACGAACCGGACATCATTGAGTTGAATATTCTCGAACAGGAGTTTAAATTTCGGGTCTTTTTTTTCTTCTTTTTTAAAACCTTTTGCCCAAAGCGCAATATTCACGGTATCTTCTCCTGCATATTGTCGCAAAACCACCTCTCCATCATCTAATTCGGCGAAAGAGAGGCATACTTGTCCGCCACCTGTTTTTGCAATATTGATTTTGCCTTTCAACGTAGCAGCAAAAATCATATTTTCATGACGATGGTCTTTAATGGCGAAATTTTTGACAGTAAGTGTCAATGTGGGAGAAAGGTAAATTTTATCTGCAGTAATTTTACCACCGGTAATTTGTGTAAGAATTTTAGAGGCTTTTAGTACGATAAATTGCTGAATGGGGGGGATGATAATAAGTGTAACAATTAGCAAATCAAGAGCAACAAAAGATAGAATAATCCAAAGGATAGTTTTGAGTATTCGCCTTGTTACTTTTTTTAGCATATTATACTGTATGGTATGTAAATAACCTGCAAAGAAACGTTTTTTTTCGAGAAAAAAAGTTTCTGTACCTTTCCCAAATTACAATCCCTGCTGCAATTGTAACATTCAATGAGTGCTTTGTGCCATGTTGCGGAATCTCAATAGCGCCGTCGCAAATAGCGAGTAACTCTTCTGTAACCCCAAAAACCTCGTTCCCCAAAACTATCGCCATTTTTTCTTCAGGAAATTGAAAATGTTGTAAAAAGGTAGAATTGTCGGTTTGCTCAATGAGATACACTTTGGTATGGTTTTGCTTTAAATGTTGCACAAGCTTCACCACATTTTCAACATATTCCCAATCCACAGATTCGGTAGCACCGAGGGCAGTTTTCGTAATATCTTTATGGGGCGGTTTGGCGGTAATGCCACACAAATAGAGTTTTTCAACAACAAAAGCATCACAAGTTCTAAAAATAGAGCCTATATTATTCATACTTCTAACATTGTCTAAAATGACAATGAGTGGAGTTTTTGTTTGATTTTTGAACTGTTCCGGCGTAATGCGGTTCAGTTCGTTCATTGAGAGTTTTTTCATAGCACTTACTTTTCACTTCCCTTTAAAAATACTCGCTCAACCTTATTACTCCCAAACGCATACGGCATAAATTCCAAAGAAGACATCGGCTTCGTAATATAAAAATTCGCCACTTTTCCTTTCGCAATTGAGCCGGCGATGTCGCTTATTCCCATAGCGTAAGCAGAGTTTATAGTAACGGCGTTCAGCACTTCTTCCGGCAGCATTTTATATTTAATGCAGCCCATAGAGAGAATGAGTTGCATATTTCCGGAAGGAGATGAACCGGGGTTGTAGTCGGAGGCTAACGCTACGGGAAGTCCGGCATCAATCATTTTGCGCACCGGTCCGTAAATCATGCCGAGGAAAAATGCGGTACTGGGTAAAAATGTAGGCATAGTTTCTGAGCCAAGCAAATGTGCAATTTCCTCATCTCCTGTATATTCCAAATGATCAACGGATAAGGCATTGTATTTTACGCCTACTTGAATACCGCCTGAATAATCCAATTCGTTGGCATGTATTTTAGGGCGCATGCCGTATTTCATGCCTTGCATGAGGATGCGCTCTGTTTCTTCCACCGTAAAAAATCCTTTATCACAAAAAACATCAATAAAATCGGCAAGTTCTTCAGCGGCTACCATCGGAATCATTTCATTGATAATGAGATCCACATATTCTTGCTGCTTGCCTTTATAGGCTAACGGTACAGCATGCGCGCCCAAAAAGTTTGAGCGAATAATTAAAGGCGAATTTTTCTTTAACTCTCTGATTACGCGCAACATTTTCAGCTCTATTTCGGTGGTTAAACCGTATCCGCTTTTTATTTCTACGGCGCCGGTACCAAACGAAGCCATTTCTTGCAAACGTAACCATGCCGCTTCATATAGTTCTTCCTCACTTGCTTCTGCCAAACGTTTGGCGGAATTTAAGATGCCGCCTCCCCGTTTTGCAATCTCCTCGTAACTCAAGCCTTTTATTTTGTCAACATATTCAATTTCACGACTTCCTGCATAAACAATATGCGTGTGCGAATCGCAGAAAGAGGGAAACACGAACTTTCCAGTGGCATCAATTTCTTCTACCTTTTCTTTCACTTTTGAAACTTTTTCTGCAGAGAAATCGCACATTTTGCCAAAATCAACAATTTTTTCGCCCTCAGTTAACAGATAAGCGTCTTCAATTTTGTGAAGCGTTTGCATCTCTTTTCCTGCGCGCCAAATGACGGGTTTTTCTTCTACTTGGATTAATTGTTTGATATTCTTTACGAGTATTGTCATAAATAGTTGTTTAAGATTTAGTCGCGAAAATACACAAAAAAATATCTGTTCAAGGATACAATTCCATCACCTAAGGCAGAGCCGTTTAAATTATGGCTATCCCTATTTTGCGCCTTTGCGCTTTTGCGAGACCTACATTTTACTCCAAATCTCCTCCCTCATCCTAATCGCCTCATTCCGCGCACATTCGCTGAAACGCTCTTCGCCGTTTTCTACTTTTTTGTACGCCAAAAGAATTGATCGGGAAGCATTTACCACGCCGCCGTTGCCGTTTCTCAAATACAGTGCAATATCTTCAGCTTTTCCGCCTTGTGCGCCGTAGCCGGGGATAAGAAAGAAGGTGCTATCCAATTGTTCGCGTACTTCCCGCGCCTCATCTGCATGAGTACACCCCATTACGCCGCCGATAGAGGAGAAGCCACATTTGCCGAGATACTCTTTCCCGATTGTGTTAATTTTATCACCAACAACGTCATAGACTTTTTTATTATCGTTAGTGGATAAGTATTGAATATCTTTAGCACCTTCGTTTGAAGTTCTTATTAACACAAAAACTCCTTTTTCGTTGTTTTTTACAAAAGGCAAAAAAGGAGAGATAGTGTCCATGCCCATGTAGGGATTTAGGGTCATGAAATCGGCTTCAAAATCTCCGGAGAAATGCGCTTTGGCGTACATTTCAGCGGTTTTTGCGATGTCGCCGCGCTTCACATCGGCAATAATGAGTGCTTTGCGTTCGCGCAAGTAGGATAGCGTTTTTCGGTAGGCTTCTAATCCTTGCATTCCGAATGCTTCGTAATAAGCAATTTGCACTTTGTAGCACGCCGAAACATCTATGGTAGCGTCAATAATCTGTTTGTTAAAAGAAAAAAGCGCGTCGCTAACATGAGAAAACGCCTTCGTAAAATGCGCAGGGAGGTATTCATAATCAGTATCTAATCCAACGCACACGTGCCCCTTGGCGGCGATGTGCAAAAAAAGTTTGTCTATAATCATAGTATAAATTTTTAAAGCGCGAAATTATATGAAATATTTTTCAATTTTCTGAATTGTATCCGCATTACTGTTCCACGCTCTAATTCAGAGGATTTTACAAATAGCTTTCCTTTATGATACTGTTGAATAATCCGTTTTGCTAATGTTAATCCTAAGCCCCATCCTCTCTTTTTCTTGGTGTAGCCGGGTTGAAATATAAGCTTAAACTCGTTAGATGGAATCCCTTTTCCTGTATCCGAGAGGTCAATGAAAAAATACTTTTCATCTTCTAATAAATCAATAATAATCACACCATTGCCATCCATTGCATCAACCGAGTTTTTGCATAAATTCTCAATCACCCATTCAAATAGATACCGATTAATGGGTAAGTTAAAGTGTTTAATATCATTACGATTTACTTTAATGGCAACTTTTGAAGATATTCGGGATTGTAGATACGCTATAAAGTCTTCTATTACAGTAGCCACGTTTTCTGTTTTGAGTTCAGGTTCAGAACCAATTTTTGAAAAACGCTGTGCAATGGTTTCCAAACGATGCACATCTTTGTCAATCTCGTTCATAATGGTTGTATCAACTTCTTGTTCTCGAAGAAGTTCGCTCCAAGCTAATAAAGAAGATAGCGGTGTCCCCAGCTGGTGTGCAGTTTCTTTTGACATCCCTACCCAAACCAGATTCTGTTCAAAGCGCCGCGCAAATGTGAGGATGAGATAACCTGCCACGATAAAGATTATTACGATAAAAAATTGTACAATAGGATAATAGCGAAGTTTAGTAAGGATGGGAGACTCATCGTACAGCACATAACAGGTTCCAAGGCTTGGAAGTTCAATCTTTATGGGTTTGTGATGATTGCGGAAATGTCTAATCAATTTATTTGTATCTTCTTGGTTTTCAATTTCTTTAGGGTCAATCATGCCAAATGCTACAATAGTACGCATTGAACAATCTGTAACTATTACCGGAACTGAGGCGTTATTGATTACAATTTCCTGGAAAAAAGATTCTAACAGATTGTCAATGGTTGTTCGTAAATTGGTGTAAATTTTAGATTCTTTGTAGTATAAAATATTGTAATCATTCTTATAGTAATTCATTATTACACTGTCGTATTCCAATTTTTTGCTACCAAGTTCATTAATATGTTTGAAATTTAACACATCCGGTTCAGCATTTACTGTCCAGTTAATATTGCCCTCCTTATCAGTTTCAATAGAGGGAATAGTTGAATTAGAAGAGATAATGTCTAAGTACAATGAAAGATCCTCATATAGAGGAGCTTCTATTACTTTTTGATTGGCTTTTGCGAGAATTGAAGCGCGTTTTCCTTCTTCAAACCGAATAGTTTCAAAAAAATCTTCCATGTATGAAACTAATGTAGCTTTGTGAGCAATAGCATCTGCCCAAACACTCACTTTTCTACGCTCTTCTTCTTTAATGGTTTGTATTAATGAATTAGAATATAATATCATGGCAAACAATACAACGGTTGCCAAAATTAAAAGAATCCAATTCAAACTTTTTTTGTTACCTGTTTTTATCTTCATAATTCATATATCCAAATAGTTCCATTTTTAAGCAAAAGTATGATGTTGTTTCTGTATATCAGTGTTTGAATTACATTTGAAGTTGGAAGATGTTTTGTTTCAGAGTCTAAAATTTTGTAATCATAGATAATTATTTCATCATTGTGAGTATAGTATATTAATTCTGAAGTAACTTCCACAGAATTAGAGGTAATTATGGGTATCAATTTATTGTAAGTACCAAAACTGTCAAATAAAAAAATGCCTTTAGCAGGGTCATGGAAAGCTATACTTTTTTCTTCTAATTCTATCATTTTCGTTGGATTAAAAAAGGGGAAGTTAATTGGAGTTTTAGAAATTTCCCTCATATTAAAATCTAAAGTTACCAGATACTTATTGGCATTATCGTAAAGATGGATAAGATTTGCAGCAGAATAGGAAGCTAAAAAGATTGTGAAATAATCGGCATCATATAAAGATACAGGTTCAGTAATAGGGAGAAGTTGCTCGTTTAAGAAGATAAGTTTTCCTACGTCTTGATAAAACAGCATTATTTTCATTGGGTTAAAAACATCAACAGAAGAAATTATACCTGATTTATAGTCTGAAAAGGTAAACAGCAGTTTGCCATTAGGAGAAAATTTGGATAATTGCGTTTCTTTTACGGAATATATATTTCCATAGGGGTCAATTTTAATAAAGTCGGCAGTTGCATTTGGGATTTGCATTTGAGGAAATGCAGAGCCAAATGTGGAAAATATGATACAAAAGACAAAAAATCGAAACAACTTCATCAGGTTGTTATTCGTTTTAAAATTTCGTGATAAGATTCTTCAATTTTTCCCATATCTCTCTTAAAACGGTCTCTGTCTAATTTGCTTTTAGTTTCTTTATCCCAAAAGCGTGCGGTATCCGGAGATATTTCATCGGCTAATAAAAGATTTTTATTTTCGTCGTATCCAAACTCTAACTTCATGTCAATTACATCAACCCCTACATTATCAAAAAGTTTTGTAACAATTTGATTGATTTTAATGGCAAGCAAGTAGATTTGTTGCAGTTCTTCATAAGAAATAATATTCAGCGCAACAGCATGATGTTCATTAATAAGAGGGTCATTAAGGAAATCGCTTTTGAGGCAAATTTCATAGATTGTGTTTTTGGGTCTTACTCCCTCTTCCATATCCAACCTTCTTGCTAATGTGCCGGCAATTACATTACGAACAATAAACTCAAGGGGGAAAACAGTAATTTTCTTACACAACTGGTTTCGTTCATCTAATCGTTTTACAAAATGAGTTTTTACGCCATTATCTTCTAATTTTTTGTAGATAACTTCTGATATTTTATTATTCAGAATCCCTTTATTTTGGATAGATGATTTTTTAATTCCGTTGTATGCTGATACATCGTCTTTATACAAAATAACTACCAACGAGGGATCGTCGGTAGTATATAGTTGCTTAGCTTTGCCGTCAAAAAGGAATATTCTTTTTTCCAATAGTTTAGTTGATTGTAAATCGGATTGGGATTTGGAAGAAACAGCGGACAGCTTTTCCCATTTGTTTACCGGGCTTCCATTTAGGGAGCATTTTTACTACACGTACAGCTTCCTGGTCAAGTTCCGGATAAACTCCTGCCAATACTCTTACGCTACTAATACTGCCATCTCTTTCAACCACAAATTCAATAAACACTTGTCCGGATATATTGTTATTTCGCGCTACTTCGGGATACTTTAAATTTGATTGCAAGAATGCATACATATTTTCAAAGCCCCCGATAGGTTCGGGCATCTCTTCTACGAAACGCATGGGTGGTGTATTATCCACTTCTTCTTCAACGATTTCAATAGGAACGTAATCTTCAATCACCATGTCAAGGTCAAAGTCTTGACTAAAATCAAAATCAGTATTTACTTTAATATTGTCCTCTACAATTTTAAGCATGACTTCTTGTTGTTGTGCTACCGGCGGTGGCGGTGGTGGCGGAGTTGGATCAGTAGCAATAACATCTTCATCCATAACGAAAATTGCCTCTTCATCAGGAATACTAACGTCTTTAGCCATATCGCTGGTTGCATAGAGTTCAAAACCTGCATAAACCAAGCCGAGAACTACTACAAATCCAATAAACATGAATGTGTTTCTTCTTTTTTCGAGGTCACCTTTTTGGGTTTTCTTGTCAAGCATAATATTTTTTTTAAGTTTATTTTGACTAAAAATTCGATGGCTGCAAAAATACTATTTTTTAGATATGCTGATATATAATATGAAAAATTTTATAAATTGAGGTATGTTAATTAATGGTGAAACGAATAGGAATCTGGAAGTAGCAACGTACATTTTTTCCATTTTGTTTCCCCGGTCTCCATTTTGGCATCATTTTTACTACACGCACCGCTTCTTGGTCAAGTTCGGGGTAAACTCCAATTTTAACATTTACATTGCTAATAGTGCCATCTTTTTCTACCACAAATTCTATAAATACTTGGCCTGAAATTCTGTGTATTAGTGCTTTTTCTGGGTATTTTAAGTGTGAATGAAGAAAATTGTACATATTTTCAAATCCATCAACAGGTTCAGGCATCACTTCAGGCCAATATTCAGGCGGAGCAGGCTCGGCATCATCATCTATTATTTTAATAATCTCATATTCAGGAATTTCATAATCTTCATCATATTCAGAAAATACAAGACCCTCCATATTTACTTTCATCTCGTTCTCCACTACTTGGAGTAAATAATCTTTTTGTTGTTGAATAGGCGGAGGCGGAGGCGGAGGTGGATCGGTAAGCGGTGCATCTATGTCTGTTACTACTATTACGATGTCATCTAACATTCCCAAGTCAATCGGCTTTTTCTCGGTAGCAAAAAACTCAAACCCGAGATAAACTAATCCGAGAATTACGATGAATCCGATAATTAAAAAAGTGTTTTTCCTTTTTTCAAGATTTCCTTTTGATGATTTTTTTTCTATCATAATGATTATTATTGAAAAGTTATTAATAAAATAAAAGAAGTTTATTGTTAAAAACGAAAAAGAGGTGTTCTAATTGTATTTTTTAGATTATATTGGAATTTGTTTGTATAATTCTTCAAAATTTTCGTTGTTGTTCAAGACTACATCCGCTTGGCGAATACACTCTGCAAGATTTTGTTTAGTAGGGTCACCTGTGCTTATTTCTCTTTGTTCGTTAGCCAAAAAAGTCTCATAAGAGATTGTATCGGTTTCTGATTTTCGGTCGAAAATACGTTTGTATCTAATTTCGGGGTCAGCATCTACAGCCCATAGCGTAAAATTTTCTTTGGTACGCAACGAATTGATTTCTCCGGGTGTCCTAATACTCTCAATAATAGCATCAAAACCGTTTTTTGCAGCCTCTTTATAGAGTTCGTCAATAATATAGGAAGGAGAGTGTAGCTCGCGCAACGCGTTAGCAATGGCTACATAAGTATCTCGATTTAAAGGAAGGTTCTGCTTTAGCGCTTCCTGAGTTAAAAAATTACGCACAGAATAATGCTTAAAGCCATAATTGCTAACTAAATAGTCAACAATAGTGCCTTTTCCTGCGCCGATAGTTCCTGTAATGCCGATGATTTTCATAGTAAGTTTTACGATTTTATATTTACGATTTACGATTTTAGATTTAACGAGAAAAATGTATTTTATTTTTGAGGTTATTACAAATTTAGAAAAATTAGGATAAGTTTCTTTAACTAAATCGTATTGAAAATAAGATTTAGCCTTTCTTTGTATCTCTGTGGAAAATAAAATATAAAATATATTTTTGCCAATCAATAAAAATGTTTTTAAATTAGTTCTTATTATTAACCAAAATTTTAATTCATGAAAAAAATCTTTTTTTTAATTCTTATGTTTTCAGGGTTTGCCGTTTATGCGCAAACAGCACAATCAACTCAACTTGAAATTAATAAAGTAAAGGTACCTGGGGTTTCTATTACCATTGCCGGATATGAAGTTGATTATATTGAACGTGCCCTTCAGTTTCGTTTTGAAAAAGTAGCCGGATTGAAAGGCTCTAATTCAAAAGGATTTAGAGTTTATGAATCGCAAGTATTTAACGATTTCGGGTTTGTTAAATACGATATTTACACCTCTATTGATAAGGGTACAAAGCAATCGCAATTCATTACTATAAATCTGTTGGTTTCTAAAGGAAATGAAAATTTTATTACCCCTGTTGATGATCCGGATGTAACTCAAAAGATGAAAGATTTCTTGAACTATTTTGTGAATGAATATCTTAAAGAGTATGAAAAGCAACAAAAAGTTACACAACTTACAAAAACAACAACTACTCTTGAAAAAGAGTGTAGTTCACTAACCGCGGATTTGGAAAAAATGAAAAAAGATTACACCAATCTATCCAATAAAATTAAAGAGAAAGAGGCAGAACTCTCCAAAAAGCAAGGCGAACTTGAAAGTGCCAAAAGTGAATTAGAGACATTAAAATAGTCTATAACGCTCATACATCGCTTCAAATGTTTGAGTTAGCACATTGGCAATCTCTTGTGCTCCTTTGGTGGTAAAGTGTACATAGTCGTTTCCTGCCCACCCTTTTTTTACCCATGACCGCATAGAATTGGCGCCACCCATAACATGATACATATTCCAAAAGGCTGCTCCTGATTTGGGAACCTCTGCGCTGAGTTTATCTACTAAATAGGGGAGATGTTTGTAGGTTTTTAATTCGCCGTCAACAATAGAGAGCATGTCGGAAGGACCAATAAACAAAATGGGAATATTTGGCGCAACTCGCTGTAACCACTCTATCTGTGTAATGATATTGGCAACATATATATCCACACTTTTTTCTCCATATAAGCCCGGCACCGCATTGCCGCCAAACTGCAAAACAAACATCCCTACATTCAACATCTGATAAGTTAAATGCATCAATGAGTCTTGCATGGAAGTGAAATGGAGTCCGTTCGCGCCGCGCATGGCAATATTGTCCACCGCAACTCCAAAACCATCATCAATGAGAACTCCATAAATATTTGCATTCCCACGCATGGAAACAGAAAACTTTTGAGTTGCAAAATTCGACTGAAAACCAAGTAGTTGTATTCCTAACGAATCGGTTTGCAGGGCATATTGTGCCTGATGAACAGGGTCGGTAAGCGTAGCATTGAAATTTGAGTCCAGATTGTTAATTAACAATGAAATATTTGAGTAATTGTCTCTTCTGTCCACTTTACCTTTTCTATTGACGATACTTGCGGCAAATTCTGCCGTTCCATTAATTCTGTGCATTTTTGCCAAAGGACCATAATCGCTTTCTTTGTTTCTGCGCACTTCTCCCCAAAGAGAGAAGAGTGTGTAATTTCCTGAATAACTTTGATTTAAAGCTCCGGTAGGAATAGTTTGGTGAAAAGGAACCATGCCGGGACCACCACCACCAAATTTTTGTTGAAAAAAATGCCGGATATTATTGCTGAATCTATCCAATTCAATTTGTGAATCTCCATAATATAAAACTCTTACAATTTTATGCTCTGCTCTTGCTACTTCTGCTTTCTCAAAGAAACTGTCGAAATAAGATAAATCGCCATAAGGAAACTCAAATGTGGATTCCATCATTTGAAATACTGTTTCAAGATATTTTAGAGTATCTTCTTTTTTGATTTCCGGAATGTGAGTAAGCATAGTGTCATTTTTTTCAATCAAAGCATTTATATCCCACTGTTTTAGAATTTCTTCAGGGTCTTCTTCAAAAGCAGCACTGTGTGTTAGTATTTCCGAGAGAGCCGGAAAACGTAATGTTTTCTTAAACAGCGCAATCCCGTTGGAAGGAAATAGAAAAGCAAGGAGTGCTAAGCAAGCCATAATGAAGATGATAAAAAGCAGAATTTGAGATGCTTTCATTTTTTCAGTTCGGTTTTAAAAGCCGCTCCGTTCCTATAGATACCGGAAGTAATTAGTTTTTTATCTACGGCATCGGTTCTCCAAATCACAAATATTTCACTTTCATTATTATTAATGATAAAACCTCCATCGCATTGCCAGGTAATTAAATCAACATTTTTTGTATTTGAAATAAAATATCGCTGACCTTGTGCAGCATCATATTCAAGTGCTGCAGGTTCGGGTACTAAATCTTCGTAAAAAAAAAGTTTCATATCATTGATAATCCTGTAGAAAGTATCATTTACACCCTCATTGTTTTCCCATAAATTGTGTGTTTCAACAAATTCTGTAACCAACTTCTGGCGGTATCCTAACTCGTTCAGTTTATTGTGTATTGGTTTTGAGCCATACATTTTGGAGAAAAAAGTAGGGGCAAACTTTTTTACGATACTTTGCATAGGATAATCGTGATAGTAGGGCACAACAGGGTCTCCAATGCTGTGGTATGACAGCACCGACACATTATTGTTTTTCAACAGATTAAGGTCTTCCATTGCCCCCCAGAGGTTAACAATTGATTTAATCTGAAAGGTTAAATTGTTATATTTTCCCACCGATTCAATATTTCCTAAATCGTTGTTTAGAAAAGATTTGAAAGAACTTTCAGGGCGGTTTTGGTTTTGCATGAAAGCAAGATTGAGTGCAGTTATTCCGCCGGCACTGGAACCTCCCACAAAAATATAGTCAGGCTCAATTTTGTATTTGTTTGCATTAGAAAGCAAAAAACGCAGTGCTGCATGGGCATCCTGCAGTGCTTTGTATGCGGCACGCTCAATAGAGGTTTGAGTGGGAAGAAACCCAAGCCGGTAGTTGATAGATGCTGTGGTATAGCCCAATGAAGCAAAATATTTGCACGCCTCCACCATCGCTGTTTGAGATTTGTCGCCCACATAGAACGCTCCTCCATGAATCAGCACTAATAAAGGACGATGTAGTCCTCCGGCATTATCCGGCGTATAAATATCCATTTTTAAGTTCAATTTCCTTCCCTTAATAGTAGCCGGCAACCCTTCCAGCAACGCTCTAACCATTTCATCTTCGGTTTTAAAACTATGATCCCAAAACCCCTCTACTTGTGCATAAGTAACATCTCTATGAATGGTAACCGAAAAGAGCGAATCGAAAAAACGGTTTGGAAACTCTGTGATAACCGGAGGTTCATAAATGATAAAATTATTTGAAAAAGAAGCATTCTTCCCATTTAAAAAAGCACTTGTTTTTCTTTTTTTATAAACTACCCGAAACTTCTGTGGCTTTGTATATTCATTTCTGTCAATTATATACGCAGTTGATTCAAGACTAGAAGAGTGAGCTTTGGGAGGTGAGGTTTTAGTTTTTTTTAAACCATGATTTCCAATTATCGTATCAACTAAAATGATATAAGGTTGTTGGTTGATATGAGTAGCATAATAACTGTTTGGTTTTAATGAAGGTAATTCATATCGAGAGCTACAGCCGTGCAATAGAAATGCAACAATAATAACCCAAAAGAACTTGATATTATTTATATTTTTCATTGAGGAATTTTACAAAAAAAGGTTAGTAAACGTCAAGTTTTTCGCAAATATCAAGAAAAACTTCTTCCACCGTTTGCATACCATTTATTTTAACAAGTTTGTTTTGATCTCTATAATGTGCAATAAGAGGTTTTGTTTGTATTTCGTAATTGGCAAATCGTTGCCGGATTACTTCCGGTGTATCATCTGTTCGTTTAAGCAGGACTGCTCTTTTGGCAAGTCTTTCAACGATTTCATTTTCTTCAATTTTAATATATATGGCTAAGGTAACGGGAATTACATGGGGGTATCTAATTCCGTCCATCATTTGTGCTTGTTCTAATGTTCTCGGCACACCATCGAGAAGGAATCCGTGTGCATTTCTAAAAGAGGAGCAGAAGTGGTAGAGCAGGTCTAAGGTAAGTTCGTCGGGGCAAAGGTTTCCCTTGTCAATAATTCGTTTAGCCATCATCCCGATAGGCGATCCTGAGGCAATCTCCTTTCTGTACAAGTCACCTGTAGAAACATGCTCTAAGTGGTATCTCTGTTTCAATAGATTGGCTTGTGTTCCTTTACCTGAGCCGGGTGCCCCCAGCAAAACAATGTTGAAAAAATCGCGTGTTACCATGACTAAAATTTTAAAGCAACTCCAACTCCGTTTTGATTTGCATTCCAATAGAGTGCAGATTGGGCGTTAAGATCTAATAATTTGCCTGCTCTATAAATTTGATTCCATCCTCTTATAGCAAAGAAGAGGCTTGCCGCAACGGTAACTCCTCCGGTAACATAGCAGGCTGTTTTTCCGGCATCTGCACTTACCCAAAAAACGCCGGTAAGAATAACGCCTGTACCCACTATTGCCAAACCGGCACCGAGATAGGTGTTGCGAGCCGCTTTCCGTAAATATGCACCGGCAGTATTTTGATTGTTAAACATATCGGCGGTTACCGCATCCAACCCCTGATACTTATAAACTTCGTATGGAGTCATCTCGCGCACACAACGTTTTATGTTTTCAATCAGCGACTTTTTCAAGGTAGTAATGGCAAATCCATTGTCAATAACTACAGATTCGTCATCTTCGCTGATTATTTTACAAAAAAGCGTGTCGCTTTTGGCAGGGGTATCATCTATATTTAATATGATATAGTCAATACAATTTTGCGAGAAAGAATGACAGGTTACTAATAATAAAGCAATGATTGTGAGGTATTTCATAATTATAAAATAGTATTTATTAAAACTATATATCAGTACGTTTTCTCTCCTCTTTACTTGTACGTCTCAATAATTGTATGCAACATCTTCTCGGTTTTGGCAGCACCTTCGCCTAAGATAAAACCGATTTGCTGAACCTGACGAAGGTTCTCTTCTATAACATCATTGAGACGACTCATAATCTCTTCAGGACGCTCCTCTTTTGAATGTAGGTTTCTCATAATAATTCCATACAGTTGGTTAGGGATTAACTGAAATAGCGTGCAATTGGTAAGTTTTCCATTAATTTCCACATCTTTTACAAATTTATCTTCATCGTGTTGCATCAAATAGTTGAGTTGCGATACCAAACTTGCAGGGATTAATGTTTTGATGTCTGCGCCTATTAAGAACGGGATTACATCGTGCACATCAAGTGCATCTTCGCCCAAAATATCTACAAACCCCTGATTCGAGTCCACCACTTTCAATTCGGGATTGGTGATAACAATTCCTGTACTCAAGTTTCTAATAAAAATGGTAAATGCTGATTTTAAGGAGTTTGCTCTTGTGGCTAAACTATTTGTTTCTTTTTCATATTCTTTGAGGCGTTCTTGTGCTTTTTCAAGGTCTTCCGTATTTCTACGCATGTTAATCACGGCTTCTCTTGAGCCGAGTTGAGAGTTTGGAACGCACATTTCGGGAATGGCAATTCCTTTCGCTACAGCCAAAGCTAATCCGCGGCATGTTTCATAACCACATGAACCACAATTTAATTCAATCCCTTTTTTGGGTTCTGTAATTTTTTGTAAAATACGTTTCATAATCAACACCTGAACCTCATCACCGCCACCAATGGCAATTTTTTTGTCTGTAAATGTGGCATCCAACTCTTTATACCGTGTGTGTTGCATAATTTCTCCATGCCAACGGTCTAATTCAAAGTTTTGCAAACGTTTTTTTACATAATCTTTTGTAAACGTTTGCTTTAAGTATTTGTTTCCGGCTTGCGACATTCCGGGACCGGAGATACATCCTTCGCAGTAGAAAATATTCATATTGCTGCGAATGGTATCGTGATACTCCTTAAACTGTTTAATAGCATCGTTGGCGTTGTGGCTGCCTTCCACCGTTTGTGTATTGCCTTTCAATATCGTGATGTCCAAAGTTGTAGCTTCCACAAAACCTGGGGCAACAGGGTAAAGCCCTCCTTTATATCCAAAAGGGGTGTCAAATTCGGAAGATTCGGTAAAGGCTTCTTTTATCTTAAACTCATCAAAGAGGTCGCGCAATTCTTTAAAAGTAATAACGGCATCAATTTTATTCATTCCTTTATTGTAGCGGTCAACGCCGTTTTTAGCAGCTACGCAAGGGGTAATTTGAACAATTTTGAGATTTTTTCCGTGCAACTTTCTCAAAATAACCGCCATTGCAGCAGCAGGAGAAACCACCGGCACAAGGTTGGATATCAAATCGGGGTACGATTTCTCTACTAACTCCACAACACAGGGACAGTGGCTGGTGAGGTAGAACTTTCCGCTACTGTTTTGGGTGGTCAATTCTCTGTATTTTGCGGCTACAATATCCACTCCAAACGACATTTCATTTACGTAAGAAAAACCTAAGTAGCGAATCATTTTTACGAACTTGCGATAGTCGGAAATATCCACAAATTCGCCGGCGATAGAGGGGGCGCACACGGCAGCCACTTTACTTCCGGAATTGAGCATCGCTTTTACTATCTCCTTTGAATCGAAGTAGGAGATGGCGTGATAGGCGCATGCCGTAATACAATGCCCACAGTGGATACACTGGTCTTCTTCAAAATGAGGAAATACGCTATTGTTTTTTACATGAATAGCCTTTACTTTACACGCTCTGATGCATGAATAGCAGGTTTTGCATTTCGCGCTATTCCATTGAATTACACTATTGTTCATATATTGTTTTTATCCACAGTGAAAATACTTGTTCACCAATTCTAACATTTTCCCCTGTTCTTTTTCAATCTCTTGTCTAATATTTTGGTCATTAAACGATTTCAGCATTTTAATAATATCATCAATCATTTCGGCGGGAAATACGCCATGATTTTCGTAGATAGCCCTGTGTATGGAGAGTTCGTTGGCAGAATCCCAGCAAGAAGCGGGCAATTGTTTCAAACTCATCAAGCGTTCTTTTTCTTCCGGTTTATGAATATTTACGTTCACGTAAGTTTTTTCGGCAAATTTGAGGGCGTTTTCCATTTCAAATCCGTGCCGTGCTGCAATAACCAATCCTGCTAAGAGCAGGTAAACATCGGCAGAGCCATCGGGGCAACGAAACTCAACAGTTTGTTTTTGCGAGAGGTTTTCTTGTAGTGGTTTTTCTAACGGGTTTAGGTCTGCCACGATGTCGTTTTTGTGAGTCCATCCGAGAGGTACGCGCACTAAAACCGAGCGGTTTCTATCTCCCCAGCAGATTGTAGTTGGGGCTTCCTGATGCGGCACCAAGCGGAAATAGGAGGTTGGGTTCATATTTCCGAAGGCTGTGAGCGAAGAGGCGCAAGTCATATAACCGGCAATGGCAGTTTTGGCAATAGAGTTGAGTTTTCCTTTGTCCACCATTTTGTTTACGCCTGCTTTACTTACGATGCGGGTGTGAATATGCATTCCGCTTCCGGCTTTTCCTTCCGTAATTTTTGGGGCAAATGTTACGTTCAAGCCGTATTGGTATGCTAAATTACGGATAATCCATTTCGCAAGTACCAATTGGTCGGCGGCTTCTAAAGCATTGGTTACTAAAAACTCTATTTCGTTTTGTTCATAAATTTTACCGTTTAGTGTAAAATTACCTACTTCGGAGTGTCCGTATTTAATTTCCCCACCCACTTTGGCAATCAGCAACATACATTCGGTACGGAACTGTTCAAATTTCGTAAATGGCATAGACTCATGGTAGCCTTTTTGGTTTTCGGTGAGATAGAGTTCTTCCTCATCTGCAATCACATAATACTCAAGCTCTCCCATAGCCTGAAAAACCATACCTGTAGTTTTTTCAAACGATTTTAAGGCTTTTCGAAGAATATTTTCCGGTGCATTTTCCATAGGTTGTCCATCTTTATTAAAGTATGAGCAGAGGAAACACAAAGTTGGAATTTCGGAGAACGGGTCCATAAATGCGGTGCTAAATCGAGGCACCACATACAGGTCGCTGGAGCCTGCATGAATGAATGCGGGGAATATGTTTGAGCCGTCCACACGTTCGCCGGCAGAGAGGATTTGGTCAATATATTCTCTATTATTTACAACGAAATTGAGCGTTTTTAAACGCCCATCTTGCGCCACATAGCGGAAGTTTACCATTTGAACATCTTTTTCTTCAATGTATTTAATAATGTCAGCCTTAGTAAATTCCTGAGGCATTTTCTTTAGAAATTGAACCAACGGGTTCCTGTTCATTGCAATTTTTTCTTTCATATTTAATGAGTTATAAGTTTTATAAAGAGGTGCAAATTAACATAAAATTCTTTCAATAACATACAGATGAAAAAAAATGTCTAATTCTTTTTTTCTTGTGCTGAAAATTGTTTTATAAGACTAAACAATATAGTATCCGCCGGTTTTATCACTTCCTCTATGTTCTATTTTCCCGGAATCTTTTAATTCCTTTAATCGTCTCATAAGAGTACTCTTTGACTCATTAAGAAGTAAAATATTTCTCGTTCTTTAGTCTCATTTCCCACTTCCACGCCGATGTAACCATATCGGATAGCGTTCGTTTGCATTGCCAATGTAGCATATTGGTTGCTTTCGTACTGTCGCTAAATACTGCCGGCACATCTCCTGCTCTTCTTTCACCCAATGTATAGTTCAGTTTTATTCCGGTAATCTCTTCAAAAGTTCGAAGCATTTCCAACACCGAGATTCCGTTTCCTGAACCTAAGTTAAACGCTTCGCAATTAGAAAGATTTCTCTTTTCTATCAAGAATTGCAGCGCTTTGATATGGGCATTGGCAATATCGGAAACATGCACATAATCGCGGATACAAGAGCCGTCTCGGGTGCTGTAATCTGTTCCGAATACGGTTAGTTGTTTCAACTTTCCGATGGCTACCTGAGTGATAATCGGCATTAAATTGTTGGGCTTATCAGGAGAGAGTTCGCCGTTAAGTCCGCTGCTGTGTGCTCCCACCGGATTAAAGTAGCGCAAAAGTACGGCATTAAATTGAGGATGTATCTGCGCAAAGAATCTAATCATCTCTTCTCCGATCTGTTTAGTATGTGCATACGGACAAAAAGGGGTTCCCATTGGTGTGGTTTCATTTACGGGCAACAGTTCTACTTCGCCATAAATAGAGCAAGAGGAGGAAAAAATAAGGTTCGTGACGTTGTACCTCACACAGGCTTCCAATACATTTTCTAATGATTGCAGGTTGTTTCGGTAATACTCAAGAGGTTTCTCTACCGATTCGGGTACACATTTATAGGCTGCAAAATGGATGATCCCGATAATATCTCTATGCTCTTCAAAAATGCGAAAAAACGCTTCTTTATTACAAATGTCTAATTGGTAAAACGGCACTTGAACGCAGGTAATCTTCTCAATTCTGTTCAAAGTTTCTGGGGTAGAGCGTTCGCAACTATCCACACAAATAGGAGTAAATATTCCCGTTTCGAGCATTTCAATAATGGTGTGCGAACCGATGTATCCGGCACCGCCGGTAATAAGTACTTTCATAGATTTATGTGAACATTATTTTGATTATGTTAGAATATAAAAATACTACTTTCTCTAAAACGAAAAACAAGAAAAATATTGCAAGTAAGAATGGAATTTTAATGATTTTGACTTTGTTGTATACTGCGTTTTCAGCGCGTGTTTAAAAGAGGGTAAAAATAGAACTATTTTTAAATCTTTAGAATGCTGTTTTTTTGGTTAAGTTTTTTTTGAGGTGCTATTATTTGAAGTTTTCACAAGCTTGGATCTCGTAGAGAGCACACATAACTAATGAGGCTGTCTTAAAAGTCAAGGCAGCCCTTTTTTTTTGAGATTCCTTGCTTCGCTGCGGAATGACATTGGTTTGTATGGCAGGAGTGGCGGCGGCGGTCAAATCCTTAAATTTGCTTCTGCATTTGCGCCGCCGCAAATACGGTACGTGTGGGTGCGATGTCATTCCGACTTTAATCTAATTTTTTTTTTAAACAAACAGAAGTGACAGTGAGGCTAATGCATTATATTTGCGAAAAAAAACTCA
>Ga0123353_10002007_pt1 | contig 25157 bp, 17 predicted proteins | sample TergutLab28metaG_3_FD_92763 | JGI IMG/M metagenome (GOLD analysis project Ga0123353, IMG submission 92763) | Labiotermes labralis P3 segment gut microbial communities from Petit-Saut dam, French Guiana - Lab288 P3 | ecosystem: Host-associated > Arthropoda: Insects > Digestive system > Gut ...
AAATTGCCGCAACAAAAGTAGATTCAAGGAAGAAGATTCAACAGATAAACAAATTCCGTTGGAAAGAAGATTCAAAAACCCCTTCTTTTACAACACTTTATTAACCCCTAATATGAGGAGATTTCATCATGAGTATTCGTATCCTCTTTGCGGCTGCTTTTTTATGTTTCCTCTGGGGTGTTGCTTCGGCGCAAGTCGAACTGTCGCACCAACAATGGGAAGGCGAACAATTCGCCGCGATGGGAGACGAAGTCTTCAAACGTCACGCCTTAAACTTGTTGACCTTTTCCGGGGCGAAACTTGTCCAAGCGGATGCCGTCCATAATGCCCACTTCTTGATCGACGGTGATGTGGGACAGATCGGCGACACTGGACGAGCCAATATGCACGGCAATCCGTCGGTCCTCACTTACTATCTCGGCAAGCCGCGAACGATTCAGGAAATCAACCTGTTTTCCGGCAACATCGACAGCCGAGCCAACCAAGACTTTGAAATTCGCCTGGCATTAGCGAACGACCCCAAGAATCCCGATAAACGTCCCCCCTTCTCGACACTCCCGCCGACCTTTTCGTCCGGCGACAAGATCATCGGCTCCAATTCCGGTGGATTCCTGACAACGATTGCGGACGCTTCCGGCAAGCCCATTTCGGGAAACAAGAAGTACGACTGGATCGAGTTCAAAATTTGGCGATCCTATCCGAGTAAGGTTGGCGACCCTGCCAAGGAGCAAAACCCGGCAAATAGTTGGGCTTCGTTCCTCGAATTACAGGTTGTCGGCGACGAAAACGATCCGACGCTTTTCGACTCGCAAGCCGAAAAAGATGCTTGGCTTGCCCGACGGGCAGCGGTCAAGTTCCAGCGGACACTGGCACAACGTTTCGGTGAAGACCTTGTGGAGGCAATTCAAAATCCCGAGTCACTTAAACGGGCAATCAATGATCTTGCAACAAAATTTCCCGATCAATACGACGGTAAAAAATTCCTCACAAGGTATGAAACAACGGTTCAAGAACTCTCTACCGTGCCGCAAGAGGACGGAGAAGCGTCCTTTGCCATTGTGCAAAAATTCGACGAACTGCGTCGAGAAGCGTTGCTTGCGAATCCCTTGATGCAATTTGAACAACTCCTGTTTCGCCGCGCACAGAATGCCGGATTGGAGCCGAACTGGATTTCCAACGCCGCACGAAACAAGGGCAAGTACGGAAACGCTCTGGCAATCGTCAATCCCCAGGACGCAGGTGGAAAAGCCACGACCATCATTGAAAATCCAAACGATTCGTTCGTTGGCGACATTAATCTTCATTGGGATGCCGAAAAGATACTCGTTACGGCTCTTTCCGATGAAAAAACTTGGCAGGTGTTTGAATTGAATATCGATGGAACCGGCTTCAAGCAAATCACGCCGTCGATGGGCAAGGATGTGGACAACGTCGAAGGCTGTTATATCCCGGACGGTTCCACGCTATTCATTTCATCGGCTTCCATGCTGGGGGTTCCATGCATCGACGGGCAAAGTGTGGTCGGTAATATCTACCGTCTTGAAGCCGATGGAAAAACAATTCGTCAGTTGACCTTTGAACAAGATCAAGATTGGTGTCCCATTCTCTTGCCGAATGGTGGCGTATTATATCTCCGTTGGGAATATACCGATACAGCACATTACTTCACGCGGCTATTGTTCCAAATGAACCCGGATGGCACAAACCAGATGGCATACTACGGCAGCAACTCATTTTGGCCGAACAGTCTGTTCTATGCCAAGCCGATTCCCGGCAGTTCGACGAAGTTCGTCGGCATTGTATCGGGACATCACGGTGTTGAACGGATTGGTGAACTCCACCTGTTCGATATTCAGAAAGGTCGAAAGGAGGCAGATGGTGTCATTCAACAGATTCCCGGCTACGGCAAACCCGTCGAGCCGAGTATCAAAGACGAACTCGTTGAAGATTCTTGGCCGAAGTTCCTTTTTCCTTGTCCGCTGGATGAAAATTATTTCCTCGTTTCCGCCCAGTTGACGCACCGATCACCGTGGTGCCTGTATCTTGTCGATACGTTCGACAATATGCTGAAAATCCGCGAAGAACAGGGTTTTGGACTCTACGAACCGACACCGTTGATTCGGAGACCGAAACCGCCGGTTCGTTCCGTCAATGTCAACCTGTCGTCAAAAGAATCGAATGTTTTCCTCACAGATGCCTATATCGGCGATGGACTCAAGAACGTTCCCAAAGGCACTGTCAAGAAATTTCGGGTTTTTGCATACTATTTTGGATACCGGGGTATCGGCGGACACGATTATATCGGCATGGAAAGTGCTTGGGATGCCCGGCGAATGCTTGGCGAAGTGCCTGTTTATGAAGATGGCAGTGCGTCATTCACGATTCCGGCGAACACGCCGGTTGCCATTCAACCGCTGGACGAACAAGGACGTGCCCTCCAACTGATGCGGACGTGGTTCATCGGAATGCCCGGCGAAAGCCAATCCTGTACAGGGTGTCACGAATCGCAAGATATTGTAACGCCGAACAAGCGGACTACTGCGATGGGTAAAGCACCGACACCCATTGAACCGTTTCTCGGACCGGAGCGACCGTTTTCATTCACTTATGAAGTGCAGCCAGTCCTTGACCGCTATTGCGTCGGCTGCCACGACGGTTCCGAAACGAATAGAGACCGCCCGAACTTTGCCGATACGTCACCGGGTTACCACGGATTCTCGAATGCGTATCATGCCCTGCATCGATATGTACGTCGACCCGGTCCAGAAAGTGACGTACACATGCTCAAGCCGCTCGAATACCACGCTTCGACCAGTGAGTTGTTCCAGCGGCTCGAAAAGGGACACCACGGTGTTCAGGTCGATACTGATTCCATGCGGAGATTGTACGCCTGGGCTGACTTGAACGTTCCCTATTTCGGAACGTGGGGTGAAATTGCGGCGGTTCACAAAGCAAAGGACTCCGAAGCGGTCGCCTGCGTTGCTGCGCGATATAGCGAACTCAGATCGTTGTATGCCGGTATTGACATGAATCCCGAAAAGGACCCCTACTCCATGCTCTCGTTACCGGAAAAGATCGAGTTTGTGAAACCGCCCAAGGTCCAACGCGATTACAGCGCACCGATTGTCCCGAACTGGCCGTTCGACGCATCGACAGCGAAATCAATGCAAACACAACCGAAACGGACTGTCCGGGTGGGGGATTTATCGTTCGAGATGGTCTGGATTCCTTCTGGAAAATTCGTGATGGGCGACGATGGCGGCGATCCCGACGAGTTGCCGCGATCCGTTGCCGAAATCAAGAAACCGTTCTGGATGGCAACCACGGAAACAACAAACGCACTGTATGCACAATTCGATCCGTCGCACGACAGTCGTTTTATTGATCAGTGGTGTAAGGACCATACAACACCCGGTTATCCGGCAAACAAACCCAGACAGCCGGTAATCCGTATCACCTGGCACGAAGCCGTCAAGTTTTGCCAGTGGCTCAGTGAGCAGACCGGCAAAAAATTCCGATTGCCCACCGAAGCGGAGTGGGAATGGGCATGCCGTGCTGGAACCGCGACCCCGATGTGGTATGGCAACATTATGACAGACTCCGGCGAATACACGGATTTCGGTAAATTCGAGAATTTAGCCGACATGAGTACGAAATTGTTCGTTGTCCATGGTGTGAATCCCCAGCCGAAAAAAAATCCATTGGAGGTCGAGGCATTCATTCCCAGAGCCGAAGGCATCAACGACGGCAACATGATCGCAGAGGATGTTGGTGGCTATCAACCCAATCCGTGGGGGCTGCACGATATGCACGGCAGCGTCGCAGAGTGGACGAACTCGGATTATAAACCGTATCCTTACTCGGATTCACAACTTGACATGAATTCACGCAAAGTCGTGCGTGGAGGTTCCTGGCACGATAAACCACAACGGGCTCGCAGCGGCATGAGACGTGCCTACGAACCCTGGCAACCCGTCTCCGATGTCGGTTTCCGTGTCGTGTACGAGGATTAAGGCGGGTGTACACCATAGACCCACATACAGGTGTCGAAACTGCTGATTTAACACTGCTTTCCCATTTCGGCGAAGGATTTGATTCTTTCTGGCAGGCTCGGCATCTTTGCCACGGTCTCCGGTGAAAACATTCCGTCCTCTTGTCGCAATGTTGCCGCCTTCTCATGACCAATCAATGCCCAGGTTGCCGTAATCAAATGCTTGAATTCCGGCTTTTCCAGTGCCTCACAGAGGAAAGGCTGAAATGGCGAGTTAATATCCTCGCCGGAAATCTGAAACAGCCCGTGCCGGTCACACAGAGCCATCAGCCGAGTGATCTGAGCGTAAGTGTTGCGGGTCGGCGTGTAAGTTACTCCCTTCATTCCTATCTTTGCCACATACTCCACCAGTTCATCCAAATAGGAATCCTCGTAGGCATGATCCTGTTTGTCTCCTGTAACGGAATTGGTAACATCGCCCAAATACGGATACGTGGGAATCGCACCTATTTCTGTCCCAAATTTGACAAATTCCGCAGGGACGGAACATTCCTCCGTTGCATCCACGTAAAAACGTTCGACCAGACAGCCTTTCAGCACGTTCAGCAGAAAATAGGGGTACATATTGTTTTCGGCATCCATGAGTCGATCCAGATTGCCGCCCGTTACCGGAATGGACAATTTTTGCTTCAGAAAATCGACCATTGCTTTCCCGGCACCGATGCTTGCAGTCATATTTTTCGCCAAGCCAAAAAGAATATGCCGCTCCGTAACACCGCCGCCGTCATGATACATGGAGATGGGAAGAACGTCCTTGTCAAAATCGAGACCTATTCCGGCTAATTCAGGAATTTGGTTTATTTTTTCGACCATCGCCCGATTGCGTTCGATGCGTTTTTCCCGGTAAGGGCGTATGAATTCCCGAACCTTCCCAATATGCTGGTGCGGAACGCCGTGCATGACCAAATACGCCACGGATCGTTGGTCAGGATTGTTCATCAACCGCCCTTCAAAAGGGGTGTTTCGCATGTCGCATCGGTGTTCGAAGCCAATGGTGGTGGCGATGTCGACGATTTTTCCTGCCTCGATGAACTCCTCTGCTCCCGAGATGCTGTCATGATCCATGATTCCGGCGGTCAGCAGTCCGCTCTGCCAGGCGGTGTACACGGCTTTTGTCGGCGAATAAGGGGAAAACGAATACGTGGTGTGAATATGGTTATTCACTTGGTTGTTTTTGCGGGGAATACTTCGCGTTCCATCCGGTTGGAGTGCCATCAGGCGGCGGAGTGCATCCAGCCGCTCGGCTTTTTCCGGTGCGTTTAAGGTTTCTACTAATACTAATTGCTGACTCATGATTGATGTTCTTTTCCCTTACATGAGAGGGTATTTGTTTTACTATCTCGCATTATAATGTTTTCTTGATTTGTCGCAATGTCTTACTTTTGTGCAGACTCACCAACGGACTAACGTAGTCCGCAAACAAGTTTTTCTTTTCAATCCGAGTTTTTTAACGATGCCTGCGATTCGTTTCGCACTGAAATTTCCAGTACGAACAGCAGTTTTCTGCCCTGAAAAGCGACTCTCTATAAGACCTCGTTCAAAACGCTCCGAGTCCTGTATTTTCAGTGCAAAACAGTGATGTTCGGCGAAATTTGGAGTGTCAAGTCGTAAATTAGCCTCCGAAAAACGGGCATTTCGGACTGGAAAATACGGTGTCGGAGTTTTTTTACACGCCGTAAAAAAGGAGTCGGAAGTCAGCATACAGAAGTCAGGAGAAGGGACAAATTCACGTGATTGTACCCGACACAACGTCAAGAACCATCAGCAATTTTGCTGACGGATGTCAATGAATGAATGGTTGGCACGAATGGGAATATCACAGGAAAACCAACGTCATCACGACCAATAACGGTAATAGGATAAGGCAACTGTACACCATATAACCGAAGAAACTCGGCATCGCTACGCCGTCTTGTTCCGCTACCGCCTTTATCAAAAAGTTCGGTCCATTGCCAATGTACGTCATTGCGCCCATGAAGACCGCCCCAAGAGAAACCGCAATCAAAAGGGTGTGTTCGATGAACCCTCTGGTTACAGGCACCAGTTTTCGCTTACCGTCGACCGACACCCACTGTCCGCCATCCTTTTTCCATTTCGGCAAACTCTCTTCGTTAAAGTCGGCTTCAAGTTCCGCTTCGCTGTTGGGAGTCAACGACTTTGCCGTCTCGAAAAAGACAACATACGTCGGAGCGTTGTCCAACACTGCACTCAACGAACCGGTCGCCCAGAAAAAGAGTTTTTCCTTGTTGAGTCCAGCTGTTTTTTGGGCGTGGGTTACAATGTTTTGACCATGGACATTCAGGATTTGCAGCGGCACCTGCATACAGAGGAAGATGCCGAAAAAGAGTGCCGCCACTTCGCCGATTGCCAGAAAGTTAAAAACGTTTTCCTTGCGGATCCGCGTACTGCTAAAAAGTAGCGAAATGGCAACAAGTCCCAGTTGAACAACTTCACGCAAGTAATACCACGGATGCCAATCCGTTCCCGGTACGGTTCGGCTTGGATCAAGAAACGCTATTGCCGCAATGACACCGAGCAACAGCGGGACATTCAACATCCAGCCGGAAATGATGAGTAACTTTTGCGTGGAATCGTTTTTCCGTTTCCGGTACTCTTTTGCCTCCCGCCGGTAATACAAGAGAGCATCCCAGAGGAAATAAAACGAAATGAGCAACAGATTCACGCAAGCCCATTCCACCCAAAGATTAAACGTCCACTCGAACGGAACGCCGCTCAGATAACCGAGGAAGAGCGGCGGATCGCCGAGCGGTGTCAAACAACCGCCGCAGTTGCACACGCAAAAAATGAAGAGAACAATCGTGTGAATCTGGTGTTTGCGTCCACGATTCATATCGAGCAATGGTCGAATCAAAAGCATTGCTGCTCCGGTCGTGCCGATGAAACTTGCCAAGATCGATCCGATGAGCAAAATCATGCAGTTGATGAATGGTGTTGCTTTCAAACTGCTGCAAATACGGATTCCGCCGGTGATCGTGAAGAGCGCAAAGAGCAACACAATAAAGGGTAAAAACTCGACAACGATAGCGTTCATGAAGACCGTTTTGGCGAGGGCAAAACCGCCTTCTGCCGGTTCAATCATTTTGTGTTCAATCAAATGTTGCTCGACGGGAATGTTGCCGAGGAAGTAATAGAGCAGTGTGAGCAAGCCGAGACTGCCGGCGATCAACAATTTATTCGTATTACTTTCCCACCAATGTGCGGTTACCGGAATCAGTGGCAGAGTAGCGATACAAAGCAACAGGATCACGAACGGAGCAACCATGATGTACGGCGGATACGGCGGGTGAACCTCCTTTTCCGCATTGTGTTCGCCATGCCCATGTTCTGCCGCATAGTGGTCGGCATTTGCCGCCTCTGTCCAACGCTGTGGTAAGCCCTGAAAAAGTAAGAAACCGTAAAGGACGAGAATGAGAATAAGCACGACGGCAACGGGAAACAATAGTTTGCTCGGCTTGGCACCGTGTTCTTGATCGGGCAGTTGTTTTTCCGGCGATTGTCCTTCGGTCGGGAATTCCGAAGTGCTGATCATGGTTGGCTTTCCGGGACAGGGATTTTGCTGTCTTGTCATATTCATTCGTGATGGGATAAATCGCATAAAAAAAGGGTGGGGAACCTATCAGTAAGCCCCCCACCCTAAAGCCAAAACTTGAAGCAGTGATCACTGCCCAACCGGGAAAAAGCGCATTCCAATAAGCCATGCGCTCCAGTAACAAATTATTTTAGAGAGCACATTGTCCATGGAGAAAGAGAAAAAATCAATCCCCCCCAAGCGTCGTGCCTTGCTGATGCGGCGGACTCTGTGAACCGTCATTGTGCAAAGGTGCCGACAAATGGTACAATACTTTTGAGCGGAAGCACCAATACCCCAAACGCTCTAACACTGATTCCGTCAATGTCCCCGAAAAAGAATCCTATTGACCAAACTCGCATTGCTGCCGCAGTTCGGGAAATTCTCACTGCCATCGGCGAAAACCCAGACCGCGAAGGCTTACGGGAAACACCGCAGCGAGTTGCCCGAATGTATCAGGAACTGTTCAGTGGTCTTCATGACGACCCTGCTACGTACACGAAAAAATTTTTCAGCGAAAACTACAACGAAATCGTATTGGTTCGGGATATTAGTTTTAACAGCATTTGCGAACACCATTTGATGCCCTTCATGGGAAAGGTTCATATCGGTTACATTCCCGACGGGCGCGTGATTGGTTTAAGTAAATTGGCGAGGGTCATAGAAGTTTTTTCTCATCGTCCGCAGGTTCAGGAGCGTTTGACCGAGGACATTGCCGAGTTGCTTTATCGGGAATTGCGGGCAAAGGCGGTAGCAGTAGTTATCGAAGCGGAACACACATGCATGACGGTGCGCGGTGTCAAGAAGCCGGGGTCGTTGTGTGTTACGTCAGCACTTCGCGGCGGATTTCTCAAGAATCCTTCCAGTCGGGCGGAAATTTTGACTCTCATCAATAAACATTAGGGAATGTGTCCAGAGCAATTTTTAATACGCTCTAATGGATTCCGTGCATCTTCCGCTTCAACATCGGTGCCAGTGCTAACGCAATAATGCCGATGACAAATGGTATCACTGCCATCAACAGGAAAAAGTCCGCTAGTCCCCCTTCTTTACCGAAGAAGAGACTGATGCCTTCACCGCTTCCGAAGTAACTCGCCGCATAACCTGCCATCAGATATGACAAACTGCTCGCTAGAAACCAAAGACCCAAAAACTGCGAAACATATCGGGCTGGCGACAGTTTCGTAACCATGGACAAACCAATCGGCGAAAGGCACAGTTCCCCCCAAGTGGCAAGAAGGTAGCACACGAGCAACCAGTACATTGCCGCCTTTCCGCCGGAGAATTTTGCCTCGATTGCGCCGGGAATCATCACGATAAAACTTAACGAAATGAGGAGCAAGCCAATCGCAAACTTCGTCGGCGTACTCGGTTCGATGCCCCATCGGGCAAGGCATGCCCAAAGCATCATGAAGAGCGGAACAAAAATCACCACGCACATGGCATTGACCGATTGATACCACGTTGCCGGGAAGGTTCGCGGCTCTACTCCCTCTTCATACCGAACGTCGAATTTTCGCTGGGCGCCGTCAAGTGCCAGTAAACCGGCTTGAACTTTTTCACCTCTGCTCTGTTCACTCACAAGCAGTAAGGTAATTGCCTGCAAAATGGCGGTTCGGTGTTTTTCGTCAGTCGCAATCTTTTTATGCATCGCCTTGACGGTTTCGCTTTCGGAGAGGCGATCCGCAATAGGAGCCAGAATCGGATTTTTGATTTCTTCCCGAATCTTCTCCGCAGCAAGTGCCTTGTCTGCAATACCTGCGACGGATTGTTTGAGTTCATCAATTGTTTTGACGACATTGGCACTATCCTTTCCTGCTTCCGCCATCATGTCTAAATTCGCCATCAATGCTTCCACGATTGCTTGGTTGTCATCTTCGATATGTTCCACTAATTTCACGATGGCTTCCTGAATCGTTGCATCCGTGCTGGACCGCAACACACGTCTGAGTTCGGCGGCAATCGCTTTCGTTTCGGCAATTTGGTCTTCGATGGGAACCTCGTCATCCTTATCTCTCTGCCGATCACGGAAGAAGTTAAAACGGTTAAGTCGTTCCGCAAAAGTGGGACCCAAAACAACTTCATCTTCGTGCTCGATTTGATTGGCGAGCATCTGGACCTTTTTGACAAGTCCCTGAAATTCAAGAAAGTCTTCGTTTTTGAGGACGAGTCCCGATGGCAAAACTTTTTGCACGATAGGGGCAACCGACCGGTCGGTGTCTCTTTTGGCAAAGATATTCAACGACGAACCGGCTTGCTCGAACGCTATCCAAAATGCCATGACGAAAAGAGCCAGCACGAAGATGACGAAAATCCGATCCCAGTCCTTTTTGACCAGCGGTCGTGTTTGTTCGTACAGTCTCTGCTCGTGCACAGCCTTTTCTTCAGCAGTCATTTCGTGTTTTGCATCATGTTTCACTGGCGGTTCACCGATTCCTTTCAGATATTTTCCCCATGTGAGGAAGGAGATGAGACCGAAAATCATTCCGAAACCGGCAATGAGGAATCCGAATTGGTATCCGTAGATTTCGGCAACGGTGCCGGCAACCAGCGGCGACATAAACGCTCCGATGTTGATGCCCATGTAGAAAATCATGAACCCGGCATCTCTTCGCCGGTCATCGCCCGGTGCATAAAGTTGCCCGACCATTGCGGAGATACAGGGCTTGAAAAATCCGTTCCCGAGGATCATCACGCCAAGCCCCACGTAAAACGTCCACATTGCAGCGGAGTCGGTAGAGAGAGCGACATCGGTGTTGCCGATTCGGACGAATTCGGCACCCGCAAGGATGAATTCGCCGAGTGCCATCAGCACTGCCCCTATGACCACACACATTCGCGCTCCGATGAACCTGTCGGCAAGCCAACCGCCGAGCAGTGGCGAGAGATAGACGAGAGCGGTGTACCAACCGTAGAGTTTATATGCGTCGGACTCCGTCCAGCCAAAGCCGGGGGTGTCTCCTGTTGAAATACTAACGAGGTAAAGAACGAGAATTGCCCGCATCGAATAGAAGGCAAAACGTTCCCACAACTCGGTGGTAAAAAGAACCCAAAGACCAGCAGGATGCCCGGAAGATTTTCTGATGTCGCTCATTGATTAGGGAATGGGGGTTAGGAGAATGTCAGAACCGCAATTTTTAGATTGCGGCTCTGTTAACCGTCTGCTAACCAAGCAGCCGTCGGACGGCTTGGATCAGTTGTTCGGTACGAATCGGCTTGTTCAAAAGCGCATCGGCTTTGATCCAAGAGCGTTCGACGGCGGAATTCCGCGAAAATTCGATTCCGAAATCATGGACGGCACTGCTCAACATGACAATCGGCATGTTCGGGTAGTCTTTTTTGAAGTGGTAACTCAACGAGAATCCGCTGTCGCTGTTTTCCAGTATGAGATCGACAATGGCGATGTCGAATTTCTTGGTTCGGATGATTTCGTAAGCCTGATTTTCTCCTTCGACTTCGGTCACGTGATAACCGGCATCTTGCAGGGATTGTTTCGCTGTCAGCCGAAAGTCAGGATCGTCGTCAATCAGTAGGACGTTTTGAGGCATGGGGTTGTAACAAATGAGAACACGTTAAAACTAATCCGGTCATTATTCCAATTCTCCATGGATTTGTCCAGTAGGGTGCATAAAATTTCGTTGTCGGCTCTGCCCCGGAGTACCGGCTCATGATTTCGACAGCGTTTTCATCACCGTTGGCAGAACGCCACCGTTGAGGTAGTACTGCAATTCCACCGGCGTGTCAATGCGGACTCGTACCTGAAACTCCATCTCGGACAGCATCTCCCGCCCCTTCACAACCACCGGCTTTGACGCAACGACCGATACCGTACTGCCCGGCGTGAAGTCCGAATCGATCCTCGGTAACGTAAATTCTTCCTCTCCCGTCAAGTTCAGCGACTCCACCGATGCTCCGTGCAGAAATTCCAATGGCAACACACCCATGCCGACCAAGTTGCCGCGATGGATTCGCTCGAAACTTCGGGCAATGACCGCCTTGACCCCGAGCAGTGCCGTCCCCTTTGCCGCCCAGTCCCGACTACTGCCCGTACCGTACTCCGAACCCGCCAAAATGACCAGCGGTATGTTCTGCTCTCGGTATTTCATCGCCGCCGTGTACATCGGCATCACTTCGTCTGTCGGTAGAAATTTTGTAAAACCTCCTTCTTTGCCGGGAACGAGTTTGTTGCGAATCCGAATGTTCGCAAAGGTGCCGCGTGTCATCACTCGATCATTGCCGCGCCGGGAACCGTAACTGTTAAAATCTTTCGGTGCAACTCCTGCCGCCGTCAAAAAAAGACCAGCAGGAGAGTCCGCTTTGATCGACCCCGCCGGAGAAATGTGATCCGTAGTTACGGAGTCGCCGAGAACGGCGAGACATCTTGCGTTTTCCAAAGGTTTAGTCATACGTTTGTGGAAAAAAGTTGTGTCGTTTCTGTTATCGTTGCGGCAGTGCATCCGTCATTGCGCTGCGCTCCCCCCTTTCCGTCATTACACTGCGTTTCATTCCGGCTTTTATTGTGGCTCTGTTTGGATACAAAACGGCGGTTCCTGAATGTATGTACTCGATTCATCCCAAACGAACAACTTCGACGGTTGCGTCGGAATCGAATTCCATGCCTCGTTCGACTGAAAAACATTTTCGTAGCATTTCCGATAGGTATCAGGAGACAATGCGCCCGATTTTTCGACGGCATCGGCAATTTCTTTGTCTGTCGGGTAAATATCGGCAAGAAACACATTGTCGCTCAATGGATCGGTTTTGAAGTCAATGCCCATGCAACCGGCGAGAGCAAACGCAACGACCATCGGCGGACTCGCCAAGTAATTTGCCTTGACGAGCGGATGAATGCGTCCCTCAAAATTGCGGTTGCCGGAAAGGACTGCTGCCACCGTTAAATTGTGTTCCGTGATGGCTTGTTCGACCTCGGCGGACAGCGGACCGCTGTTACCGATGCAGGTCATGCAACCGTAACCGGCAACGTGAAAGCCGAGCGTTTCGAGCGGTGCCAGCAGATCGGCATTTTCAAGATAGGCGGTTACGGCACGCGAACCGGGGGCAAGACTCGTTTTGACGAACGAAGGGGTGCGAAGTCCGCACCCGACCGCTTTCTTTGCCAAAAGACCAGCAGCGATCATCAAGTTCGGATTGCTCGTGTTCGTGCAACTCGTGATCGAAGCAAGCACAACCGGTAACAGTGATGTTGGGACGTGAAACGGCGAAACAGTGTCCATCTTTTCATTGATTGCACATTGACGGTTCACATTATACCACAAAAACAGAGCCTCGATCGTAAGTTTGCGCAACTCTTGGCTCTCAATGATGGAGGTTATTTTCCAATGACGCGCGCCATTTCCAGCACCTTGCAGGAGTACGCCCACTCATTGTCGTACCAACTGACGACCTTCGCAAAGTGAGGATCTAAAACAATTCCTGCCTTTGCATCGTAAATCGAAGTCAGTGAGCAACCGCGGAAGTCGGTCGAAACCACTGCTTCGTCAGTGTAACCGAGGATTCCCTTCAATTCCCCTTCGGAAGCCGCTTTCATTGCCGCATCAATCGCATCTTGAGTTACCGGTTTGTCAAAAGCGACGGTCAAATCCACGACCGACACATCGGAACTCGGAATTCGGAACGCCATCCCGGTCAGTTTGCCGTTCAGTTCAGGCAGCACCTTGCCGACGGCTTTTGCCGCACCGGTCGAAGACGGAATAATGTTTTCCAGAATTCCTCGACCGCCGCGCCAATCTTTTGCCGAGGGACCGTCCACCGTCTTTTGAGTTGCCGTTGCCGCATGAATGGTCGTCATTAAGCCTTTGACGATTCCGAATTTATCGTTCAACACTTTGGCAATGGGCGCAAGGCAGTTGGTCGTGCAGGAAGCACAGGAAATGATCTCCTGTCCCGCATAGGACTTGCAGTTTACGCCATAGACAAACATCGGGGTATCGTCTTTGGATGGAGCGGACATGATGACCTTTTTTGCACCGGCTTTGATGTGTGCGTCCGCACCGGGTTTTCCGCCTTGTTCATTTTTGGTGAGGAAGAGTCCCGTCGATTCCACGACGACTTGGGCGGAAACATCTCCCCATTTCAGGGCGGCGGGGTCTTTTTCGGCGGTCAACCGAATCTTTTTACCGTTGATGACGAGGTCATTGCCGTCCACGCCCACATCGCCTTTGAAGCGACCATGAACCGAATCGTACTTCAACATGTAGGCGAGATAGCCGGGTTCCAATAAATCATTAATGCCGACGATTTCAATGTCTTTTGAAAAATCAGCGACCGCCGCGCGAAAAACCATACGACCAATACGACCGAAGCCGTTGATTCCAACTTTAATTGCCATGGGGGGATATTCTCCTTGATTGAGGGTGAAATGAAACGTTGTACAGATCAGCACTATGCCAACCGGATCGTCATTGTACTCCATTTTTCATGCGGATTCAACAGGGGGGTTGCAACCTGACACCAGATTCATAGAAGCATCTGCAACCGTGTCGCATTTCCCGACGCAAAACCAGTCGGAACAACAGCGTTCCGTCAATCAGGAACAACAACATTGGACTCCGTCTTTCCCTAGTTTCGCAATAGAAGCGTATTCGGAATTGGTCTGGACATATTGTTTCGCACCTTATTTCTTTTTCGCCGCTGCTTGCAGTTTTTCTTCCTGCTCCGCCGCCTGCTCGATGCCACCGACGTACATAAACGCCTGCTCCGAAAGATGATCCCACTTACCGGCAGCAATCTCCTCAAACGAACGTACCGTGTCTTCCAACGGCGTAAACTCCCCCTTCTTGCCGGTAAAGACTTCCGCCACCATAAAAGGTTGCGACAAGAACCGCTCCATTCGCCGGGCACGATGCACCACAAGTTTGTCCTCTTCTGCTAACTCATCGACACCGAGAATCGCAATGATGTCCTGCAATTCACGATACCGCTGGAGCGTCCGTTGCACCACTCGGGCACAATCGTAATGCCGCTGTCCGACGTACTGCGGGTCAAGCACCCGGCTCGACGAAGCCAACGGATCGACCGCCGGATAAATCCCCTTTTCGGAAATCGCCCGCTCCAAATAGATAAACGCATCCAACTGACCAAACGCTGTTGCCGGTGCCGGGTCGGTCGGGTCGTCCGCCGGAACATACACCGCTTGCACCGATGTTACCGCCCCTCGGCTCGTCGAAGCAATCCGCTCCTGCAATGCTCCCATTTCGGAAGCCAACGTCGGTTGGTATCCCACCGCCGACGGCATCCGACCGAGCAGAGCGGAGACTTCCGAACCTGCCTGTGAAAAACGGAAAATGTTGTCCACGAAGAGCAACACGTCCGTTCCCGTTACATCACGGAAGTATTCTGCCATTGTCAGAGCGGACAGAGCAACCCGGAGACGTGCCCCCGGCGGTTCATTCATCTGTCCGAAGACCATCGTTGTTTGTTCGATCACACTTCGTCCGGTATCGCCGATTTTGGCTTCGGACATTTCGAGCCAGAGGTCGTTACCTTCGCGGGTTCGCTCACCAACCCCGGCAAAGACCGAGTTTCCTTCGTACTTCGAGGCAATTCGTGCGATCAATTCCTGCAAGATCACGGTCTTTCCGAGACCTGCTCCACCGAAGAGACCGGCTTTACCACCGCGGACGAACGGAGTCAAAAGATCGATGACCTTGATCCCCGTCGGGAAAATTTCTGTTTTTGTCGCAAGACTGGTTAGTGCCGGAGCATCTGTGTGGATAGGTCGATATTCCTTGGCATTGACGGGACCCTTTTTGTCAATGGGTTCTCCAAGCAGATTGAAAACCCGCCCAAGAGTTTCTTTACCGACCGGCACGGAAACGGGTGTGCCAGTGTCGAGGCAGTCCATTCCTCGAACGAGTCCATCGGTGCTTCCGAGGGCGACGCATCGGACTTTTCCGCCGCCGAGGTGCTGTTGAATTTCGCCGACAAGATGAACGTGAACTCCTTTTTGTTCGTTATCGACCCGAACGGCATTGTAAATTGCCGGGAGACGATCTTCTGCAAATTCTGCATCAAAAGTAGAACCAATGACCTGTGTAATCCGACCGATATTCTTGTCCGCTGACATGTGCTGTTTTAAGATGGCTGAACGTTGGGGGTATTCTACACCGAAAAGGGAGAGGACGCAAGCGGTCAACCGGGGCGGTCGAGGACTGCCAGCCCGCCAACGTTTCACGGTTTTTCTTATTGCGTGTAAACTTTTCTTGCTTTTTGCGGCGTTTCGGCTATCATAGAGAGAGTGAAAATCGAAACGCCGTCCATGCAGAAAAACGAGCCCAAACTTGATATGAACACGATTTTGCGTTGTACGCTGAAGTTGATGCTCCTCCTTTTAGCTACACGAACACTTGGCTGCGCTCCTTCGGTGGAGCCGCCCCTCGCCGTTCTGGAAATACCGCCGCAGCGAATTGTCTCGACCCTGCCCAGCATCACCGAAGTGCTGTTCGACATCGGACTCGGCGACCGAATTGTCGGAGATTCTTCTTACACCAAATATCCTCCAGAAGCGTTAACCCTCGACAAGATCGGCGGTCTGCACGATCTTAACTGCGAAAAAATCATCTCGCTGAAGCCGGACTTGATCATTCTGTCCACTGAAAGTGAGTCCCTTCGTTCATCGTTGCCTGTTCCGGCACTGATCGTCGATCATCGAACGTTGGAGGGGGTACTGGATTCGTATCTCGTCATCGGCGCAATTTGTGAAGCAGACATTTTGAGGACTGCGATCAAAAAGCAGCAGGAATTAAAGGGCAAACTGGAAGAATTTGATACAAAAACAAAAAGGGAAAAACCGATACGGACGCTGATTAGTATTGATCGGTCTTATGGGACGGGACGGATTCAAAATTTATTCGTTGCCGGTGCGAATTCTTTTTTGAGTGATGTTGTAACAAGGGCAGGAGGTGAAAATGTGGCGGCATCCATTGGATTGCTTGCTCCGATGCTTTCCGCTGAAGGGATCATTCATTTAGCACCTGACGTAATCATTGACATTCAGATCAGCGGACTGGATAGTCCGCAGAGTTTGTCCGATTGGCAAAGTCTCGGCAACACCGTACCGGCAGTAAAAAACCACCGCATTTTAACCTTGACAGAGGACTTTGCCAGTATTCCTGGTCCACGCATACCGATGCTCATCGAAAAAATTGCTCGATACTTTGAAACTCTCGAACTTTGAGGTACGCCATAAAGTTGTCATGGCGGGGCAGTGGATTCACGAGGATTGTGTACCCTTGGAGACCTTTGTGGTAGAATGAGGCTATGGAGGGTAATCGTTACGAATGACAAAAGGACAAAAAAACAATCAAAAAGACGAGATCGGCGGGTACAAGGATCGGTTTTGGTATCCTCGCTTTTGGGATGGCATGACCCTCAGTGCGTGGCTTAAACTCTTGAAAGTCGGCAGATACCGGGTTGCACCGATCCGGTGGGGCATGGCAATCATTATTACGCTCCTTGCCGTATTTGTGAATTCACCTTTTGCGTGGTGGCAAAAGGTGCGCTACGGCAAAAGAATTCGGGACACGAAATTGGCGGGGGCACCGATTTTTATCATCGGACATTGGCGGTCGGGAACAACGCTGTTGCACGAATACATGATCAGGGACTCCCGATTCTCCTTTGCCGACACTTATGCTTGTTTCGTGCCGGAACACTTTGTTGTGAGCCGATTTACCGTTCGACCCATCGTCGCATTGCTGATGCCTAAAAAGCGTCCTATCGACAACATGGAGGCTGGATTTGATCGTCCGCAGGAGGACGAATTCGCCCTTGCTTCAATGGGCTTGCCCTCGCCGTACCGGAACATCATTTTTTCAAACAATGGCTTGAACATTGATGCCGATTACTTAACGCTGCGGAATGTGTCTGCCGAAGATCGCCAAACTTGGCTGGACGGCTTGGACATTTTTTTGAAAACATTGACGTTTCAGAAGCCCGACAAACGAATTGTGCTGAAATCCCCCCCACACACGGGCAGAATTAAAACGCTTTTGGAACGCTATCCTGACGCAAAATTTATTCATATTCACCGCAATCCGTATTCGATTTTTCCTTCGACGTACAATCTCTGGATGCGGCTTTCCAGAGACGAGGGAGCGCAGCGACCCACCGGCAAGGGAATGGAAGAGTACATTTTTGAGAACCTCAATACGATGTATGATGCGTTTGAGGAAGATGTAAAACAACTTCCTGCGAATCAGTTTTGCGACATTGCGTACAAGGAATTGACCTCCGCACCGGTGGAGACGTTGGACAAAATTTATCGGACATTGGAACTCGACGGCTTTGACGAGGTTCGGTCAGTCTTTGAACAGTATGCTAATTCACAGAAGGAGTACAAGAAGAACAAGTTTTCGATGGACCCGGAGTTAAAGTCGCAGATTGCCTCCCGGTGGAAGCGGTACTTTGACCGGTACGGTTATGAAATTTAATCAAAGCCCCTCAACAACGAACCGCGAACTTGGGCTCGAACAATTCATTCGGCAATGTGGTTTTTGAAGGGGTGTTGTGGTAACATGGGTGGTTGCCGGGCAAGATTGTTTTGTTTAAGGCAAGTAAGGTAAAAAAATAACAGAAGACAGGTGTTGGAAGTTAAATTTACGAACACATGTCTCCGAACTCCTCCATGAAATACATTGTACATTTCGGAGCAATGCAGTTATTGGGAGTCTTTTCCCATGCCGACCAGAAGGCTTTTCGGTATGGCAACCGGGTCATCGTAAAAACGCCCCGCGGACAAGAGACCGGTGTCGTCCGTTGCGAAGCCACCCCGGAAATTCTGGCAAAACTCGACAGCGGATTCGTCGAAGAACGAATCGTTCGCCTGATGACGGCATCCGACGAACTCGAATGCCGAAAACTCCAGCAAGAGGAACAGGATAAACTGGAACGTTGTCGCCGGATCATCCAGGAAAGGGGCATCGTGATGGAGTTGGTTCGTGTCGAACAGATTTTCGGCGGCGAGCGGTTAGTGATCTATTACACAGCAGAAGGACGAGTTGATTTTAGAGAACTCGTCAAGGTGCTTGCCGCTGAGTTTCAACTGCGGATCGAAATGCGGCAGATCGGCGTCCGTGATGAAATGAAATTACTGCCCAACATTGGCGACTGCGGACGCGATGTCTGTTGCAGTTGTTATTTGCGTGAGCCTCCTGCGATTTCGATCAAAATGGCAAAAGTTCAGAGAGTTTCGCTTGATCCGAACAAGATTTCCGGCTACTGCGACCGCTTGAAATGTTGTCTGCGCTACGAATATGATTGCTATACCGACGAAAACGGCATCTGTAAAAAAAAGGGGGCAACCGGTCGATAACGGACGGCAAATTTTCTATTTGACCTGTCCGAGTTCGTGAACAATATCGACGAGAGCAATCACGTTCTCGACAGGCGTTTGCGGCATGATGCCATGTCCCAGATTAAAAACAAAGCCGGGCTGACGATCCACTAATCGGATCATGTGTTGCGCATAGCGGCGAATCGTGTCCCGATCTGTCAGCAACAGTGTCGGATCAAGATTCCCCTGTATCGCCCGATCACGTCCGATCATATCCCACGCTTTGTCCAATGCAACCCTCCAATCGACCCCGATCACATTTCCGCCGGCACTGCTGACACTTGGCAAGAGCATCGGATTGCCCGGCGCAAAATGAATGATCGGCGTACCGGGCAAAATCAGGTCGATCAACATTTTGGAATAGGGGAACACGTACTTCTTGTAATCCTCATCGGAAACGCAACCGACCCAACTGTCGAAAATCTGAACGATCTGAACGCCGGCATTAATTTGTCCATTGAGATACCGTGCAGTCGAAACGGCAAGCCGCCTCATCAAGTCGTTCCATGCCGAAGGATAGAGGTGCATAAAGGCTTTGACCTGCCGGAAATTTTTGCTGCCGCCCCCTTCCACTGCGTATGCCGCCAATGTAAAGGGAGCCCCCGCAAAGCCGATGAGCGGTTTTGCTCCGTCCAGTCCCTCCCGTGTGTGCCTTACGGCATCCATCACGAATTGCAACGGTTCGACCGAGGGTAATTCCCGAACACGTTCGACATCTTTGGGCTGCCGAATCGGATTGTCAATTTGGGGACCGCCATCGGGAGTGAACTCCAGTTGGAATCCCATCGGTTCGAGAATGAGCAGGATGTCGGAGAAGAGAATCGCTGCATCGACTCCGAGTCGATTAACGGCGGTTAACATCACTTCGGCGGCGAGTTCCGGGCGTTTGCAGAGTTCGAGAAACGAGACTTTTTCCCGAACACGTTGGTACTCCGGCATATACCGACCGGCTTGTCTCATCAACCAAATCGGCACGGACTCCGTCGGCTGACACCGTACCGCCCGCATCATTGCGCTGTTTTCCCACTGTTTCGTTTGCATGTGATCCCTCTTGCAAATAGCCGGATTCTCCCTTGATGAGAAGTCTTTAACTGGCTTTTCCCTGCGTTCTTTTATGCGAATTGTGCTCCATTATCGCACAACTTGACGGAAAAACAATGGCGAATCATCCGAAAATGGATTCCCACGCAGTCCGTCGACAAGTTCGCACAAACAGCGTCATTCCCGCGCAAGCGGGAATCTAGCCGGAAGATGTGAACCCTGTCTTGCTAGACTCCCGCATTCGCGGGAGTGACGGAAAAACCGAACTTGTCGACGGTCTGCCACTCTGGTCGCGGGGACAAGAATTGACAAGCATTCACGTGCTTGCGTTTGATTTAGGCAGTTTGGTAAAAATGGGCAAATTTGAGACAGATTGCCGATCTCCGGGCAGCGATGTCGGCTTTTCCCCTTTTTACCAAAATTTTCCCGGAAAAGGGAACTTTTTTCTTGACATTTTTTGCCGGTTGGGCTAAAATGGGCACAGTTATAGGCGGGATTTGTTGCTCGCCAAAGTTTTATCATTCCAACGTCGAAAAGACAGAAAGGAAAAATCATGAGTACATTCAGTTTCAAGCGGCACGAACGACGTGCCTTCACCCTCGTTGAACTGCTGGTGGTCATTGCCATTATCGGTATGCTCATCGCTCTGTTGTTGCCCGCAGTTCAAGCGGCTCGTGAAGCCGCAAGAAGAATGCAGTGCTCCAACCACCTCAAGCAAATATCGCTTGCTCTGCACACCTACGCCGATAAGACCTCGCAATCCTATTTGCCCGCAGACGGCTACATGGGTGGGGACGTGGATGGAACATGGACGAACCCGAGCGTCTACGTCCACCTTGCCCCTTTTATGGAGCAGATCGCTATCTACGGCTTGTTCTGCATCGGACAAGGCCAACCCACTGTTAATTCGCCGGACCTCGGTCTTGCAGTAGCCAGTGTGACTTCCACTACCGGGTCCCCACCTGTGACTTCATATACCGCTGGTTCCTGGGGAATCGCGGCTATCACTGGTACGGCGGATGAGATTACGGCTACTCTTACTCAGATTCGTACCTCGACGATCAACATTCTCAAGTGTCCCTCCTCTGGGGTAGCCAAAAAATCGAGTGCTTGCACCTACGCTGGTGTGGCAGGTGGAACTCCTTGTACCGATGTTCAGAGTGCCGAGATGTTTGTCCGCTGGCCCAACCCTGGATTCATGCCAAGCTTACCAGCAGCGTCGTGGACAGTTGATGGTGTCGATTTTCAGTCAGTCTCGCTCGCAAGTGGTGCAATAGGAGCATATGCCCCTTATTACAAAGCAAAGGGTTGGGCGAGCAGGCACCAGATGGCTTGGGCTAAAAAGGGAACGTCCAATCAAATGGTCTTCGGCGAAATTTCTTGGGAAGACGACAACAAACTGGCAGCACCACCCACTGCGGTACCCACGAAGATGTTGCCGAGTCATTGGTACATGGGTGCCATTGTGACGACTGCTCCGGCGGGTGTACCCACCGCAGTTTATTCATCCTTCGCGAAGGTCCTAACACCGTGGGATACCCGCAAATCAGATGTTTCTGCTCAAGCGGCAACTACTGCTACGACTAGTGACAGTGCTTTTCGGGCGGTTCTCAATTTCGGGAAAGCTCTCAAAGCACAAAAGATTAATCCTACCTCTTACCGGCAATTCAGCAATGTGGGTAGTTGGGGCAGCAATCACGGTGGTTCGGTGCTGTTTGCGTTCGGTGATGGTCGGGTGCAGAACGTTTCCGACTCGACACCAACCGCCATGCTTTGTAACTGGGCAGCAGTAGACGGAATCGTTACGCAGTCGGAACTGTAGTAAGTCTTCCGCTTGACCGTTCTCGGCTCGTTGGAGACAGCGAGCCGAGGAGAACAGGGGGTGAACGAATGATGAGCCACGAGCACCGGAGAAGCGGATGGGTTTTCGCTCTCTGGCTCTCGCGGCTCTTGGTTTGCGCTGTTCTTTGTACTGTTATTCCTCGAATTTCGAGAAGGAGCCTCCGACTCCGAGGGTGAATGCAACTCCGGCTACCTCAATCTGTACCTGATGGGTTGCCAGATCAATTTCTTTGACGGTACAAAGGAATGCTCCCATCGGGAACGCATCCCCCACAGAGAGGATGTGCTTCTCCCTTTCTCTGATTCTCGCTCCCTCTTCCGATCCGTACACGATCACGCAACGCGGTTCGCCGGTACTGTCCGCCGACCATCGTTGCGCATTTTCGTCAACGATTCCGGTAATAAAATAACTCGGGTCATCGGATTGTCCAAGAGATTTTCCGAGTCTCACGGCATACAGCCCGCCGAATGCCGCAATCTGCACCCGATTAGCCTTCACCTCAATTTTTTTAATGGTACAGGTAATCTCTCCCAGTTTGAACGTCTCCCCTTCAAAGAGATAGTATCTTTTGCCTTCTGTCCGATAATCAATCCAGCACTGCGGTTCGCCATCGACTTCAACGATCGCATTGACGAAGCAGTAAAACGAGTCGTCGAAGTCAATCGGCGGAGGGGGCAGTGTGGGTTCCGATTGCGGCGGTGGCGGTCTCGGCGGTGTGTATGCCGAAAGGATCGCTCGGTCCCGAATGGCAGACAACATTTCCGTTTCCTCGTCGGTAACAGTCGTGATCGCCTCGTCAAGACCCGGAATGTTGACCGTGCGGACTTGCGGGAGTGCCAATGACTCAATTTTAATCGTTACGTCGAATTCCCCCGCAAATCGTGTCGAGGGACGAGGCTGAACACTTTGAATCAAGTGCAGATAGTCTGTACGGTGAAAACGACGCAGGAATTCAGCAATTTGATCCAACCTTCCTGTTCCTGTAACCGTAAATGTGTATTTTGTACCGGCACCTTTTTGAGTGGTGGGAGTGGGTGCGGGACTCCCATAATTTCTGATACCGACACTTCTGGCTAAATCTCCCAGCCAATTTTGATATTCGTCTCGGGCTTTGCTGCCTGAAGAAGCAAGAGCCTGATTTTCAAAAAGGGTCAAGCGGTCTTGGATTTCCTCTTTGTTTTGGGCATGAAGTTCGAGGTCTTCAATGTCTTTGATCAATTTTTGCCGACTGTTTTTCAGGTTGGTCGTTTCGCTAAACATGTTCGGCAACACATACATGACGATACCGCACAGAAAGACCCCTGCGGCAATGACCAGCAGCCGTTCTCGTTTCTGTGGGTCCGAAAAATCAAGCATAGACATCTGGGTGTTGAATCAATCACCCTGTATTCTACGTACAATTCAGAAAAATTACAAGCAGTACAGTGCTCGAGGATTGCAAAACACCGTGAAAAGACTATACTTGGTATCATAGTTTAATCATTACAACGACGCAATAGAATGGGTGGCAATTATGACATCGGATTGATGGGACTCGCCGTCATGGGACAAAACCTCGTGTTGAATATGGTCGATCACGGCTTTAGCGTTGCCGTCTTCAATCGAACCACCTCCAAGGTCGATGAGTTTCTCCAGCAACCGGAATGTCAATCCAAAGGAGATCAACTCACCGGTGCGCACTCTCTGAAAGAACTTGTTGCGAAACTCAAACGTCCCCGAAAAGTCATGTTCATGATTCAATCGAAGGACGCGGTGCCTGCCCCGGAAATTGCCCTCTATCCGAACATCGCCGCCATTGATGCGGTCATTGAAGAACTCTTGCCGCTGCTCGAACCAGGCGACGTAATCATCGACGGCGGAAATACTCACTTTCGCGATACTGAACGCCGTACCAAATTGATCGAGAGCAAGGGCTTGCTCTTCATCGGAACAGGCGTTTCCGGCGGAGAGGAAGGCGCACGCAAAGGTCCCAGTATTATGCCCGGCGGATCGGAACAAGCGTGGGAACTCGTCCAGCCGATCTTTCAGGCGATCTCGGCAAAAGTGGGCAACAACAAGGACATTCCGTGCTGTGAGTGGGTCGGCGTGCGCGGGGCAGGACATTACGTCAAAATGATTCACAACGGCATTGAATACGGCGATATGCAACTGATTTGCGAAGCCTATTGGATGCTCAAACATGCACTCGGTTATTCCAACAAACAGATTCATCACACCTTTGCCGAATGGAACAAAGGGGAACTCGACAGTTACCTGATTGACATTACAAAAGACATTTTCACTGTCAAGGACAAGGAGACCGGCAAGTACCTCGTGGACTTGATCCTTGATACAGCAGGAGCAAAAGGGACGGGCAAGTGGATGAGTCAACTGGCTCTCGATCTCGGCACGCCGAGCAGTCTCGTGACGGGAGCGGTCTATGCCCGGTGTCTCTCGGCAATGAAGGATGCCCGGATGCGTGCATCCCAAGTCTTGAAGGGAGCGAATGACAATCCTACCAAACTGCCCGACGACTTTGTCGAACAAATCCGAAAGGCGTTATATGCTTCGAAAATTTGTTCTTATGCACAGGGTTATGTCCAAATGCAAGCCGCCGCAAAGGAGTACGACTGGGCACTGAATTTCGGCGACATTGCCATGCTGTGGCGCGGCGGTTGTATCATTCGAGCAGTCTTTTTGGAACGGATCAAAGATGCGTTCGATGTCGATCCGAATCTGGAAAATTTGTTGTTGGATCCGTACTTCAAGGATGTCGTAGAAACGGCACAAGGGGCGTGGCGGAATGTCGTCAAGACGGCGATTGATTTTGGCATTCCTGTACCTGCTTTTTCGACGGCGTTATCGTATTACGATTCGTATCGTTCGGCGGTGTTACCGGCAAACCTGTTGCAGGCGCAGCGGGACTACTTCGGCGCACACACGTACCATCGTGTTGACAAGCCGGGTGAAGGACCTTTCCATACGGATTGGATCAACGAGCGGCAATAGCATTGGGGTTGCTTGCTCACCCGGTCAAGGCAATAAATTTGGCAAGAGCAACATCACACGCTTTGCCGGATGAATGATGCGCCCCCACTCGTGTTGTTTTCCCAAAAACTTCACTCCCTCTTGAAATCCCGATTGACGAACACTGCGTTGTCGGCTGGGCGCAGACAAAATTTAGAGCGTATCAGGAATTGATCTGGACGTTGTTTATTTTGTATCCTGCGTGTCTGAAATAATTTTGGCACTCCTTCGGCGGAAACCGATCGCAGAGTTCTCCCAACTTTTTCCAGAGCGT
>Ga0123353_10002008_pt1 | contig 25148 bp, 20 predicted proteins | sample TergutLab28metaG_3_FD_92763 | JGI IMG/M metagenome (GOLD analysis project Ga0123353, IMG submission 92763) | Labiotermes labralis P3 segment gut microbial communities from Petit-Saut dam, French Guiana - Lab288 P3 | ecosystem: Host-associated > Arthropoda: Insects > Digestive system > Gut ...
CCGGCGTTGTAGTCTTTGCCCTTCGCTATGCAGTCGTTGGTGACTATCGACAGGAACGGCACGGGGAGGTACCTCGCGTAGTATTGCTCAATCACGTTCGAGCCCGCAATCTTGACGCCGACGAAGTACATGATCTGCTCTTTATACGCTTTGAACAGGTCCTCGTACGTCTCAAAGCCCTCCGCTTCTCCTGTCTTCGGGCCGAGTTGCTCGCCCCGCACCGGGTCAAACCCGTTGTTCAGAGTGATCTCCAGTATCTTTGGGAGGTTGAAGTAGCCCGTCAGGATGTATGCCTCGTTGCCGAATGCACCCGTCTCCACGCACCCGCTCGATCCGCCCTGCCGCGCGTCGGCTATGCTTTTCCCTGCGTTCAGTAGCTCCTGGACTATCGCCTCGGTGTTGTAGAACGCGGGCTGCCCCCAGCCTTTCCGGGATATCTCGCACGCCCTCTTCAGGAACGCCCTCGGCGTCTTGCGGCTGATTTGGACGTTTGAATTGGGCTGGACCAGGCGCATCTCGTCCATGCAGTCCAGGATGAGATAGCTGACGTCGTTGACCCCGTCACTGCCGTCCTCGGCGATGCCGCCCGTGTTGATGTTCGCGAAGTCCGTGTATGTCCCGCTTTCCTTGAGCGTGACGCCGACCTTCGGCGGGGCTGGTTGGTTGTAGAACTTGACCCAGAGGCACTCTAGCAGCTCCAGCGCCCTGCTCTCGTCGAGCGCGCCTGTCTCGCAGTCATTTTTGTAGAAAGGGTACAGGTGCTGGTCCAGCCTACCGGGGCTGTAGGCGTCCCACGGGTTTATCTCGGTGGTAACGCCGATATGGACGAACCAGTACATCTGGATCGCCTGCCAGTACGTCCTGGGCTTGTGGGCCGGAACGACGTCGCAGTTCTCGGCTATCTGCAGCAGCTCGGCGCGGCGGGTCTCGTCTTCCTCGGTCTCCGCGAGCGCACGGGCGTAAGCGGCGTAGCGCTGCCCCAGCGTTATTATCGCGTCGCAGCTTATGGCCATTGCCTGGAGCTGTTCGCGTTTCTGTGTGGATTCGGGGTCATTCTGGTAGTCAAGGCCCGCGATGGTGTCCTCGATCTCTTTCTTGTAGTCCAAAAATCCCCTGTGGTAGATGTTGCGCGAGCCGACTGTGTGGCCCGGGCCGCGCTGCTCCATGAATTCGGTGAATATCCCGGCGGCGTAGCACCGCTTCCATTCGGGCGTCATGGCGGCGAGCAGCCTGTCCCTGAGTGCGCGTTCTTTCCAGAAGGGGATGACTATTTCCTCTTGCGCCTTGAAATCTTCGGGTTTGACGCGGAAGAAGATATTGTCGCGCTCGTCCATTATCCTCATGTCCTCGAGGGTGTGACAGCATATCTCCGGGAAGCTGGGCGCAGACTGAGGGCCGTCCCCCTTCTCGCCAACGATGAGCTCCCCTTCGCCTATCCATAGGGCTTTGTTCTCCAGTATGTGCTTGAACGCTAGCGCGCGGAGCTCGGGAATCGAGACGCGGCCTTCATATTTCTTGTATGCTTCGGTAGTCAGCAGCGCGCGCTCAATGCACAGGCGCGGCTCCGCACACATGCTCTCGGAACGCAACTTTCGTATGCGCTCGTTCATTCCCCTTATTTCCATTTTATAAGCACCTCGCATTCTCGCATTAGTATTGATTCGCAAAACAGTATTATACAACTTACACAGTAATAATACAATAGTTTCGGTGCATTTGTCACGCAAAATATGACTTAATTTTTGAACAGAAAGTAAATTATTGTGATAAAGTCAACTTTGTGCTATGATGATTGCTGCGAACTCCGTCATCCCGGGCTTGACCGGGGATCCCCCGGGCAAGGCGCATTATTCAAGGGATTGCGGGTCAGGCCCGCAATGACGATGCTTGTAAACGCTATGATGATTGAGCAGATGGAGAGGCAATGGAGAATAGGGGCCTAATTGACCCGCCGGGCAGGAATCGGAATTACATTCTGTTTACGATAGCTGTTTTCTCTTGTTTTGCGATCCTGGGAGTTGCAGACAATATCAGGGGGACGGCGCTGCCGAGGATACAAGACGAATTTTCGCTGACGGAGCTGCACCTCGGCCTGCTCCTTACCGCGAACTCGGTGGGCTACATCACCGCATGCACATTCACTGCGGCCCTCGCGAGGCGAATCGGGATGAAGACCTGCCTCGTCGCCGGGCTCTCCGTCATTGTCCTGGCGGGCGTCTGCGTGTGTTATTCGCCGGGTTTCGCCGTGCTCGTGCTTGGGTTCTTCATACTCAACGTCGGCTTCGGGATGCTGGATATTTCCGCCGGGATCATCGCCGCCAGGATTTTCACTAAGCGGACCGGGATGATGATGAACATTGCACATTTCTTTTTCGGCATCGGCGCGACTATGTCGCCGCTCATCTCGACCGGGCTCATGGCGGCCCGTTTCGGCGACTTCCTCCTCGGCTGGCGGTATACGTATCTTCTTATCCTCAGTTTCGCCCTCGTCCCGGCCATCCCCACGCTGCTGGGCCACATGAAAAGGCAGGGGGGCGACGGGAAACAAGGCGGCTACTCGAAGTTGCTCAAAAATCCGGTGCTCTGGCTCCTGACGATGGTTCTGGCGTTCGAGTTGGTGGCCGAGTCCGGGGCGGCAGCATGGCTCGTCAATTTCCTCGAGAAGGCGCATTCCTATTCAGGCGAGAAAGCCGCCCTCAGGCTTACGCTCTTCTTTATCTGCTTCACTGCCACGAGGCTGACGTTCGGACCCCTGATTGACAGGTTCGGGCTGCTCCGGACGATTATGGTCGCGCCTCTTTTAGCCGGGGTCATGATAACTGTCGGTGTTCTCGCCGGGGAGCCGGGGACCCCCCTCTTGTTTCTCGCCGGGATTGGCGTGGCGCCAATGTGGCCGACTGTCATGGCTGTGATCGCGAAGCTCTTCCCCGATGACCTCGACCGGGCGATGACCGTGATTTTGACGGCGATTGGCGTCGTGGTGGTGCCCGCGAACCTGCTGATGGGCGGGCTGATCAACAAGGCGCGCCTGATCTTCACAGTGGCCCACGGCGAGGCCGGTGTAGCTATGGCTTATTCCGCTGGGTATCTGTTCCTGGGCCTATGCTGTTTCATCGCGTTCGCTTTCGCGGCGATCCTGTGGGCAAGGCAGAAAAAAGCGGGAATTATTGTATGAGGAATCGTTAAAATTACTATTGGCAGGTGTTTTTATGATTAATACTGTTCTTCTCGATTTGGACGGGACTTTGCTTCAGTTTTCTCAGGATGCTTTCCTTGCCGCTTATTTGCCGTTGCTCAGGGATGTGCTTGGCGGGCTTGGCCTGGACGCCGACATGGCTACCGAGGCTGTCTGGGCCGGGACAAGGGCTATGGCCCTCAACGACGGGGGGCGGCTCAACACCGAGAGGTTCTGGGATGTTTTTTCTGCGCGAATGGGCCTGGTGGGAGACCAGCTCAAGCGGGTCGAGGATGCTTGCGACTGTTTCTACTCGAATGAGTTCAACGCGGTAAAGTCGGTGCTGGCGCCGAACGAGATATCAGCCCGGCTTGTGCGCGCCCTTGCGGCGAAGGGGTACGGCGTCGTCCTCGCGACGAACCCGTTGTTCCCGCTGTGCGCCGTAGAGTCCAGGCTGAGCTGGGCTGGGCTCGACGCGCGGGACTTCATACTCGTCACTCACTACGGAAACAGCTCGTTCTGCAAGCCCAACCCCGGGTATTTCAACGAGATTTTCGGAAAGATAGGCAGGGCGCCCGAACAGTGCCTGATGGCGGGCAACAGCCCGTCGGAGGACATGGCCGCCGGCCCGCTGGGCGCGGAGACATTCCTTGTGACGGACTGCCTGGAAAACGAGGCTGGCCTAGATATTTCGGCGTTCCGCAGAGGCACGCTGGCGGAGTTGGAGGCGCACCTCATGTCGCTGCCCGATACTGTTTAGTGCGCAGCGTAGCTGCGTGAGGGCGCGGCTTGTGTTTGTGCGTAGAAGCGAAGCGCTGTTGAAGCAAGCGTAGCGCAGCTCCGCTCGGCGGAGAGGTCGAATGACCTCGTCAACGGATTCATTTCGCCCGTAAAGCGCAGAAACACAAATAAGCCCGATGGGTTGTGGGGCGGAGCCCCACGTTAAAGTGATGGCGCAAGACCGCCCCGACGCTACGCGCCACTGAGAGGGCATTTGCGAAAGGAATGGATTTCAATACATGGACAACCTGCAACCTCGAAAGTCTAATCGTACACTTGCATACTCGATGGCTATGGTCACTATCGTCATGTGGTCTTCCGCGTTCGCCGCGCTTCGGTTTTCGTTGGAATACTATAGCCCGCTCGCTATCATGCCGCTGAGGTTCATTTTCGGGTCGGTCACTCTGGTCCTGATCGGGGCCATCAGGAGGATCAGGCTGCCGGAAAAGAAGGACCTGCCCAGATTTGCGCTGGCCGGTCTGATTGGCATCTTTTCCTATATGATACTGCTAAACTATGGTTCCGTGACAGTCGTTTCGGGGGTCGCCAGCTTTATCATCGCTTCTTCGCCCGTGTTCACGATCATCATGTCCCGGCTGGTGCTCAAGGAGATCGTCAGGCCCATATCCTGGATAGGCGTTGCCGTGAGCTTCTGCGGTCTTGTGGTCATTATGCTTAGCCAGACCGAAGGGTTCACCTTCTCACTGGGGGTGCTGCTGATACTGGGCGCCGCCATTGCCACAAGCGGGCACAATGTCATGCAGCGCAGTTTTCTCAAAAAATATACTTCGCTCGAGGCGACGACCTACACCGTACTCGCCGCCACGGCCTTCATGCTGATTTTTGCCCCCAATCTTGTCCGGGAGTTGCCCGGTTCGCCCCTGAACGTCAACCTGATCGTCGCGTACATGGGGATTTTCCCTGCGGCGCTCGGGTACCTGACGTGGAACGTCGCCCTGTCCTATGCGGAAAAGACTACGCATGTCACTGTGTTTCTCTACCTGAGCCCCTTTTTGTCCTCCCTGCTGGGTTTTTTCTGGCTCGGCGAGACTTTTTCGCTCTGGACGCTGCTGGGCGGCATAGTAATAATAGCAGGCATGGCGCTGACAAACCTCCGCAAGAAATAATTTTGTAACATATTTGAAATATAATCCTATTGACATCTTGCATCTATTGCGGTAGAATGGCGTTAGATGTTCTACCGTCATAGAATATTCCACAGCAATATTGCAAATGGAGCAAAATTATGTGGCAAAAGCGAGAAAGTTGGGGTATAATTCTGGCGGGAGGATCTGAAATATGGGTATTAAGGATGTTTTCGAGAATCCTGGCGGCGCACTGAAAGTTTTCTTCGGGTGCGTTTCCGGGAAGCTAGACCTTATCAGCCTTTTAACCGACATCAGCAGCATACTGGATCCGCATGAGATGGACGTCGTCGTAATGCGCGGCGCGGGGTGCGAGGTGGTCTTCGCCAATTCCAGCGCCCAGGCCCACATGCGAACGAACCATGGTTACACGACGAAGTGCAAGACAGGCTACTCCAAGCACTTCCCCGGCCTCTGCGACCATTGCCCTTACGCAGGGCTTGGCAAAGCTACAGAGCAGGAGCCCATCGTTGTCGTCGATGTAGACGGCAGGACATTTACGGGCAGACGGAACATGATCAGTTGGGTCGACGGAAAGCCCGCCGCGATCTTCATGCTCCGGGACGTCACTCAAGAAATAGCGACTAAAGAGCGGCTTTACACACTGGCTTACATCGACCAGCTCACCCACGTCCCAAACAGGCTAAAGCTCAAGGACGATTTCAGCGCGATGGAAGAAGGGATAGCGAACGGGTCGCTGACCGGGGTCGTCGCACTGTTCGACCTCGACCACTTCAAGGCAGTCAACGACACCTACGGCCATAACACCGGCGACATAGTCCTTCGTCGCCTGACGGAACACTTGCAGGGGGAACGGGCGTTCTCCGGGCGCCTTTACCGGCTGGGCGGCGACGAGTTCGTCCTGCTGTTCTCGAACCCGGTGGGCAAGTTCGCAACCGACCAGGAGATGGTGGAGCACTACAATGAAGTCCTCTCGGCGGCGCTCCAATCCTATACGCTCCCTAATATCGAGCTGACATGCACCTTGAGCATCGGCGTTTCCGTATTCCCTAAGCATGGCGCCAACCTTTCGGAGATCCTCAGGAAAGCCGACATCGCGCTGTACCAGGCGAAGGAGGCCGGACGCAACCGCGTCTCATTCTTCTCTGACCACTTCGACACCGCCCAGAAATTCAAAGATATGTACATCGGCATCCAGCCCCTCCTCCAGACGGATGGGAAGACATATGGCTACGAGCTTGTCGACCGCGGGGTCGGGGGGAAGGAAGACTCCAAGACAGTTACCCTGAACGAATTTAACCGCACGTTAGACGCGTTGGGACTAAACGACATTGAGAGTAACCTGCACTATTTCATTTCTTTTTCGAAACAACTTCTGAGTCCGGCAGTGCTCAAGAACCTTCCCAAGGAAAAGTTCATCGTCCAGATCAACTTTCCTGCAGAGGCCACAAAAGACGAGCTGCTGAAAGCATTGCAGACGTATCAGGAACTGCGGAGCAACGGCTATAAGCTGGCGCTAGTTGGGATGAAGCACGATTCCCCGATGCTGGAACTGCTGAGCCTCGCCGACTACTGCAAGTCCAAGGTCTCGAACGGGAACGCGCAAAACTGGAAGAAGGTCATCGAGAACAATCCGAAGGTCAGGTTCATAGCGACCGGGGTAGATAGCGTGGCCGATTACAACAGGTCAAAGATCGCCGGGTTTCACCTGTTCCAGGGCTTTTACTTCAACAACCCGCCCGCCCCAAAGAAGACTAAGGAAATAAATCCGTTGAAAGTCAATTATTTCCGACTGCTCAAGCTCTCCGCTACCGACGGCTATTTGGATTTCCGCGAGATAAGCAATGTGATCTCCTCCGACGTCGCCCTGTCATATAAACTGCTGCGCATCCTAAATTCTGCGGCGGTCGGGCTGCGCAACATATCCTCTGTCGCCACGGCGGTCGCCTATATGGGCGAGGAAAGCCTTAAGAAATGGATAGCGGTGCTAGCGCTGAGCGGCATCGCGGACGACAAGCCGCTCGAACTAGTGAGGCTGTCGCTGATAAGGGCGAGGTTCGGGGAACTGCTGACGCCGTTCTTCCGCATAAAGCGCAACCCGCAGCAAGTGTTCATGGTCGGGATGCTGTCGCTGCTATACATCGCCCTAGAAAAAACCCAGGAGCAGCTTCTCGATGAGATCCCCGTCGCCGACGAGATCAGGCAGTCGCTGCTGACAAAGACAGGGATATATTCGGACTTGCTGAAGTTTTACGAAAACTACGAATACGCCAACTGGGACGCCGTCTCTCAGTTCGTCGAAGAGCAGAACCTGAACGCCGCAAACGTCAACGACGCATACATCTCTTCAGTGAAATGGTATAACGACCTTATCAATTGATTTATTCTCGAGAATGATAATTCAGCAACGATTTTAGTATATATTCATGAATGAGGGATGGTCATTATTATGGAAAGTAGTGTTATTGACGCTGCGGCGGAGCGCCCGGAGCAGAAAATCGAAAGTGCGGCCGACGCGCGTAGGGCGATCAGCAATGATGCCACGGCGGGCCGCCAGGTACTCAACAGCGTTGCAAATGCGATCGTCGGGAAGGACACAATTGTCCTGCGCGCGTTCCTTGCGATGCTTGCGCGGGGGCATATCCTAATTGAGGACATCCCGGGCGTGGGCAAGACGACGCTTGCCCTCGCATTCTCCAAAGCGCTCACCCTAAACTACAACCGGGTGCAGTTCACTCCGGATGTTATGCCGTCCGACGTGACCGGCTATTCGATTCTCGACAAGGCTACCGGGCGCATGGAGTATACTCCAGGCGCCGTTCTGTGCAATCTGTTCCTGGCCGATGAGCTGAACCGCGCCAACAGCCGCACTCAGTCGGCGCTCCTCGAGGCTATGGAGGAGGGGCAGGTGACCGTCGACGGCGTTTCCTACGCCATCCCCCAGCCTTTCATGGTCATAGCGACACAGAATCCTGCGGGCGCCGCCGGCACCCAGCTCCTGCCGGACTCGCAGGTGGACCGCTTCATGGTGCGCCTGTCGCTCGGGTACCCGAGCGAGGCCAACGAGCTAACGATGCTGATCCGCAAGCAGGGCAAGAACCTCCTCGATCTTGTAAAGCCCGTGCTGACGTGCCAGGAGCTTGAGCAGATGCGCAAAAAGGTGGACAAGGTCCATGTCGAGAAGTCGTTGATGAGCTATATCATATCCCTGGTCACCGCGACCCGCGAGCACCCCGACCTCCTGTTGGGCGCTAGCCCGCGCGCGTCGATCGCCCTGACAAGCATTTCGAAGGCGATGGCCTTCCTGCAGGGGCGGGATTACGTCCTACCGAAAGACATAAAGCCGCTGTTCATAGACACGGTAGCCCACAGGCTGATCCTGCGGCCCGGCCTTGAAAACGAAAGCACGACGGCGGAGAGCATCTTGAAAGAGATACTGGAGACCATTGAAGCGCCAGGGATAAAATAGGGCTGGCAACGGCTCGCGGTGCAACGAAAAGAGGTGGGTTTCCGCACATGCTTTTTCATAGGTTGATATACGCGTTTTCGCTTGTTGGGGTCGCCTTCTTCTTTGTGCTATTCCCATTTTGGTTCTCCTGGTACCTTTTCTTTTTACTCCTGCTCCTTTTGCCCTTTGATTTCTTTTTCAGCCTGCCGGGGATGCTCTCGAGAAAGATAACGCTCAGGGCGCCCAGGGTCATCGAGCAGGGCGGCGGCGGGACGCTCGTTATCGAGACTATTAACAGAAAAAAGTACCCGGCCAGATGCATAAAAGCATGGCTGAAGGTGTCCGGAGACGATTTTTCCACTAGCCGGCGCTTCGTGATGGGCGCCGCGCACGGGAACCGATACGAGGTCGCTATCGACACATCCCGCAGCGGCGTCACCGCCTTCGCCTCGAAGCGGATCTGGGTCGTGAGCATACTCGGGCTGTTTTGCCTCCCTGCCGACGTCAATTGCAGGGCCTGCGCCCTCGTCCTACCCCCCCGGCAAAACCCCCGAACACCGTCGCGCTGCCGCGCGGGGTCATCCTGCGCCCCAAACCGGGCGGCGGGTTTTCCGAGGAGCACGATCTGCGCCCATACCGCAACGGCGACACGATGAGGAGCGTTCATTGGAAGGTTTCGGCGAAGTTCGACTCGCTGACAATCCGCGAACCGCTCATTCCCCAGGCGCACAGCCGGCTCCTGCATGCCGCGCGGTGGAGCGGGGCGCGGGAGCGGGACTTGATTCTTGGCCGCCTGCGGTGGGTCTCGGGCTTTCTTCTGGAATGGGAACTCCCGCACTTTGTCAAGCTGGGCGACGGCGGGCCGATCGCGGATATCGCCAAGGTCGAGGACTTGCATGACTACCTATACCTTCTGCTCGGCGGCATGCCGGAAGCGATCCCCATCCCCGCCGTACCGGTCCGCTTCGCCTGGGTATATAAGGTAGGCGTCGAAGGCTAGCGAGGATTTAAGGAATGATCATTAAGATGAAACGCGCTTTGGCAATTTTTGGAAATACTGCCCTGGTTTTTTTGGCCGTCACATGCTCGATGGGCGCGGTCATCAGTGCGTTTTGGTTCACTGTGGACTGGTCCGCCCTGTTGCTTTTCTGGGCTGCGTCCGCCCTGATAGCCTCGCTCCTGGCCTCTTTCTTGAGGCTGGGTGGCGTCCTTATCCTGCTGGCGCCCGCCCTGGCGCTCATCTTGTTGCGTTTGCCCGAGATCGTCGAGGGCGCCAAGTGGGTGCTGTTCTTCATTACTAACGAATACGGCAAGTGGCTCTTCGTGACGGTGCTCTTTCCCGGCGCTGAGGCGACCGAATATGCGCAGACCCTCTTTTTCGCAGCCTCGGGGATCGTCCTCTCGTTGCTACTTTCCTTCGCGATCTCCGTGCGTCGCAGCACCTTGCTGACAGTCCTGTTCACGCTGCCGATCGTGGCTCTCTCGTTCGTCGTCGTGTTCAACATTTCCGACATCATTTACCTTATCGGGCTCGTCGCCGTCATTCTGGCGATGCTGATAAGCAACGGGCTGAGCCCGGATGATTTCCGCAAAAGGGCCCTCGTCATTTTCCCGGCGCTGGGGATCGCCGCGCTCCTCATGGGCGCCGCTTATGTCGTCTCGCCGCCGCAGAACTACACCCGCAGCACCCTGGTCAGGACCCTCGACTACCATATCCGGGAGTTCGCGGCACGGACCGGCATCGCAAAGATGAAAACGGGCATAGGGTGGCCCGCGTTGTACGGCGGCGCGTGGCGTTTCCAGACATACAACGTCGGCGTATCCTCGGCGGGCTCGCGCGAAGTCACGTATGAGAGCCTCCTCGAGGTAACCACGAGCGAAGCGGGGACGTTCTACTTGAGAGGGTTCGCCATGCTGCATTTCGACGGGAATACATGGACGACCAACGAGAACGATATGCGCCTGCGCGACGAGCAGCTCGCAAGGATGGTCCCCGCCTACTATGCGATCCTGTACAACGAACTGTACAAGGACTCTTTGTCTGTACGGATAAATATGATCATCGATAGGACCGGCGACGAAACCACCAGGATTGAATACAAACCATATCACAGTTTCCCGAGCGACCAGATTTCACGCCAGCCCCAGCGCCAACACGAGGATTTTTTCTACGTTGAAGGGAGCATCGTTGATTTGTACAGGCAAATCCCCTCCAGCTTCACTTCGGAAATCGACCTATCCGCTCACAGCAGGGCCGTAAGCAGCAAAGACACTTACCTGCAAATAGACGACTCGACAGCCGAGGGGCTGCGCCAGATAGCGAGCGACGCGGGCATAGACCAGTATGCCGGCCGCGCGGCGGTCGTCGAGAGTGTAGTCGAGTACTTTACCTCGTTCGGCAGGTACACGCTTTCTCCGCTGATCGTCCCCGACGACGAGGATTTTGCCTTATATTTCCTCACGGTCTCCAGGCAGGGCTACTGCATCCATTACGCGACCACGGCGGCGCTCATGCTCCGCGCGTTGGGCGTGCCCGCGCGGTTCACCACCGGTTACGTCGCCCACGTCAAAAAAAGTGAAGTCGGGCAGCCTGTTGTGATCACAGACGCCAATGCTCACTCCTGGGTCGAAGCATACTGCGAAAATGTGGGCTGGTTGCCGATTGAAGTGACCCCGCCCGGCGATGGGTCCGACGGACCCGGCATGGGGTTCGGCGCCGGTTTGGGTCGCCCCGAGCAGACCTCCGATGCCCCGACAGGCATAGTGCAGGACCCGGACTACGACCCATATGGGCAGGGCGCCGAATGGGACATCGACGGCGACGGCGCGGAGCAGGCCGTTTCCGGGCTGGTGTCTGTATGGTTCATCGTCGGCTGCGTTTCCGGGGCGTGCATTATTGCGCTGATCGCGCGCCGCGCCATAGTGACGAGGCGCAGAAAGAGGCGCTTCTCGATGGAGGACACGAACGCGTCGGTCATTTTCGCATGGCGGTACCTCTCGCGCCTGGGCCGGCTAAAAACCTGGCATACTATTTGGAACGAGATCGAGGAATTGGCGAACAAAGCCTGTTTCAGCCAGCACCGCTTGACGGAAGAGGAGCGGGGCAAGGTGATAAGCTACACCCGCGATTTCGCCGCGAACATCTACGACGACCGCTCACTGGCCGGGCGGTTCTGGGTAAAGTATATTTTGGGGCTGTAGGTGCGCTCTGCAGAGCGCGATTGGTAGCGTCAAATCTTTAATGAAAACTGCGAATGTGCAGCTTTGGCGGGAGCTTGCTCCCGCCGCCGTTGGAGAGAAATCAACATGAAAAATATCCTGGCACTCATTACCGTCCTGGCGGTGGCGCTCGGATTTGCCACCGCTTGCGACTTCATCGACAACATCAGCGAACTGATCAAGGAACCTGCGCTGATCGGCGTCTCTATGCCCAACCAGACAACAGCCCGCTGGATGAAGGACGGCGAAACGATGGAGGAGATCCTGGTCGGGAGGGGCTATGAAGTCGACCTCCGTTATGCGGGCGACAGCATCCCGGCGCAGATCCGGCAGATCGAAGAAATGCTGGACAACGGCGCGAAAGTCCTTGTCATCGCCGCTATCGACGGCGCCGCCCTCTCCGATGTGCTGGACAAAGCCGCCGAAGACGGCGCATTTATCATCGCGTACGACCGCCTGATAATGGGCACAACTGCGGTGTCCTACTACGCAACCTTCGACAATGTAAAGGTCGGTGAGTTGCAAGCCACGTCTCTTGTAAGCGCCATGAAGGCAACTAAGGACAGGCGCCAGTACAGCATAGAGCTTTTCGCCGGTTCGCCCGACGATTCGAACGCCCCCTTCTTATTCAGCGGCGCGATGAGCGTCCTCCAGCCCCTCATCGATTCAGGGGAGGTCAGGGTGTTCTCCGGGCAGACCGCCCTGGAGGATGTCCGGACCCCGCGCTGGGACATCGCCACCGCCGAGGCCCGCATGGACGCCATCCTCGCGGAATTTTACCGCGACGGGAAACCGCTGGACGGCGTACTGGCCCCGAATGACAACATTGCCCGGGGCGTGATCGCGGCGTTCCATACGTTCGGGTTCCATCCGGGCGCCGACAACTGGCCGATTGTCACAGGCCAGGACGCCGAGGCGGCTTCCATCAAGCTCATAATTACCGGAGAGCAGCACTCGACGATACTCAAGGACACGCGCGACCTGGCGAGGGTCGCGGCGGACATGGTCGAGGCAGTGCTGGAAGGCCGCGAGCCGGTGATAAACGACGCCACCACGTACGACAACAACGTAAAGGTCGTCCCCACATACCTTCTGGTCCCCTACACGGTACACGCCGACAACTACAAGCAACTGATAATAGACTCCGGCTACATGACAGAAGACGACATTGAATAGGGGAAAAACATATGCGGCCAAGCAATGCGCGGTTCTTTTCGGCGCCGGGACGGGTCGAGATCGGCGGCAACCATACAGACCACCAGCGCGGGCGGGTGCTTGCTGCGGCCATTGGGCTGGAGATCGCAGCCACTGCCGGGGCGAACGGCTCGGATATCGTGATGATTCATTATGATATTTTTGGCGCCGATCAGGTATCTCTGGGTAATTTGGAGATCGACCATTCCGAAAAGGGGACTTCCGCCTCGCTGGTGCGGGGCGTAGCGGCGTGGTTTGCGAACCACGGCTATGCCATCGGGGGCTTCAACGCGAGGATCACGACGAACATCCCAATAGGGGCGGGGCTCTCCAGCTCGGCCGCCTATGCCGTGCTTATCGGCAATATCTTCAAAGGGCTGTTCGGGGCCGAAATCTCGCCAATCGAGATCGCCCAGGCTGGGCAATACGCGGAAAACGTCCATTTCGGCAAGCCCTGCGGGCTTATGGACCAGGTTGCATCCAGTTACGGCGGGCTCAACGTGATAGACTTTGCCGACCTTCTGCGCCCAATTGTCACCCCAGTCCGCGCGGAGTTTCCGGGCTATTCCATGTGCATCGTCGACACGGGCGGCTCGCACGCCGACCTGACGGCGGACTATGCGGCATGCGGAATAGAGATGAAAGCAATTGCGGCGCATTTTGGCAAGGAATACTTAAGGGATGTCTGTGCGGAAGAATTCTACTCGTCGATAAGCGCCCTGCGGCACTTGGGCGACCGCGCGATTCTGCGCGCCATTCATTTTTTTGGGGAGCATGAGCGCGTTTTGAAACAGGCCTCCGCTTTGGAGAGCGGCGACACCAGGGCGTTTATGGCGCTGGTGATTGAATCGGGCCGCTCGTCCCTGGCGTATCTGCAGAACGTATACAGCCCAGCGAGCCCGCAGCAGCAAGGGCTGACGCTGGCGCTGGCTTTGTCGGAGAGGGTCCTTGCCGGGGTCGGGGCGTGGCGCGTCCACGGCGGCGGATTCGCTGGCACCATCCTGGCGTTCGTGCCGGACGGGCTCAAGCAGGAATACAGTCGCCAACTGGGCAATGTCTTCGGGGAGGCCCGCTGCCATTTTCTGAACATCCGCGACAAAGGCGGCGGGGAAACAGAGTGAGTGTGGAGTACAAGAAAGAAGGACTGCTATGACTATTTTCGTTACCGGGGGGGCTGGGTATATTGGCAGCCACACTGTCCTGGAACTGCTTGGGAATGGCTACGACGTGGTTGCTGCGGACGATTTTTCGAACAGCAAGCCCAAGGCCGTTGCCCGTGTCAAAGAGCTGGCGGGGCGGGATTTCGTTTTTTATGAGATGGACGTGCGCGATGAGTCCGGGCTCGACCGGATTTTCAGGGAGCATGACATCGGGTGCGTGATCCACTTCGCGGGGATGAAGGCTGTAGGCGAATCGGTGGCCAAGCCCCTCGAATACTACTCGAACAACCTGATCTCGACGATTTCGCTATGCAGCGCGATGAGAAGAGCAGGCATTGGGAGGTTCATATTTTCGTCGAGCGCTACGGTGTACAGCAAGGACAACGAAATGCCGCTCCGCGAGGATTCCCTCACAGGCGGCTGCCTTAACCCCTATGGCTGGACGAAATACATGTGCGAACAGTTGCTGACCGATATTGCCGGGGCGAGCGACGGCTGGGCGGTCGCTCTGCTGCGCTATTTCAACCCGATCGGCGCCCATCCAAGCGGGAGAATCGGCGAGGATCCGCAGGACGTCCCGAACAACCTTATGCCGTATATAGCTCAGACCGCCGTGGGGCGGCACCCATACCTCAACATATACGGAGATGACTATGAGACCCCCGACGGGACAGGCATACGCGACTACATACACGTAGTCGACCTTGCTGTCGGCCACATGTCCACTATCGATTATCTGGAATCCAATCCCGGGGTCAGCATTTTCAACCTGGGCACGGGGAAAGGCGTGAGCGTCCTGGAAGTAGTCTCCGCTTTCGAAGGCGCATGCGGCATAAGCATCCCCAAGAAGTTCGCCCCGAGGAGACCCGGCGACCAGCCTGTATGCTACGCTGCGACGGACAAGGCAAAGCGCGAACTGGGGTGGGACGCTAAGAAAACAGTAGCGGACGCCTGCGTAGACTCCTGGCGCTGGCAAAAGGACAACCCCGACGGGTATTGATTGCATTCGTCATCCCGGGCTTGACCCGGGATCCCCTGCGGCGCACTTGTTGTCCGTCATCCCGGGCTTGGCCCTATTGCCCCCAGTTTGCGTCGCCTTGCCGGTTCCCGTCTGTTACGTACAGCTTTTTGTCGGCGCCGCGCGTCAGGATGCTCAAGTCTTCCGCTGTGAACGCCTTGCCGAACGGACTGAGCTTGTCGTTTAGCAGCTCCAGCCACTCTTCGACGTAAATGGTGACATAGGACTGGTTCGAGATCGAGGCGGAATAATTGCCCGGCATAATGCTGAAATTTATATCCTCCGCGTTGAGCTTCATGAACTCCCTGCCGAACCAAATCGAGTCTGCAAGCTTTATATCTGTCTTTACGTTGCTTATCAGGACGTTGGCGAGGTCGGTTATGCTAAGGGAGCTTTTTTTTGCCAATATCTGCTCCGCCGCTGATTTCAGGAACGCCTGCTGCGTCCCGACCCTGCCAATGTCCCCGCTTGAATATCCGGCGCGGAACCTCAGGACCTCCAGGGCCTGCTGGCCCGACAGGTGGTGGACGCCTTTCGAGTAGTTGATCGACAGCCCCCCCGCCTTGTCGACGTAGTTCATGTTTACTGGCACGTCGAAGTCCACACCGCCTACAGCGTCGACGAGCGTGACGAATGATTTCAGGTTCACCAGGATCCAGTAGTCCACCTTGTAGCCAAGCACGTCGGAGAACGCCTCGACGGTCGCTTCCATCGATTTGGCTTCTGCGTCCTCCTTGCCGCTGTTCCTCGCCCGCATGTTCGCGAGGATGGAATTCGCTTTCTTGAGCCTCCAACTGACGTTTACAAGCGTATCGCGCGGGATGTTCACAACTTCCAGCGTGCGCCCTGCCGTGTCGAATGTGACCACCATTATGACATCGGTGTTGTACTCGCCATAGTCCGCCCCCAGTACGAGGAACGTGTATTTTGCCATGTCCCTGTCGGCGTTCCCGCCGCTTGCGCTGTGGCCTGGGCTGTCGGGGTCCGCACGGAACCCGGGCGGCGTACCGAGTGTCCGCCAGTATACAAAAACAGCCAGCGCCGCAAACACAGCGACGACGAAGAGCACAGCCACTGTTTTCTTAGCGCGCCCCCGTTTAGGCGCCGGCGGGGTCTCCTGCTGGCCAGCGTCGCTTCCGCAGTTTGCGCACCCGCCCAAATCATCGGGAATCTGAGCGCCGCACTTCAAGCAGTATCTCCCCGTATTCCTGAGGTTGTATTGCCCGTTCATTCGTTTCTCCTTTGCCCCTACGGCGGGAGCAAGCCCCCGCCCTACCGTTATGGCATACTTGCTGTTCTCATTGACTTTGACGCTACCTTATTGATTGCGTTTGTATACTTTGAATGCTGAGGGGGTTTTGGCTGCCCATAGGAAATATGTCAGGGTCGCTATTATCAGGAAGACTATTAGCGAGGCGAACATTGGCTGGTACCCCCATATCGTCACCAGGGCCCCCGCTACCAGGCCGCCCAGTGCTGAAGAAATGTCCCATGAGCATGAGTATGTGCTGGAGGCGGAGCCTCGCTTTTCCATTGGGACTGTGCGCAGCGCCATCGACTGCATCGCCGGGATGGAAATGCCGAATCCTACCCCGAAGAGGAGCCCGGATATGTAGTAGCAGGCGCTGCTTTCTATCAGGAGCAGGACAAGCGCCAGCAGAAAGCTCCCGTTTCCCGCTATCACCATTGGCTGCTCGCCCTTCTTGTCCGCTATTTTCCCGGCCCAAAGGCGGGTGCTGCCCGTCCCTACGGCTACCAGTATGAAGAACAGTGCACCGCTGCCCAGGTCGAAGAATTCGCCGTAGAGCGCGATGAAGACTGACACTGCGCCATACGGGATTCCGGCAAAGAGCATCACAACCGACGCCGGCAGGGCGTCGGCGTTGAATAACGTGGAGAGTTTGAGCTTTTTCCGTCCCGCTGGGTTGTCGGCATTGGGCACTTCCTTGAAGACGAACCCTTTCTCGATCAGTACTGTAAGCACCAGTATCGCTATGCTGACGGCAAAGAGCGGGCGATAGCCCATGCTGGCAAATATTGCCAATCCCATCGCCGGCCCAAGAGCCGTCGCCAGGGAGTTCCCTAATCCCAGGAAGCCAAGCCCTTCCCCAAAGCGGACCTTGGGTATCGAATCTGCGGCATTCGTCATGCTGGCCGTACTGGCGCCGGAAAACAGCGCCCCGCTAATAATCCGCAGGATTACCGCAAAGGCCAGCACGGGGATCAGGAACAGCAGGACCGAGACGATGATGAGCAGCAGCGTCCCCCATATCAGCAGGCTTTTGCGGCTGACGTTGTCCAGCATCCAGCCGGCAATGGGGCGGAATAAGAAAGAGGACAAGGCGAAACCCCCGGCGGTTATGCCTACCAGGAGTTCGTTACCGCCCAGTTCGATTATGTAGAAGGGGAACGGGGCGTTCAGCATGAACGCCCAGCAGCACAGCGTAAGGTTTATTATCCAAACCCTGACAAAATTGCCTGTCCACAGGCGCTCGTCAATCAGTGATTCCTTCTTCATTTCCGTTTGCGCTTCTTTTTGTTGTCTGTGGGTTCTCCGCTCGCTTCCGCGAATCTGTACAGCAGGTCTTTTTGCTCATAGGTCAGGTTTGTCGGGACCGCGACCCTTACTGTCACGAACTGGTCGCCCCTGCCCGTGCTGCGCAGGTTCTGTATCCCTTTGCCCCGGAGACGGAATACCGTGCCCGTTTGCGTGCCTTCGGGCATCGAGTATTTGACCTTCCCGTCCAGCGTCGGGACCTCGAGTTCGGCGCCGAGCGCGGCTTGCACGAATGTCACGGGCATTGACAGCAGCACGGAATTCCCTTCGCGTTCGAAAAACGCGTGCCGCGCCACACCGATCGTCACGAACAGGTCGCCCGCTTCGCCGCCGTTCACCCCCGCGCTGCCCTGTCCGCGCATCGAGATCGTCTGCCCATTGTCTATGCCCGCCGGGATGCTCACTTTTATGCTCTTGTTGCGCCGGACGAGCCCCAGTCCGCGGCATGTGTCGCACGGCTGGTGGATGATCTTCCCCCGTCCCGCGCATTTCGGGCACTCGCCTGTGCTTTGCATAACGCCGAACGGCGTCCGCTGCTGGGTCGTGACGGTCCCCCGACCGCCGCAGTTAGCGCACCTTTCGGGGGTCGTGCCAGGTTTGCTGCCAGACCCGGCGCAATCCGCGCAGGTCTCTACCCGCATTACGCTAATGTCCTTTTCGCAGCCGAAAGCTGCTTCCTCGAACGTTATCGTCGCGTCCGCCCTGATGCGCTCGCCCTTCCTGGGCGCATTCCGGTTACGGCTCGCGCTTCCGCCGCCGCCTCCTCCGAATATCGAGCCGAACAGGTCGCCAAGGTCGAAGTCCATCCCGCCGAACCCACCGAACCCACCGCCAAAGCCACCGCCCGCCCCGAAGTTCGGATCGACGCCGGCGTGGCCGTACTGGTCGTACCTCGCCTTTTTGTCTGCGTCCGACAACACCTCGTAGGCTTCGTTGATTTCCTTGAAGCGCGACTCGGCGTTTTTGTCGCCCGGGTTGACGTCGGGGTGGAGTTTCTTCGCCTGCGACCGGAACGCTTTTTTTATTTCTTCTTCCGAGGCGCCCTTGCTAAGGCCGAGCGCCTCGTAATAGTCACGTTTATCAGCCATCTCGTCTCCGCAAATCAGATTACATCAATTAATCTTTATCGTCGTCCACTACTTCGTAGTCCGCGTCGTAGTACCCTCCATCGGGTTCTCCGCCACCCGCTCCGTCTGGTCCGCCCGGGCCGCCGGGGCCGCCGGGGCCGCCGGGGTCGCCCGGGGGTGGGGTCACCTGGCTGTATAGCTTCTCGCTGGCCGCGTAAAACGCCTTTTCGAGCTCGCTCACCGCGTCCTTGATCGCCTGCGTATCAGTACCCGTAAGCGCCGCCTTGACCTTCGCCAGCGCGTCCTGGATCTTCTGCCTGTCGTCGGCTTCGAGCTTGTCGCCCATATCGTCGAGCGTCTTCTCGCTCTGATAGACCATCTGGTCTGCGTGGTTGCGCGTGTCCGCCTCGTCCTTGCGCTGGGCGTCATCCGCCGCGTACTGCTCGGCTTCCTTGACCGCCTTTTCAATGTCGTCCTTCGAGAGGTTCGCCGAGGCAGTGATCGTTATGTGCTGTTCCCTGCCTGTCCCCAGGTCTTTCGCCGAGACGTTCACGATCCCGTTTGCGTCGATGTCGAACGTGACTTCGATCTGCGGGATGCCCCTTCTCGCGGGGGCTATCCCGTCGAGGTGGAACCTGCCCAGGGATTTGTTGTACTGGGCCATCTCGCGCTCGCCCTGCAGGACGTTGACCTCGACCGAGGTTTGGTTGTCGGCAGCCGTGGAGAAGACCTGGCTCTTTTTCGTTGGTATCGTCGTGTTACGTTCGATCAGCTTCGTGAAAACCCCGCCCATCGTCTCTATGCCCAGCGAGAGTGGAGTAACGTCAAGCAGCAGTATGCCTTCGACGTCCCCGCCCAGCACCCCGCCCTGGATCGCCGCGCCTGCCGCGACGCATTCGTCGGGGTTTATGCCCCGGAACGGGTCCTTGCCCGTGATCTTCTTGACCGCTTCCTGGACGGCGGGGATGCGCGTAGAGCCGCCAACCAGGAGTATCTTCGAGAGTTGGTTTGCGTTGAGGCCGGAATCGCTCATCGCTTGCTTCACCGGGCCAAGGGTCTTTTCCACGAGGTGAGCCGTCAGTTCGTTGAACTTGGCCCTTGTGAGCGTGTGGTCCAGGTGCTTGGGGCCGCTGGCGTCGGCTGTGATGTACGGCAGGTTTATCTGCGCGGTCGTGACGCCGGAAAGGTCGATTTTCGCCTTTTCTGCGGCTTCTCTCAGGCGCTGGACCGCTATCTTGTCGGTCGACAGATCTACCCCCGTGTCCCTCTTGAACTCCGCAAGCAGGTAGTTCATGACGCACTCGTCGAAATCGTCGCCGCCGAGACGGTTGTTGCCCGCCGTCGCCAGGACTTCGATGACGCCGTCGCCGATTTCGAGTATCGAGACGTCGAACGTGCCGCCTCCGAGGTCGTAGACCATTATCTTCTGGTCCTGCTCCTTGTCCAGCCCGTAAGCGAGCGCCGCCGCAGTCGGCTCGTTGATGATGCGCTTGACCTCGAGTCCGGCAATCCTTCCGGCGTCCTTCGTTGCCTGACGCTGCGAGTCGGTGAAGTAGGCTGGGACCGTTATGACGGCGTCAGTCACTTTTGTACCGAGATAGGCTTCCGCGTCCGCTTTGAGTTTTTGGAGCGTCATCGCGGAGATTTCCTGTGGCGTGTACTTTTTGTTGTCAATATTGACCTTGAACGCGCTGCCCATTTCACGCTTGATCGACGAGATGGTGCGCTCGGGGTTCGTTATCGCTTGGCGCTTCGCGACGTGGCCGATCATCCTCTCCCCGCCCGGGGAGAACGCGACCACGGAAGGCGTAGTGCGGCTGCCCTCGGCGTTCGCGATGATAACGGGTTCGCCGCCCTCGATAACGGCCACGCAAGAGTTCGTGGTCCCCAGATCGATTCCTATGATTTTTCCCATTGTAATTTCCTCCTAACTATGAATTTTCGGTTAGCTACTTGCTGTAGGATTTGAGTTTGCCACTATCTATGTGTTTTAGTTTGCCACTACCACTGTCGAGAATCTTATCACCCGCTCGCCCAGGGCGAACCCTTTCTGGAATTCCTCGGCGACGGCTTTTTCGCCCAGTTTGGGTTCTTCGATTGTCATGACCGCGTTGTGTCGGTTGGGGTCGAACTGCTCCCCGACCGCCGGTATCCGCGTGACGCCCATGTTCTCCAGTATCTCAGTGAGCTGCGTCATCGTCAGTTCGATGCCTTTGAAATATGCCTCGTCCGTACACTCCATTTTCAGGGCGCGTTCGAGGTTATCGTAAACCGGCAGCAACCTCGATATCGTATCGATGCGGGCGTCGCCGTAAATCATCTCGCGTTCTTTTGCGCTTCGCTTGCGGAAATTGTCATATTCAGCAGCCAGCCTGAGATACCTCTCGCGCTCGGCAGCGAGTTCCTTCTCGAACTTGGGGCGCGCGCCCTCCGCTTCTTCCGGCGCTCCCGTCCCCTCGTCCCCGGTCTTCCTTTTTTCCTCTTTTTTCTTTCCGTTTGCGCCATTCGCGCCATTCGCGCCATTCGCGCCATTCTTGTTATCCGCAGCTTCCGCCGCGCCTTCGCCCATCGGCTCTTCCCTTTCGGCGTCAACCGTGTCACTCTTCTTGCCCAATGTCATCATCTCCTAACCTGCTGTTTTTCATCTCGGAATCTATCCGGACCATTTCACCTCCGGACATGAGCCAGCTCAGTCCCTGCGCTATATACGAAAGCCGCGCCGCTACCTTTGAGTAGTCCATCCTCGTCGGACCCACGACCCCTATAAGCCCCTGCATGTCGCCGCCGACGTCGTATCTCACTGCCATTACGCTCGAATCGCACAGTTCTTTGGCCAAGTTCTCAGGCCCGATGGTTATCTTTATCTCCCCCGAAGCGTTCGGCGACGGCAGCCTTGCGAGTTCTTTGTCGTCCGAGAGGTAGCGGATCAGGCGCTGCGCTTTCTCGACGTCCTTGTATTCGGGGTGGTTCAGGATGCTCATTTGTCCGGCGACGCGCGTGCCGATCGCTTTTGTCTCGCAGAGCAGCTCTATCGTGAAGCCTGCCAATATGGCTACGATCCCCGTCGTGTCCCCCAGCGCGCGCTCCGTGGATGAAATCAGCGCGGGTGTAATCCTCTCCTCCGGGATGCCTGTGAAACTTGCGTTGAACACTGTCGACAGCTTCGTCAGCGTTTGCGGGTCTACCTGCGCCGTTAGGTGGACGAGTTTGTTTTTGACCGTGTCGTTGCTCAGGAGCGTAACTATTATGAACGTGTATGGGTCGACGTAGATGAGATCGAACCTTGCGATGCTTACTATGCCCGATGCGGACGCCATTGCGTACGCCGGGTATGTGGTAAGCCTGGATGCGACGTTACCCGCCTCGTCGAGGAGTCGGAGCTGTTCCGCCGCGTGGCCCTTTAGCGCACTGTTCACCATCTGGGCGTCGCTGGAGGATATCTTTTGCCGTCGCATCAGTTCGTCGACGTAGACCCTATACCCCTGGGAGGACGGGACGCGCCCGGAGGACGTGTGCGGTTGTTCGAGCAGCCCCAGCGATTCAAGCTCCGACATCTCGTTGCGGATCGTGGCTGACGATACCGACGAGCCCAGCTCCGTCGCGACAGTCTTTGAGCCCACCGGCTCCGCCGTCCGGACATATTGCTCGACGACGGCGCGTAATATCTCTTTTTTTCGTTCACTCAAGCCCATGTCGCCGTCGCGGGTTGCGCTGCGCTCTACAAGCCTGTCGGGCCTGTACCCGCTTCGCTCCGCCGCTCCTCCTCCGTTAGCACTCGCCGCCCGAGAGTGCTAATACTCTACCACCACTATCACAACTTGTCAAGTATTTCGCGATATGTTTTAATTTTGTTAATATTGTAATTAATTGTTGTTGCATTCGGGCGTTATGTCAATTAGAATCACAAATAGCAGAAAGCTGACGAAAAGTGTCAGCCAATTTTGCATTCAATATGCTGCCCCGGCGCCTATAAGGAGGATGAACTGCCTGAAAAAAATACTTCCGCTCGCACTTTTCATGCTATTCGGCGTAATCATAGGAGTTTTGGTTTCCAGCGCGTTTTTTGCCACTACGGGGTACTCAATTTTTGGGCGCGCCCCCAAGGAGCTCGAGACACCTTCAAAGGCCAACAATGCGGAGTTGGCTGCAATTGCGTTCAGTGTCGTCAAGTACATCAGCAACGGCGATTATGCCGCCCTTTCCAGCGTCGCTCACCCGGACTTTGGCGTAGTGCTTTCTCCTTCCGCCACGGTCAATTTTTCCACGAACAAACGCTTCAACGCAGAGCAGATAGGCTCGTTCGGGACTGACTCCAACGCATATGTCTGGGGGGTCTACGACGGCAGCGGCGAACCGATCGAGATGACGCCGACCGCCTATTTCGCCGAGTTCGTTTTCTCAAAGAACTACTGCGAGTCGCCTATCATCGGCATCAACCGCATCGTAAAAAGCGGAAACGCGCTAGAGAACATCACCGATGAATTCCCTGGTGTGAGGTTCGTCGATTTCCACATCCCCGGGGGCGAAAAGGACTCGCCCGAGGACATTGACTGGGGCAGCCTACGCCTTGGTTTTGAGGAGTACGACGGCAGGCTGTGGCTGACCCTTATACTCAACAGCCGCTGGACAGTATGATGATTTATGATTGGTGAGCTTGCTAGTGTGCAGCTTGGCTGCGATGGGGCGTCGGTAATCATTATCGACCAGACGTTGCTGCCGAACGAAACCAGGTACCTTGAACTCTGGGGGGCGCGCGAGTTGCGCGAAGCGATAGTGTCGCTCCGGGTCCGGGGGGCGCCTGCTATTGGGATTTTCGCGGCGTTTGCGCTTTGCGTCCTTGCGGGAAGGCATAGAGAGGACTCTTACGTGGCGTTCTGCGCCGAGGTGCAGGAATACAGCGAGTTCCTTGGTTCCGCGCGCCCTACTGCCGTAAACCTTGGGGCGCAGCTCCGCCGAATGGAAAGGCTCGTCGAGAGCCTCGCGGGGGCGCCTGTGCCTCATATAATCGACGCCATGCGCGAGGAGGCGGAACTGATCCGACGCGAGGACGTCGAGATGTGCCGGGCGATCTCGGAACATGGCTTGGCGCTCATAAGGGACGGCTTCGGCGTCATGACGTACTGCAACGCGGGGCCGCTCGCGACTTCACGGTACGGCACGGCCCTTGGCCCCTTGCTCCTGGCGCAGGAGCGCGGCATACGCATCCGGGCGTACTGCTGCGAGACACGCCCGCTCCTGCAGGGCGCCCGACTGACTGCATATGAGCTGGACGCTGCCGGGGTGGACTGCACGCTGATATGCGACAATATGGCGAGCATCGTTATGAAGGGCGGCAAGGTAGACGCAGTGTTTGCCGGGTGCGACCGCCTCGCGCGAAACGGCGACGCAGCGAACAAAATTGGCACAAGCGGTCTGGCGATCCTGGCGAAGCACTACGATATCCCATTCTACATCTTCTGCCCGTCTTCGACTTTCGACCCGGGTTGCCCGACCGGCGCGGACATTGAGATAGAGCTGCGGGCGCCTGGGGAAATCAAGTCAATGTTTTTCGAAAAACCGATGGCGCCCGCCGGAGTGAAATGCTACAACCCCTCATTCGACGTGACAGACAGCAGCCTGATTACCGCAATTGTCACAGAAAAAGGGGTTTTGCGCGCGCCATACGAACAATCGCTGGGGCAGTTGTGAAAATGAAAGGAACAAAATGGCAACAATAAGTTACCCGGATGAAACCACTGCGCGACGCGACATCGTCGAGGCGGGCCGCAGGATGTACATGCGCGGCTTCGTGTGCGCGAACGATGGGAACTTGAGCGCCCGCCTGTCAAGCGACGTGCTGATAGCGACGCCGAGCGGCGTGTCGAAGGGGTTTCTGACCGAGGACATGATCATCAGGCACGACCTTGACGGCAATGTGCTGGACGGGGCCATGTCGCCCACGTCCGAGCTCAAGATGCACCTTGCGATTTATCGAAGCTCGCCGGACATCGTGGCCGTCTGCCACGCCCATCCGCCGATTTCCACGACGTTCGCAGCGGCAGGCGTGGCCCTCGACAGGGCTTTTCTACAGGAAACGGCTGCATACCTCGGCGTCGTTCCCGTCGCGAAGTATGCTATGCCCGGTTCGGATGAGCTTGCATGCGGCGCAGCAAGTTACTGTACTGACTATAACGGGGCGCTGCTCGAGCACCACGGGGTTGTCACATGGGGCGGCAGCGTGATGCAGGCGCTATTCAGGATGGAGGGCGTCGAATACGCGGCGACCATCGAGATGTATTCCCGGATGCTGGGTTTTGACCGCACAATGAGCAAAGAGCAAGTCGCCGCATTGAAAGATATGTTGATGGCGCCTGTTCCTAGTGCTCCGTAAAGCCTAATGGCGCCCAAAATGGGCGCCATAATGACACTTGGGGGGATTCCTAAA
>Ga0123353_10002009_pt1 | contig 25145 bp, 14 predicted proteins | sample TergutLab28metaG_3_FD_92763 | JGI IMG/M metagenome (GOLD analysis project Ga0123353, IMG submission 92763) | Labiotermes labralis P3 segment gut microbial communities from Petit-Saut dam, French Guiana - Lab288 P3 | ecosystem: Host-associated > Arthropoda: Insects > Digestive system > Gut ...
CAAGAGAAATCTCTTTTGCCTGTTTTCCTGTCCACACTCTTCCTTTAGCTATTTTATCAACATCCTCATAGGGGATTTTTCTCCCTGCACTAACAGCAGTTACAAACTGCTCATAACTTTCTGTTATATAATTTCTAATTTTTTCCATCTCAGCTTCTGTCATTGGTCTCGTAAAGTTTCCAAAATCACCGCTTTCTGATGATTTAACTGTTTCGCTTTTTATATCAAGTTTTTCAAGCAAGCCTGATATATCGGGAAATATTGCGATAACTCCGATAGAGCCGGTAATAGTTACAGGTTGAGCAAATATTTTTTCTGCAGCTGCTGCAATAAAATACCCTCCGGAAGCAGCAGATCCTCCCATGGATACAACTACAGGTTTAGGGTTATTGCTTTCTTTGCAAAGCATAACTTCATGAGCAATAATATCTGATCCAAGAGCGCTTCCTCCGCCAGAATTTATTCTTAGTATAATAACTTTAATCGCAGGATTACTTCTTGCATCTGATATTGCTTTTGCCACAGCGTTTGCTCCTGCACTTCTCCCTTTTATTCCATTTCCAGGCATGATATTTCCTGTTATGTAAATTATAGCAATATTTTCTGTTGATATATTCTCCCACTCATAATCGATAAAATCAGGGATATGTGAATAATTTATTACTGAATATTTTTCTTTTGAAATTAGTTTATCAAATTCATCTGTATAAAGTCTTGCGTCAATAAGCCCTGCTTTTAAAGCCTCTTTTGATGAAAGATATGGCCCTTTCGCAATTATATCTTTTATGTTACCCGATAGCTTATCCCCTCTGCCTTTTGTTAACATAAGCTCAAGTTCTTCCTGCAGAGATGCATAAAGAGAATCAAGAGCTTCTATCTCTTCTTGTGTCATTCCTGGTTCTGATAACTTATTATATGCTGTTTTATATTCATGGCTTCTAAAATTATAAAATTTAATGCCAAACTTTGCAAAGAAATTACTAAAATAGAGTCCACTGCGGGAAAATCCTCTAAGATAAATACTTCCATGAGGAGCCAGATATATTTCATCTGCAACAGATGCTGCAAGGACATATTGCCTGAAAGATGCTGATTCAAAATAAAAACAGATTTTTTTGCCCGATGCTTTTACTTCTGATAATATCTTTGATATTTCAACAATATTTGCAAATGAAGTAATAAAATGTTGATCTTTAAACAATACTGCTTTTATATCAGGATCATTTTTTATCTTTTCCATATCATTGCGAAATTCCAGAAGCGAGATTCCCCTGTTTTCCTTTGATTGAAGCAATTGGGTCATCAATGATCTCTCTAAAGGAAAATCTCTTATTACGTTAGCTTTCTTATACACAGCCATTGTTTTTACAAATGGAGGAACAACAGTTCTCATTTGTTTTGCAGAAGCAAACACAGAATAATTCCCTCTCCCAAAAGCATTATCATGGAGCTGTGAGTTAACTGCTGTTGATAAATATCTTGTGTTAAAAACTATTCCCGCATTGAATGTCTTATTATCGTGATCAAAATCACCTCTGATTTTTATTCCATCAACAGGACTAAGAATCAACCCATAAGCAAGCGGAGAAAGGAGATCCGAAGCTTGTGTATCTAAATATAGTGTAACTCTGTTTCCCCAATAATGACTAAAGACAAACGGCCTCAAGCCTACTCCCATACTAATATCAGAAACAGAGCCTGTAATATCTGTTGTTTTAGCTCCAAATGAAAAAAAAGGAAATGGCCTTATAACTGATGAAATCCCAAAATCAACTCCATTATAATCCCATCCCCACCTTCCTGTAGCGCCAAATGAAATACCATCAAAGAGTTTATATGCAAGCGATATATTATTGAAATAATTGCCCGAAATTGAATCAAGTCCATATGAAAAATTGCTTAAATTAAACAATAAAGAATAGGTATCTGAAAGTCCATTTTTTTCAAATTCCTGATAAAACGCTATTCCAGATGCATTGCCAAAACCAAGAGCTGCAGGATTTACTTTTGCAGCAAAGCCTGATTCTTCTACTGCAATTCCATAATTTTGACCAAATACAAAATTAGTAAAAGTAAAAAAACAGATAAGAACAGACCAGATTTTAAGTTTTTTCATATTGGCATTGCTCCTGTATATTTGCACCTCATTAATGCAATACTATCATGTAAAACCTTACAATAGAACTCAAAATCGATTTTTATTTATTATTTTCTTCTTAAATAGAGGCTGCCCATCAGTTGCTAAATTCCACAACTAATTGGACAGCCCTATATAATTTTAATCAATCTTAAACCGCGATACTTCTTTTAGTAATGCATTGATTTCTTCACGATTCTTTATAGTAAGCTCATTGACATCATTAACTGCTTTATTGATCTCTTCTGCTCCTGTTGCCATCTCGTTTATACCTGATGTGATCTCCTGAGTTGCTTTTTCAAGGTTCTCGCTTTCCCGAATAACTTCCTGCGCTCCTTCATGCATTTCACTGGAACCACTCTTTACCTGACGGGTTATCTCATTCACATTACTAACCCCCTCAAGAACCTGCTTGCTTCCCTCTCCCTGTTCCTCCATAGCATTACGGATATTATCTTCCTGTTCAGAGACAACTTTAACGCCTGAGTCAATGGCTTCAAACCTCTTGAGTACATTTTCTGTTGAACCAGTTATTTTGTCCATAGATTCCTTGATCTTCTTAAGCACTGTACCAATAGTTTTAGACTGCTCACCAGAAGTCTCTGCAAGCTTTCGGATCTCATCAGCAACTACTGCAAAGCCTTTGCCTGATTCGCCTGCATGGGCAGCCTCTATTGCTGCGTTCATGGAAAGCAAATTGGTTTGGCTGGCTATGTTTTCCATAACTGAGTTGATCTCCAAAAGTCCCTCGGACTGACGGGCAATTTCCTGAATGTCCTCAACTACATTCTGCAATCCTGTACGACCAATATTTGAGGCATCTTTTAAAGCTTTTACATTGGTGGAGTTGTTTATGAGCGTTGTAGTTACAGACTGTATATTGGCTACCATTTCTTCAATCGCGGATGAAGCCTGAGAGACGTTACTGCTTTGATTTTCGACATGCCCGTTAAGTTTCTTGATATTTGTAACAAGCTGTTCCATGGTTGCATGGGTTTCAGTAACGCTCGCGCTCTGGTTGATAACACGATTCTTTATACTCTGGATATTAGCTGTGATCTGATTCACTGCCGCTGCTGTTTCAGTCATGTTGCTTGAAAGATCATTTGATATGTCAGACAAAGATGCTGCCTCTTTCTTAATGCTAATAACAAGATTTTTGATCTTCTCCAGTGTCTGGTTAAAATATTTGGCAAGATCACCCACCTCGTCTTTGGCTTCAAGAACAATGCGCCGGGTCAAATCCCCCTCGCCTTCGGAAATATCTCTGAGCGTATCTGCTACAGCAACTATGGGCTTTGTAACTCTATGCAGGACAAAGTAAACTATTGCTGCTGCCAGCATGATAATTATTGCAGACATAATAATAGTAAATTTTTTTATAGCCCGTACTTCAGTCAAAATGTAGTGTTCATCCACTGCAATCATTACTGTCCAGGTCTTGTCTGATTTACCAATAGTAAAAGAGGCCATATCAATTTCAACATTTGTCTTAAGCATTTGTGAGCGACTTTCACAAGAAAAATTTCTCCCCTCAAGAACAGTCTTATTAGCTTCATGTACCTGATTGCCGTATATTGTTTCCACATCAACCAACATCTTTCCTATACGGTCAGGGATTAAATGCGCTAAAATCATCCCATTACAGGCATAAATAGCCATTACAGATATTTCATTGTGACCACTAATAGTTTCTTCCACTATCGGCTGCATCCTGTTAAGACTCTCAAGACAACCCACACCTCCTACAACTTCTTTGGTTCTTGGATTAATAATGGGGACCATCATTCTTACTAAATATGTATCAACCCCATTTACTTTTCTATAAAATGGATGCTCAACACGGTCTTTCCGCGAGTTAATGCTATTAAAATATGCCATTGAAGCATCTATATCAGTAGTAGTTCTTGACGTTACTTTTCCGGTTTCCCAGGTGAATGTTGTAGCGTATTGTCCTGTACTACTGGAGCCGTTCCTGCCAATAAAACGTGCATCCATGCCATCAACAGCATTGGGTTTCCAAACTACATAAAGGTTAATAAACTCAGGATGGGAAGTAATAGTACCTTGAAGTATATCATCAAAACGGTCTCGCCTTGTTTCTGCTGGTAAATCTTCATAATCTTCCATTATATCTGCCAGAGTACGCAACACCATAAAACTGCTGTTTACCTGACCCTTCCAATATTCTGCCTGCTCATGTGTCAGATAACCGATACTGCGTTTGCTCAAGTTAATACTAATTTCAGAAGCTTTTTGCAGGAGAATCATAGAAATTCCTGCTATTATGACCGACATAAAAGCAATTATCATAATGCTGAGTTTAATTTTCAGTTTCATATCAATATCTCCTTGTTTTACCTATGTAATTCCATATTTTCCATGATCTATTTCATACTCAATTTGATGGTCATAAGTCATAACATGGAATTCCGGAGCTAATATTCTATTATATAATATATCCAATAAAAAACAAGAAAATATTTAGCTTTGCAGATAATTGACTTACTAAAGCAAAATTTTATCTATATAAATTCGCCAGTTTATCTATCCTTTGAAATAAGCAAACCAAATTAATAATTGACCTAGAAATTTATCCTGATTTAAGTTATAAAATAGCAAAATCCAAGAATTAGCAGAGGTTAAAACAAATGATAAAAATTAACGAAAACTATAAAAAACTTCAATCATCTTATCTTTTTGTAGAAATAGCAAAAAGAGTATCTCAATTCCAGAAAGAAAATCAGGATAAAGAAATAATAAGAATGGGCATAGGGGATGTTACTCTTCCAATACCTTCGGTATGTATTGATGCTATGCACAAAGGTGTTGATGATCTTTCTAATACTAAAACATTTAGAGGTTACGGACCTGAACAAGGTTATGATTTTTTAAGAGAAGCTATTTCAGAAAATGAGTTTAAATCAAGAGGGGCAGATATTTCTGCTGATGAAATTTTTATTAGCGATGGAGCAAAGTGTGACACAGGGAATTTTCAGGAACTTTTTTCACAGGATACTATTATCGCGCTTCCCGATCCTGTATATCCTGTATATTCAGATACAAATGTAATGGCAGGAAGAAGCGGTAATTTCGCAAATGGCAAATATGAAAATTTTATATACCTTGATTCAACAGAAAGTAATAACTTTATACCAGATCTTCCTTCAAAAAAACCGGATCTTATTTATCTCTGCTTTCCAAACAATCCAACCGGCGCTACTGCAACAAAAGATCAGCTTAAAAAATGGGTAAATTATGCAAAAGAAAATAAAGCTTTGATTCTTTTTGATGCTGCCTATGAAACATTTATTAGAGATGAGTCACTTCCAAAATCAATTTTTGAAATAAGCGGAGCAAAAGAAGTTGCTGTAGAGTTTAGAAGTTTTTCAAAATCAGCAGGTTTTACAGGAGTCAGATGTGCTCATATCGCAATACCCAAAGAGTGCAAAATATGGGACAAAGCAGGAGAAAGTTATTCTCTTCATTCACTATGGAACAGACGGCATAGTACAAAATTCAATGGAGCATCATATCCTGTCCAGAGAGGCGCTGCTGCAATATATACTTCCGAAGGAAAAAAAGAAGTAAAAGCAATGATCGATTATTATCTTGAAAATGCAAAAATAATAAGAAATGCCATGATAAATCTTGGCTACAAGTGCACAGGCGGAGATAATTCCCCATATGTCTGGGTAAAAACCAAAACATCTTCATGGGATTTTTTTGATTCATTGCTTAAAAACGCAGGTGTTGTTTGCACCCCTGGTTCAGGGTTTGGAAAATGCGGTGAAGGTTTTGTAAGATTCAGCGCATTTAATACAAAAGAGAATACCGAAAAAGCAATGACAAAAATCGCCCATATAGCTAATTAATCAGGAAATAGATTGCCTCATTCTTTCTCTTTTTCTTGTATTGTTTGGAATCCAGGAGTACAATAAGGTAGTTATTCTTCATTGGAGGTTATTGTGTCGATGCGAATAAAAGCAGCGCTGGTGATCATGGCGATCATTTTCGCTTTTACAACTGCCAGTTATTTCTTAAGCCTCTCTTTCACCAAACAAAACCTGACTAAGGCAATGGAGCAAGAATTTTCCTTAACCCTGGATGTCGCAGATACAGTAGTAGCTACAAAAATAAGTCTATTGAAATCAAATACCGAAACTGTAGCTGAACGGCTCCTAAATGCCAATTCTGTTGAAAAAATGCCGGAAATTATGAATGCACAAATAAAGGAATTTCCGGAATTTATTTCGCTTACAGTATATGACCGGGAGAAAGTCATCTCTCATTATGGCGCACAGATATATCATAATATTTTTGTTTCTGACACCGAAGATGTCCAAACTGTCTTTAACGGCGAAAGAATCATATCGAGTCCTCATTACAGCAACAACAAAGAAGATTTTGTCATGCATATCTTCGTGCCAATAGACAAAGATCATATTTTATCAGCAACCATATCAGGAATGCTTTTTTCCGACCTTCTTTCAGGATACAAGCTATGGGAAACAGGCAATATCTATATGATCGATGCAAAAGGGGTCTTCATCTCCAATTACCGCCATTTTCTTGTTCTGGAACAGCATAATTTTATTGAGGATGCTAAAACAAATGCAAAATTAAAATCAGCAGGAGAATTTTTTCAGAGAATGATCACAAGCGATAGTGGTTCCGGAAGGTACTACTATAATGAAAAGGAGCGCCTATGCGTGTACAAGCGAGTTACTGATTCTGTAGCTGGCTGGATTATCGCTGTATCAGCTCCATTGGATGAAAGCCCTCTTAAAGGTCTCCAGAATGGCTTGCTGTTGGCTTCAATGCTTTTTATGGTAGCAGGAGCTATTATTTCTATTTTTGTATCCAGAGTTGCCATAAAACCTTTTAAGACAATCAGAAAACAAGCAGCAGAAATACAAGCTGAGCATGAACACGCAAAGCTTTTAATGGATGCTACACCATTTGCCTGTAGATTATGGAGCAAGGATTTAAAAATTTTCGATTGCAACGAAGCTGCTTTCCGGCTCTTTAAAATGCAGGATAAACAGGAGTATATTGATCGTTATTTTGAGCTTTCACCGGAATTTCAGCCTGATGGTTCACGTTCAATTGATAAGACATATGAAATACTTAAAAAAGTTTTCGCAGAAGGTAGATATGTCTTTGAGTGGATGCACCAGTTATTGGATGGAACGCCTGTACCGGTAGAAATCACTTTGATCCGTTTAAAACAGAGGGGCGACGAAGTTATTGCAGGATATACACGGGATTTACGCGAATATAAACAGATGATGGATGAGATCGAACGGAGTGCCGGTGAACTGGAAATCGCATTGAAAGATGCTGAAGACGCTAACCAGGCTAAAACAAGTTTCCTTGCGAACATGAGCCATGAAATGCGCACCCCCTTGAATGCAATTCTTGGATTATCTGAATTAACGCTGGAATCTGAAGGCCTGCCTGAAGATGATTACATCAATCTTGAAAAGATAAGCAATGCTGGTATGGCCTTGCTCAGCATGGTCAATGATATTTTGGATATTTCAAAAATAGAAGCAGGGAAATTTGAAATTACCCCTTTTGAATATGATATGCCCAGTCTGATAAACGATGCTGTGACCCAAAGCATCATGCACAAGGGTGAAAAACCAATTGATTTCTTTCTTAATATTGACGGAAATCTGCCTGCGCAGCTTTTTGGCGATGAATTAAGGATCAAGCAGGTATTCAACAATCTTTTAACAAACGCCTTCAAGTACACCAAGGAAGGGACAATCGAGTTTGGGATAACCTGCACTCGTCAAGACAGTGAAGCAGTTTTACTAACCGCGTATGTTCGGGACACAGGCATAGGGATAAGACCTGAAAACAAGGAAAACTTATTTGAAGATTATGTGCAGATGGATGCACGAGCTAACCGCAATATCATGGGAACCGGACTTGGGTTACCTATTGCCAAACGGCTACTTTCTTTAATGGATGGTTCAATCACAGTAGAGAGTGAGTATGGTATAGGCAGTCTTTTTCAAATAGAGATCCCTCAAGGATTTGTAACTGAAGCTGTAATAGGTCAAAAAACAGCTGATAATCTTAAGAACTTCAATTATTTTAAGCGAAAACGGGAACGGGATTCCAAACTAACACGAATCAGCCTGCCATACGCACGGATACTGATAGTAGATGATGTAGTAACCAATCTGGATGTTGCTAAAGGGCTTATGAAACCGTATGGTATGCAAATCGATTGTGTAACAAGCGGCCAGCAAGCCATCGACATCATCAATAGCGAAGCTGTCCATTATAACGCTATTTTCATGGATCACATGATGCCAGGCATGGATGGTATTGAAGCGACCAGACGCATACGGGAAATAAATACAGAGTATGCAAAAACTATTCCTATAATCGCACTCACTGCCAATGCAATAGCAGGAAACGAGAAGATGTTTTTGGAAAATGGCTTTCAGGCTTTTATATCAAAGCCAATTGAAATAGCTCTCCTTGATGCTGTTATCCGTCAATGGGTACGCAACAAAGAGCAGGAAAAGCAGCTTGCGATCAAACAAATGAGTGAGAATGGATATCCTTTTCCGGATAATCGCAGTGGGGAGGAAAGACGTGCTCCATCAGAAAGACGGAGTGGTATTGACCGGCGTATACTGAAAGATTTTTATAACGAACTGGATATGGAAAAAGGCTTGGAACGCTTTAACGGCAATGAGGAAGTGTATTTTAAAATCCTCCGTTCTTTCACTCTTAATACAAGGTCTATGCTTGAGCAGATAAAAGAGGTACGACAGGAAACTTTATCCGATTATTCCATTACAGTTCATGGGATTAAGGGATCCAGTCGTGGTATTTTCGCAGAGAAAATAGGTGCTAAAGCAGAAGCTCTTGAAAAAGCTGCAAAAGCAGGTGATTTCAATTTCGTGATTGATAATAACCCGGATTTTATTGAAACTGTCGAACAATTTATTGCTCTCATTGATAATTTTCTGGATAAAATAGAAGCAGAAAAAAAGCCAAAACCTAAAAAGGAAAAACCGGACAGAGAGACTCTCGCACAACTTCTCGCTGCAAGTAAAAGCTTTGACATGGATGGAGCAGATGCAGCCATAGCCGAACTTGAGCGTTATGAATACGATCATGAAAATGGACTTGTTACATGGCTTCGGGAAAGTGTAGACGAAGCAGATTTTAAGCGGATCATTATAAAATTATCTGCTTATGAAGCAGGAGGTAACAATGGAAAGTACTAGAAGTAAAGTCATTTTAGTAGATGATGTCAAAGCAAATCTGACAATGGGCAGAGACTTGTTAAAAACATTTTATGAAGTTTATCCTGTGCCATCATCCGAAAAGCTTTTTGAGCTACTTGAAAATGTCGACCCCGATATGATTCTCCTTGACATAGAGATGCCGGGAATGAATGGTTATGAAGTTATAAAAAAATTAAAAGCGAATCCTCGTTTCTCAGATATTCCCGTTATCTTTCTTACATCTAAAGACGATGAATCAAGCGAAATGGAAGGCTTTGATTTGGGAGCAGTGGATTATGTGACCAAACCTTTTTCCGGACCGCTGTTGTTAAAACGTATTGCAAATCAGCTATTGATCGTTCGGCAGAAAAAGCAATTACTGGCAAGCCAGGCTGCACTTAAAAATCATGCTGATAATCTGGAAATAAATGTGCAGGAAAAAACAGCAGAGGTGATTGATCTTCAAAATGCTGTTCTCTCTACAGTAGCTGACCTCGTAGAATTTCGCGACAGACTTACCGGAGGACATATATACCGTACTCAGTGTTATTTGCAGGCGCTTATTGATGAGATGGTCAAGAGCGGAATATATGCGGATGAAGTATCAAAATGGAATATGAATTTTTTTCTCCCTTCGGCACAACTGCACGATGTAGGTAAAATCGCCATAACTGATTTGATTCTGAACAAACCAGACAAACTCACACCCGAAGAAATTAAAATAATGAAAACCCATGTGCCTGTTGGAGTAGATGCAATTGAACAAATCATGCATAAAACAAAGGAGCATGCTTTTTTAAACCACGCACTGCTTATCGCAGGAACGCATCATGAAAAATGGGATGGAAGCGGTTACCCTGTTGGTCTGAGCGGTTTAAACATCCCTATAGAGGGGCGCTTAATGGCAATCGCTGATGTATATGATGCGCTAATATCTGAACGCCCTTACAAGAAAGCATTGTCCCACGAAGAGGCAAGTAAAATCATTGAGGATGGGGCTGGCAGTCACTTTGATGCTGTTCTGGTAGATGTGTTTAAAAAAATCAAAGACAAATTTAAAAAGATATCACAGGAAGAAAACAGATAGGATTTATTCACTTCATCTTTTGATCATGTTAGAAGTTTTATTCTTCTAAAAATATAATCAAGTGAATCTTTTTTTAAAACAGTTCTATAGTAAGAGGTATCGCCAATCTGTGTTATCCTTTCTTCGCTGTAAGAATATTTATTCATCTTTTTGCTGCTGTCAAAATAGTGTATGAGCGAAATATTATTGCCTGATATCTCAATAGCAGTAAGGCCTTTTTTTCCAATAACGCTGCCGGAATTAAATATAGATGGAATTACAAATTCCTGATCATAACGACTGCTACTAAACCTATATTCATTGTTTTCCTTATAGATTTCTTTAATCTGCTCTTTATTTTTTCTTATTTCATCTTCTATATCTGATTCTATCTTTTTTATGCTTGCTATATCATTACTGTTTTTTTTGGGAAATGACCTTAAAAGTGTTTCTATTTTATAGCGCAGAAGATCGACCTCAGAAAGTGATTCAAAAAGAGGTCTGTGTGTATGTCCAACAATTGAGATAATTTTTCTTTGACTTGAAAATTCATAGATAAATTGCTCAAGTTTATGAATCTTAGGACTGTTATAAGATCTTGTAAAATTTTTTATTCCAAGCGGTTGTGCAATATATTTAAGTCCAAATTTGACAAATTTTGAAGTAAGAATAAATGACATCGTTGCCTGATGTCCATGAAAAATAAGGATGCTATTGCCTTCAAAGTCAAGAATCATTGCTTCATGCAGATAATTACCTGTATCAGTGTTATTATTCCTATATTTAAAAAGCTCCATATCATGGTTTCCAATAATTTTATAAAAATTGCCTTCAGACTCAAATTTATCAAAAAGAGCGTAAAGATCAGACCATTTTTCCTTTATTTTATAAAAAGAATTTCTCTGTAGTTCTTCGATATCTCCATTAAGAACTAATGTATAACCTCGCGGTAAATAAAAATGCTCAAGCAGATGCATAAACATTGAGGAATTGTGAAGAAAATCATCTTTTCTATTTCTGCGGCCTATATGAAGATCACTAAATATAACAATCTTACTTTTAGAATCAATTTTAAGTTTCTGCGAATTAGTTAAAAGTGAATCAAGATATTTTTCAATAAAAAATTTTTCAATCTTATTTTTTTTATCCATAAAATCCTTTATAACCTTTCTGAAGATACTACAAAGATCATTATAGCAGATATAACCACTTTTGTATGCTCTTAAAATATATTTAAAAACTTAATTAAGTTTAACAAGAAACTAACAACTTCCTGCTTTTTGATTTCCTTTTTCAACTTTTAATTGTTATATTATATTAGAGCATTAAATGTACTATCAATTTACCTAATGAGGAGCAATTGTGGCTTTAGAAAAAACAAAATTCGATATTTATTTTATATTTACAGTGATATTTATTGCCACTTTGGTAGTAATCGTTTTCATCGTACAAGCTCGAACAAACAACATTGTTTCAGAACTTACGCTTAGCAGAGCTCAAACAGCAAAACAGGAACTCATCAGTTATTTTACAGAACTTGAAGAAAGGGCAATGCTACGGGCAGAATTGATAGCAAGCCGTCAAAGTATAATAAACAGTATAAAAAACAATGATTACTATACATTAAAAAAAGATCTGCTTGATTTTTCTACAGGTATTGATATCGCCAGCATTTGCAACTTGGAAGAGGTTATGGTTTCTAGATCCAACACCGATATTTCCAAAGAGAATATTTTTGAAAAATGGAACATTGCCTCTGTGCTGCAGACTGGCAGCAAATCAAATGCTCTAGTTTTTTCACAAAACAATATCCTTGCAGCTTGTGCAAGCGCTCCTGTTTATGACAAGGACAAGTTGATCGGTGTCATCAGTTGCAGTTTTGACCTATATAAAAATCAATATTTGGACAATTTTAAAAAACGTACTGGTTGTGAAGCCACAATTTTTATAGATTCCAAACGGATCGCCAGCACTATTATGGATCAATCCGGCAATCGCATCATAGGGACAAAAGCCGACGATATAATCACAGAAGCGATATACAAAGAAAATAAAGATTATTACCTGGGAATCCTGAATATTTTCAACAAGCAATACGGTGTTCATTATTCTCCGCTTATAATAGATGATCAGATAATCGGAATGCTGTTCGTTGGTGTTAATATTGATTCGCCTCTTGCCAGGCAACGTGCCATGAATTTCAGGATTTTTATAGTCTCTCTGCTTGGTTTTATAATGGCGATTGTCTTTGTAGTTGTTTCGAACATATATACAAGAAGATATACCAGTACATTCCAGGAATTATCGGAAAAAACAACATCGCTTAATATTATGGAAAAAATGCTGCAATCAGTAGAAGCCCAAATTTTAATAACAGATATTGAAAACGACAACATAATTTTTCTCAACGAAAAAATGAAAACAGCTTTTGACCTTACAGAGGATGTTAAAGGGAAAAAATGTTGGGAGTTTTTTCAGGTGGGACTTAACGAGCGATGTAGTTTTTGTCCAAAAAGAAAACAGGAAATATACTCCAACGAGTCTGTTTTCTGGGAAGAACAAAACCCAATAACAGGAAGGTATTACAGGATTATCAGCCGGATAATCGACTGGCCTGATGGCTCAAAAGTATATCTGCAGCAGCGCGACGATATTACCGAGTTGAGAAATATAATTGCTAAAGTACAGGAAGCAGATGAACGTATGAAACTGATGCTTGATACATCACCAAATGGAATAAGTTTTTTTGACGAAGATTTCAACTGCCTTGATTGCAATCAGTCAGTAATGGATATGTTCAAGATATCTGACAAGAAAGAATACCTTACCAACTTTAGCAAGTTCTCACCCAAGTATCAGCCCACCGGAGAAAATTCAGATGAGATGAGACACAAATATCTCACGACAGCATTTGAAAAAGGTTATTGCCGTTTTGACTGGACTCATCAAAGGCCTGGTGGAGAATTGGTTCCATGTACTATTGTTGCTATTCGCTCCATATATAAAGGTCAAAATGTAGTTATAGCGCATATGCACGATTTACGCGAACTAAAAGCCTCTATAGAGCTAAAAGCTACTATAGAGCATATGCGCGAGGTCGAAGAACATACACAACTTTTACTTGATGCAACACCACTTAGCTGTACTCTATGGAATAAAGATCTCAATATTGTATATTGTAATATGGAATCATTGAAGTTGTTCGGTATAAAAAATAAAGAAGATTTTGGCAATAAGTTATTTGAAACATTATCTCCTGAATTTCAACCATGTGGAGGAAAAAGTACTGAATTAGGTAGAATGAATCTTAAAAGAGCATTTGAAGAAGGTTATTGCCGCTTTGAGTGGTTGCATCAAATGCAAAATGGAGAGCCTCTCCCTTCGGAGGTAACGCTTGTCCGCGGACATCATGGAGGCGAAGATCTCGTCGCAGCTTATGTCAGAGACCTGCGGGAACACATAGCTTATGTTGCAGAAATAAACAAAACCCAGGAAAACTTGCGCCTTGCGCGAGACACCTCTGAAGCAGCCAATCAGGCAAAATCTGCTTTTTTAGCCAGCATGAGCCATGAAATAAGAACCCCAATGAACAGCATTATAGGGTTTTCAGAACTTGCCCAGGATGACAATCTTTCTTTTAAAACCAGAGAATATCTTGAAAAAATATCAGAGAATGCAAAATGGCTCCTGAATATTATAAATGATATTCTGGATATTTCCAAAATTGAATCTGGTAGAATGAGCTTGGAGAATATCCCATTCAGACTGCACGATATCTTTACACACTGTCAGACATTGATCATGCCTAAGACCGTGGAAAAAGGTCTCTCTTTGTATTGCTATGCAGAATCGTCCATTGCAAAAATACTGATAGGTGATCCTGTCAGATTGCGTCAATCGCTTATCAATCTTCTTTCCAATGCTGTCAAGTTCACACATATGGGAACAATCAAACTTTTAGCCTCAATTGTATCATCGAATGAAAAAAGAGCGACAATACGTTTCGAAGTAAAAGACTCAGGGATTGGAATGACTTCTGAACAGATTGAGAGATCACTACAGCCGTTTATGCAAGCAGATGCAAGTATTTCACGCAAATATGGGGGAACAGGACTGGGGCTTGCCATTACAAAAAATTTTATTGAAATGATGGGAGGCAAGCTTGAAGTGGAAAGCAAACTCAATGTCGGCAGCAAGTTCAGCTTTGAGTTGACATTTGACATTGTTGATGAACCTGCTGATATGCTTACTCATAAAAATGTATTTAATGAAATTAAAAAACCAAATTTTGAAGGTGAAATTCTAATATGCGAAGATAATAGCATGAACCAACAGGTTATCTGCGAGCACCTGGCAAGAGTAGGTCTTAATGCTATTGTCGCGCAAAATGGTAAAGAAGGGGTTGATATTGTTTCAAATCGTATGCAAAACAATAAGAAACCATTTGATTTGATTTTCATGGATATAAACATGCCTATAATGGATGGATTGGAAGCTGCATCAACAATCATAGCTTTAGGGATAGAGACACCCATAGTTGCTATGACTGCGAATATAATGGCTAACGATATAGAATTGTATAAAAAGAGCGGAATACCTGACTTTCTGAGCAAACCGTTCACATCTCAGGAATTATGGAGATGCTTAATAAAATACCTCCAGCCAGTGAGCACTTCAATCCTGGATAAAAACAGTTCAGCTGCAGACGATATAAAATTACTAAAACAATTGAAAATGAATTTTGTAAAAAGTAATCAAACTATATATGCAGAGATAAGGAAAGCTTTAGATAATGGAGATATCATACTGGCGAACAGATTAGCTCATACTTTAAAAAGTAATGCAGGACAAATCGGGGAAAAACAGCTCCAAAAAATTGCAGCTGCATTGGAAAATATGTTAAAACATGGTAATATTTATCCCCAGAAAGTTCAAATGGACATTCTTGAAGCTGAGATAAACTCTGTTCTTGAAAAATTAGCTCCCTTACTTGCTGAATCTGAGGTAGCAAAAAAAGCTCCTCCTGTTTATGGAGAAAAGCTCCTCCAATTATTTGAACAATTGGAATCCATGCTTAAGAACAGGAATCCGGAGTGCATAAAACTGCTCGACAAGATCAGCAGAATACCTGGAGCAGAAGAACTTGAGCAGAAGATCGAAGATTTTGATTTTAAGAACGCAGTTGCTGCTCTTTCTGCACTTAGAGAAAAAATGAGTATAAAGAAGGAAAACACTTGAGAAGGAGGTGCTGCTGGTGATACCAATTGTGATAAATGTGATGGTGCATATCTCATTTTTACTCTGCATAGGTATGATTGTCGTTATAGCACGAAAATTTCAGCATTCACAATTAGGCACAGCATTTCTTCTTTTGATTGGTATTACAACATTGTGGAGCATCGGCACCCTTTTAGAGTTGGATTTTAGAATTGTAACTGGTAAAACATATATGCTGTTGATCAATATCTGCTACATAAGCATATGCCTTCTGCCTGTTGCAGTACTCTACCTTGGCAGAGTTATCTTTCAGCCTGATTGGTATCCAAAACTAAGACATGCAGCTTTCCTTATTGTTCCGCTTACAAGCATTGTCGTAGTATTTACCGACCCGCTGCATCATCTATTTTTTGTAAACTTCTCGCTGTACTCCTCCGAGGCTGTTTATGGTGTATACTACTATTTCCATTCATTCTATTCGTATGGTTGTATAGCAGCAGGCATTGTTTTAATGATCATCGCTTCTTATCGCAATTCCGGTCTTTTCTCCGTACAATCAATGTTAGTTGTTTGTGGTGTATTAGTCACACTTGTGCCTAATATATTATATTCTTTTGCTATTGCAGATTTGCCCTTCAGCATCAGCATGGCTGCCTTTACCTTTTCCATCCTTTGTTTTTCAGTTGCCTTTTTTAAATACCGCTTTATTACGTCGTTGCCAATAACACTGAAACAGGTCGTAGATATTATTTCAGATGGATATCTTGTGGTAGACAGGCAGCACGCCATCCTGGCTCACAACCATACATTATTGCGCATTCTTCCTGAGCCTGCGAACATTACTTTGGGGATGAATCTTAGCACTTTCATTGAACGACATCTCCTGGATATTTCCTATAATCAGTTTTTAGAATTGCAGACCCAGGCTGTTATCCAGAATAAAACAGTTTGCATGGAGTGTCGTCTTTACACGCAGACATACATCAGCATGGAGATCACTCCAGTCATGCAGAGGAACAATCACATAGGCAGCATTATACTGCTCAAAGACATAACAGAATCAAAGAAGCTTATCGAAGCTACTAAAGCAGAATCCCGTTACAAGAGTGAATTTTTATCTAATATGAGCCATGAGATACGAACCCCAATGAACGCAATAATCGGTATGGTCAACATTGGAAAAACTGCTACCGACATAGAACGGAAACATTATTGCCTTATGCGAATTGCAGATGCCTCAACACATCTGCTCGGCGTTATAAACGATATTTTGGATATGTCAAAAATAGAAGCTGGAAAATTTGAACTATCTTCAAAAGAATTTAATTTTGAAAAAATATTACAACGCGTTATAAATGTCATCAAATTCCGCACAGACGAAAAGAAGCAGATTTTATCAGCAAAGATAGATGAAGCCATTCCGAAATTTCTTGTTGGAGATGATCAGCGTTTAGCACAAGTTATCACAAACCTGATTGGAAACGCTGTAAAATTCACACCTGAACATGGTCAAATAAATCTCAATGCTAAAATATTAAGCGAGAAGAACGACATCTGCACAATACAAATAGAAGTGATCGATACAGGAGTTGGTATAACCCCTGAACAGCAGACCCGTCTTTTCAAATCCTTCTCGCAAGCTGAATCAGATACATCGCGAAAATTCGGAGGATCAGGGCTAGGGCTTTCCATTTCAAAAAGCATTGTGGAAATGATGGAAGGTAGTATTGGGGTAAAATCCGAACTTAATAAAGGGTCTACTTTTTTCTTTTCCATTCAATTAAAAAAGGGCAATGAGAAAAAACAAGAGCTCTCTGAGCAGGGCAAAAAGTTAAGTAGTATTCGCATTCTGGCAATTGATGTTGACCAGGATTTTCTGGCTTATTTCAATAATATTTTGCAGGGATTTGGTATTTCTTGCAACACTGCCAAGAGTTATGATGAAGCTTTGCATTTGGTCGAACAAAATGGCGCATATAACATCTACTTCATTGCCCATACACTGAAGAATATTGTCGGTAAAAAATTAAATGGGCTGGAATTAACAAGTAAACTAAAAGAAATTTCATCTTCTCCAGTAAACTCCTTTGTGGTATTATTTTCAAATATGGACTGGAGTGTAATTGCAGATGAAGCTAAAGCAGCTGGTGTTGATAAATATGTACAAAAGCCCTTATTCCCCTCCACTATCATGGATATAATAAATGAATATCTCGGTGTTACAGATATCCATACTAAAGAAACAGACACAGATATTATCGGTCTCTTTAAAGGTCATCAAATATTGATTGCAGAGGATGTCGAGATCAATCGAGAGATCGTGCAAGCGCTGCTTGAGCCGATGTTACTAGATATTGACTATGCGGAAAATGGAGAGGAAGCTGTTAAAATGTTTTCTAAAGCGCCAAATAAATACGAAATGATTTTCATGGATCTGCAAATGCCTAAAATGGATGGTTATGAGGCAACTCGGACTATTCGAAGCCTTGATATTCCAAAAGCAAAAACCATTCCAATTGTCGCCATGACCGCAAATGTTTTCAGGGAAGATATTGAAAAATGCTTAGCTGCAGGCATGAACAGCCATGTTGGAAAACCGCTGAATGCAGCAGATATTTTAGACAAACTGCGCACTTATTTGCAAGAAAATAAAGTATAAAAATCTTTGCTATGATTGCATAAAAGACAAATAGGGATTTATAGATATCAGGCAGAAAAAAATGGATGAGATGCTTATGGAAGAAAGAAAGAAAAACACTATACTCATAGTAGATGATGAAAAATCCAATATTATGACATTGACGCATATACTAAGCCCATCATATACCATTTATGCATCAAGAGATGGACAGGATGCTATTGAAGTCGCACATGAATATATACCGGATATTATTCTCCTGGATATTCTTATGCCAGGAATGGATGGATACTGTGTGATCGAAGCATTGAAAAACTCCGAAAAAACCAGACTGATCCCTGTCATTTTCATTACAGGCTTAAGCAGCGATGATGATGAGAAAAAAGGGCTGAGCTTGGGCGCAGCAGATTACATTAGCAAACCATTTAACCAGGCTATTGTAGAATTACGGGTAAAGATTCAATTGAAAATCATAAATCAAATGCGGGCACTCGACAAACAATTCAAACAGCAAATATTAATGGCATCAATATCACAAAATTTTTTAACCAACACAAATAAGTCTGCAATCTTTTCTAATACATTGCGTATGATTGGTGAGTTTATGGAAGTAGCTCAGGTACTGCTTTTTATACTGAAAGAAGATCGCCTTACATTAACATGCAATAATGAATGGATATCACCTAAATTCGGTATGCAGTCGCGTATCGGAGAGTGTATACCTTTGAAAGAACCTATGATCTCCATCACAAAAAATATTAAGCCCGGTATAGGGAAGAACGCATGTCTCCATTCCAATGATCCCTCTTTTAGGGCAGCAATGAGGCCATACAGAGTAAATTTTACCAATTATATTACTACTCCTATTTTTATTAAAGGAACAATCTGTGGAATAATTGATTTTTCAAAAGAAAATGATACCAGAGAATGGAGTGAGAGTGAAATCAACCTCGCAACCCATGTAGCCAGTATTTTTTCCGGAGTCTATGAGAGAGAGGACATGGAGCGCACAATTTTAGCTCAAGCGCTCACTGAAAAAAGCCGTAAGGCTAAAAGCGAATTCCTTTCCCGTATGAGCCATGAAATGCGCACACCAATGAATGCCATTATCGGTATGACTTACTTGGCCAGAAACGCTGATGACCGGAGTAAAATAAACGAATATCTGGCAAAATCAGATAACGCATCCCATCATTTACTGCAGCTTATCGACCATGTACTTGATATTTCCAGTATTGAAGATAACAAGCTGATCCTTTCTGATACAGAATTTAATATAGATGCCATGCTAAAGCAACTGTTTAAAGAATTAGACACAGAAATAAATGTTAAACAACACTCCTTCTCCTTTGAGAAAGATCCAGCAATCCCGGAGACTCTTATAGGTGACAGAAACCGGCTATATCAGGTCATTTCCAGTTTGCTTTCCAATGCAATTAAATTTACACCTGACCATGGATCAATAAAACTTAAAATATCTGGTCTTAAATCAGATAAAGAAATGCTGCCATTACAATTTGAAGTAATCGACAATGGCATAGGAATACCAAAAGAACAGAAAGATAAAATCTTTACACTATTTGAACAGGCTGATGGAGGTATAGACAGAAAATTCGCAGGTGTGGGATCAGGGCTATATCTTTCAAAGCATATTGCAGGGCTTATGGGTGGGGAAATTTCTATTGATTCTGAACCAGGAAAAGGCTCAAGATTTATTTTTACTGCCAAGTTAAAAATTAAGGCGATCAATATTGATAGCAACGCATCGTTATCTTTTAAGGGAAAAACCGCATTATTGGCAGAGGATGTAGAAGTAAACCGCGAAATCATAATAGCATTGCTGGAAGAAACAGAGATAAAAATAGAATGTGCTACGAATGGACGTGAAGCATTGGAACTTTTTACAGCTCATCCTGATAAATTTGATATTATTATGATGGATATCAATATGCCTGTAATGGATGGTATAGAAGCAACCAGGCAAATCCGTTCACTGGAAACACCAAAAGGCAAAGAAGTGCCAATTATTGCCGTAACAGCGAATGTGCTTCCCGAAGACGTGACCGAATATATAAAAGCTGGCATGAATGATTATGTCAGCAAACCTGTAGATTTCGATATATTGGTGCATATGCTTTATAAGTATTTAAAATAAAAATGGGGGAAAAAATGAAAAATATTTTTATTTCTTTATTGGCTATCGGTTTATTATTATCATGCTCAAATAAAGGGGCAGGAGTTGCAGAAAAAACAAAAAGTAATGATGCTATAAATAATATTCTAAGCAGCTATTCACTTAGAAATTTTTCAGATAAAGCTGTAAGTGACAATGATATTGAAACAATAATAAAATGCGGAGTACAGGCTTCAAGTGCAAGAAACCTTCAGCCATGGTATTTTACTGTAATTAAAGATAACACTCTTGCAAAAAAAATCATACCAGATACTAAAAATGGAAATGTTATTATAGCAGTATCCGGAGTTAGCGATGGCACCCAATTTGGGACAGTAGAACTTGACTGCGGATTTGCGATTCAAAATATGTATCTGGGAGCTCAGGCATTGGGATTAGGTTCAAGGATATATACCGGGCCAGTTGCCAACGTCAATACCAACCATCTTGCAGAATTGGGTATTCCTTCAAAATATAAGGTTGTGGCTTTGATAAAAATTGGTCATGCTGAAACAATAGACAGCAGTTCTGCGGCATCATCAAGGAAGAATTCATCAGAAATGGTTAATTATAAGTAATCGGCATATTCTACAGCCGGCATGTATAGAAGCAAGTAATATCTCCTTACTTTATATTTGCTATTTCCCCCAAGAAGTATTTCCCCTCTTTATGTACTATCCTATACTTCCATAAACCATTAATATGCACCCTCTCCATTGGATATAATCTGTATGACTCAAATACAGACATATTTTCCCTCTTTAAATGCAGCTTATTTTTAAAAAACTTTTCTGCGTATTGTAAACATATATCCATTGTGTTAGCAACATACTCAATTTTTAGTTCCACTGTTTTCTTTTTAATACCTCACTCTTTTGCTGCTAACACTGCAAATTTTTCCATTGTCTCTTTTAAGTCTTTTGATAACATTTTTATTCTCTAAGCACTCCTTAAAAAGTTCTATTCTGCTCAAAATCTGTGTATTTTATTTTTTAATATACTCCTTTCACTATGTCATATAATGCTATACTGATAAAATTATTTTAAATTTGTTATTTGCGGTTTAGGGTTATAATAACCTGTTTTCACTAGTTTTCACCTGTTCTTTTGTATAATCAAATATCTTTTCTTAACTTATAATTAAAGTAAGGTTTTATATAAATTTATTAACTATTTAAAAATTAACACAAAAAAGTTAAATGTGTGTGGATATGGATTTAATTTTTAATATTTTTATCTCTTATGTTTTTCCCTATCATCAGCTATACCTTTTGGAGTATTATTTATTTTAACCCACTAATACTTATTGCCATGTCCTGAAAACTTTTAAAAGACTCTTCTTCTAACCCCAACTCAACTATTATCATATTAGCGTCTATCCACCACTTATCTACAATCTTCCCTGCATTTTCTAATTCTTCATGCCTAAAATTCTTTTTCACAAAACAAGTATTTGTTTCTTTTATATCTTTAGAATTATAATACTGCAATGCTTTAAAATGAAAAGGCTGCCCTTGTGAAAGCCCTTCACCTTCAGCTTTTGCATCATTCGCTCTAATAAACATAAAACCATACCTATCACCGTTGCTTACATCTAACTCACATAACAATATATTTGCTTTCCTTAAATCAACAGGATATTGTGCGTCACAACTCCATATATTACCTGTAAAATCAGGTACTTTCCTATATATCTCTTTAGGAATCTGTGAAATGTCCTCACGTGCAAGCCTAGCCATTGAGAATATAGCATCATTTACCAAAGTTCTATATTGTGGCAAAGGCTGAAATCCCGAATCAATCATAAATTTATCAATCATATCATCTGTTAAAGTAGCCATTGATTTTTTTAAATCAAAACCAAACTTTACATTATCAAGCTCTGAAATATCTTTAATAATTTTTTTCATAACCTACCTCATCTTAAAGCACATCCATTAGTAGTGTACTCCAAACACATAAACCTCTTTTACTTTTTACATTCCCTAAAGTTAAAATATTTTCATGGCAATTTCTCCTACTTATTTTAGCTACAATATATGAACTACTAAAACCCAACCCTTCTAAACTAGTAATAGCTTCTGCTTCTTTAATATTTCCTGCAAGCCAATTATCAAGGATATTATTAGAGAAACTACTTTATACTCACTAAGTAGTTTACCGCTTTATCATCTCTAAAAAGTCAAGAAAACCTATCTCCACATCAGACAGCTTTTCGAGCGCATCTTTATTCTTAACTACAAATTCTTTCAATTGTAGAATTTCCTTGTCTGAAAGTTCATGCTTTCTAATTACCTTTGGATTATCTGATATAGTCATTATGGAAAAAGTCCTAGTATTCGGTCGATCTTCAGTGTTCCTCTGAAACTTAATCCTCTTACCATAACCGCCTCTCACATAAGTCATTTCATCATCTAGCCATACATTAACAGGAAGTCCACTGCTTTTCTTCCACCATGAAACTCCCATGTTCTGTATAGTTCTATCTGCTCTTCTAAAGAGATCATCCTCACTTGCCTTATTAAAGTGCCCCCTAGTGGAGTTTTTAGTCTTTAAACTTTCTAATATCTTTGCTATTGGATTATCTGTAAACACTCCTGACTTTATTTTCTTAAAACTAAATAACTCTGGCTTTTTATTCTTTATATACAATTCAATATCATCCCAAAGTAAAGTATTTTTATTAACTAGCGATTTAGAAGCAACATCAAGCAAGCACTCAATATCTGAACTACTAAAACTCAATTCCTCTAAACCGGCAATAGCTTTTTCCTTTTTAATATTTCCCGTAAGCCAATCATCAAGGATCTTAACTGCATTATCAATAAAATCATAAATATCTGACTTTATACTCTTAATAGACTTAATACTATTATCACTTTCTACATCAGCAATAAACCAATTTAATCTTTCTTTTGCCATACCTACATATTGGATAATCTCATCTGGAGCATTAACAACAACACTCTGATTATTTTCATTGAGCAAACTCATTGAATCAAATAATGCAAGCCCTACACTTTCTACATATACATCAAAAATACATTCCCCTATATCACTTTTCTTATTTAAAGTAATACGGACATTAGAATTTATCTCATTATCCGTATCACCCAAAATCAATGGACAAGATAAATCATATACTACATATATCCCATGCGCTGTTGAATCAACATCTTGCTGTTGACCATCTAAACCTATACTTTGTGAAAAGGAAGCAATAAGTTCTGCGATATTATTTATAGTTTTTGAACCATGAGTAGGAACAGGTTCTTTGGCTTCTACTTTTTCTGTTTTCTCATCTTCATCTGCTGCCCAAGCCTCACATACAGTTTTCCATTGTTGTGCATGTCTATCTAATATTGCTTGCTGTTCTTCTTCTGATAAATGTTTATGAGATTCTCTAAAACTTCTTTCAATACTACCCATCATATCTACAATCCTTATTATTTTTTTCCTTATTGGTTCTATCATTACTCTTTTTGGTGTTTGAATTGTACCTATCTTCTTGCTCAAGCTCATACTCAATCCCTTCTAATTCTTTAGTCAAATTATCAGAAACATTTCTCCATGCAGCATTAAATTCATCAGCAATCTTTTTTTGTTCTTCTATTGCTAAATGCCCATAAGTATCTTTAAATCCCTTTTCAAATATACTGGAATCCCACTGTATGTTATCCATACCTTTTACCTTTCCTTGTTAAATTCATTCTCTGTAAAATAATACCTAACAACTCATCCATTTTCTCACTATAGGATAATTCTTTAATATTTAACTCCCCTTCAATTATCATATCTTCTAATGATTTATCTTCTTCCCTGCCTATTCCCATCATCTATTTTACCTTTTAGAGTATCATCTGACAAATATCCTCTAATTTTTTTACCAAAATCTAAAGCATGTTTGTACGATTCTTCTTTAAGCTTTAATACACTTTTTAGTTTTTCAACATCCCTACGATTAAATTCAAAATCAGAAACAACTTTTTGTAACTCACTATCCTTAAAATCTAATCTGGCTAAACATTTATCTCTTTTTAATAACTCATCACTATAATAAACAAACCCTGCAAATTGAAAAGGCTGCACTTGCGAAAGTCCTTTACCTTTAACCTTTGAATCACTAGCCCTAATAAAAATAAAAGAATACTTTTCACCAGTACCACTCGCAGTTCCTACATATAAAGTACCTACTAATATATTGGCATCCTCTAACTGACCTGACTTGTTATCACATTCCCAATCATTATTACCGGGATTTGGTACTACATTATAAATTGTTTTTGGTATTTGTATTTCTGGATTAATAATATAAACTTGATTAAATGGCTTTATAGGCGTTAATCCTGTAGATTTAAGCCCATTATAAAGGTCTTCCTCTGTTGTATTACTTATTGCAGCAGCCAAATCAAACCCATATTTTAATCCATCTAATTCAGAAGTATCCTTAATTATTTTTCTCATAATTCACCCCCACCTTCTCTACTTCTTCCTCATAAACCTCTTTTACTTTTTACAGTTCCTAAAACGAATTATTGTCATGGCAATTTTTCCCTTTTTTTACTACTGGTTTCGTCATCACTCTTTTTGTTTTTTGAACCATGTTGAGGAGCTAATTGTTTAGCCTTAATATGTTCCTTATATCTCTTTCTAAA
>Ga0123353_10002010_pt1 | contig 25145 bp, 18 predicted proteins | sample TergutLab28metaG_3_FD_92763 | JGI IMG/M metagenome (GOLD analysis project Ga0123353, IMG submission 92763) | Labiotermes labralis P3 segment gut microbial communities from Petit-Saut dam, French Guiana - Lab288 P3 | ecosystem: Host-associated > Arthropoda: Insects > Digestive system > Gut ...
GGCTGTTTTCGTAAATGCCGCGAAGTTCCTGTTTCCTGCGAGCCGTCAATTCCGCTTCCAGTTCCGAAAATTCCGGAAGCAAATCCGGATTGTCTAAATCATATTCATCAGAAACCATCAGCGTTTCAAGTCTTTTCTTTTGGGACGGTGAGAATTTTTCTTTGGCGGGCATGGAAACAGACTCCTTTGAAACGGATTCCTTTGAAACAGATTCCTTTGAAACAGATTCCTTTGAAACAGATTCCTTTGAAACAGATTCCTTTGAAACAGATTCCTTTAAAACAGATTCCTTTAAAACAGGCTCCTTTAAAACGGGCTCCTTTGTTTGATTTGAACCGGCGGGCTGTGCCGTCGCCGCCGACCGTTCCGCTGAGATCGGAATGGAAACGGGCCGGGAAATTGATTTCTTTTCAACTTTTTTGGGCGCGGACTTCTTCTGCTGCGGTTCGGCGTAAGTTCCGGAAAGGTCGTAAAAGTCTTTGGAAACGAATTTGTTGATCCGTTCCTCAGAAAGTTTGCAATGTTTGCAAACCTTTCCGTACTTGGAATTTCGAAGAGAGCGGGCGGAGGAGCTGCGGCGGGAATTGTTAACGGTAATCATTTCACCGCAATCGGTAACGATTCGGATTTTTTTAGAGGAAACGTCATATTTTTTGATACCGTGCAGTACGTCTTTTCGCGAGAGCCAAACATCATTTTGTTTGACAAGCTTCTCAAGCATTGGACGGTCTGCCATTTTTGTTTCCTCCTTTTGTCCTTTTGATTTGTGATGCTTTTTTGTTAAATATGATACGGAAATCCCGGGAATCTAACCCGGCTAAACGGATCTAGAGTCCGTTCGGTCTACCTGACCAGATTTCCAGCCGAAGTTTAAGTTGTGATTTAAGTTGTGATTGTTGTTTGTGTGTTCATTGACAGAATGTTGTTTTGATTTGTAAAGATTTGAAATGTTCCGAATTTAAGCGATTTTTTTAAGCTTTATTTTAATTAATAACTTTCCCAATTCACTCGATTCGCCGGAAAACCAAGCATATATGCTGCCGTTATCGATATTTTTATGAGGCACAGATTATATAATGTCCGGCAATTTCATTATAAATCAAGCCGGCAGCTGCTAAAGCGTTAAAAGAGCGAGGGCGGTTGTGTTTATGTCGTTTGCCCAAAAACCGTTATCGTTTTGAGCGGAAAGCAGCCAGAAAAGGGACTGGCCCGCTTCATGTTCCCGATGACAGAGAAGCAAAGCTTGAAGCACCAGACAACTTGTTGCCGGATAACTCCAAAAACCGTCTTTCCGAACGGAAAGCAGGTAATCGGTTTTTTTGGAAATAAATTCAAAAACCATGGCATCGGCTTTTTCGCTGAACTGCCCCAAATTTTTCTGTTTTTGAAGGGCGGTAATGATCAGCGCCGTTGTTCCGGGATGCCGCCAGTCGGGATGGTCATTTTCGCAGATATCCAGACAGACTTCCTCTTGGAAGACGCCGGCGTCGGCCAGCGCCGACAGAGCGTAAACCGTGTTGTAAATGTCATTCGTTACGTCTTCCCAAAGATTTTTGCGGGAGATTAAATAAGAAACGGCGGAGCCGCAGGCCTCCAAAAGGTCTTTGTTGTCCAACTTTTCGGCGCAGGCTTCTAAAAAAGAATGGGAGGCAAAAAGGCATGAAACGGCGCGGGCGGTTTCGCGGATATCGCCGAATGAGCCGTTGTTGTTTTGTTTCATTAAAAGCGTGTGAATATACAAAAACGCGATTTGAGGATAATTCCAGTAAAGATGGGATAAAATCAAATTGGAAAGCTCTTTGGGATCAAGTTCCGAAAAGACGCTTTTTGATTTTGAGAAATAAGATGAAATACATGAAAAACCAGCATCCGCCGCACTCATTACATTTGCCGGTAACTCGGAAGGGTCCGGTTTGAAATTGCGCGCGATTTTGCAGGATGTCATAATAGTTTGTTCCGATGTCGGTTTTCAGATAAAACTAATCATCAAAATTTTTTAAGAAAAAACTTAGAAAATGTGGAAAAATGAGTTTCCATATTAAAATGGAAACTCGTGCGTGTGTTTTTATATGGTTTGTGGTTATAGAATGTGTGGTTTTAGATTTTGTTAAACTTTTGGTTTAAAAAATCCAAAATCAATTCTAAAATAATTCCGCCTCATATAAAAACTTTTTGCTTTTTGAGGGGAGACCGATGAATAAAACGATAGAAAGCCATTAAAAAAATTGCCTTATACTGAAACAATAAAAAGGCGTATTAAAATCCGGTCAGACCGGAAATTACAAAGCCTTTGTAATATTTTGTTTATACAAATTCCGAAAAAATGATTAAAGCCAGACAGAAAAAAGCATATTTATAGAAGAGACGTGTTTATAATTTTATAAATTTTAATCGTTTCACTTTGTAAAAAAATCAAGATAAAGAGACTAAAGAGAGGTAAAAACATGATTTGGATGATTCTTCAGAAATTTTTAGGACTCCCCGGTTTAGGAATCCCCGGTTTGAAAATAATAACCGGCGTGACAAAGATTCCCGGTGTAAATCCCAACATCGGAAAAGAGGACAGAATGATCCGCGCCGGAATCGGCGCCGCGGCTTTGGTTGCTTTGGCGTTTGTTAAACAGGGATTTCTGATCCGCTATCTGCTTGGCTTGGCGGCGCTGGTCGGTTTATTTACCGCTTATACAAAATTTTCTCCGGTTTATGTTTTGCTCGGCGAAAACACCCGGAAAAAGAAAGGAAAGAAAAAATAACTTCAATTTTTTGTTGAGATTATTTTTTTAAAAAAATTCTAATTTTTCGAATAAAAATTTTTTAACCTGTGTTTTATATCTTATTTTCATTTTTCGTCAGGTTTACTCTTATTTTTGTGTCAGTAAAAGAGAGTTAAAACCTGTTAAAACTTTGAGACAAAAGTCTCATCTTTTGAAAAGGTCTCATCCTTTGAACAAAGTTTCATTTCTTTGAACAAAGTTTCATTTTTTGAAAAAAGACTTCATATATTTGAAACAGATTTTAGAATCATATTTAGAAAACAATTTTCAATCACAATTTTTCAGAGGACAGATTCAAATGACGATTATTGCAATCATCGGCGATGAGAAAACCGGAAGGACAACGCTTGCTTCAAAGCTCGGCAAAAAGGGAACGGATTCCGATATCACATTATTTAATGACGACCGCCACGAGCAGAAATATGTTTATGTTGACGCCAAATCTTATCCGAAATCCGTGAAATCAATTGTCGCGGCGCTGAATTTATCCGATATGGCTGTTCTTTGCGTGACGCCCAACGGTTTAACGCCGATTGTCGGCGAATGTATTGTGGCGCTGGATTTGCTTCAATTCAAGCGCGGTATTATCGTTATCACAAAATCAGATACAAGTTACGCTATGGAAATTGACGCTTTCAAAGAAAAGCTCAAGAAAATCACGGCCGGAACCGTTCTTGAAAAATGGGGAATTATTTCTTTAAACACCAACAAGGACGCGCCAAACGCCTTTGAAGGTATCGACGACCTTAAAGAACAGATTTACAAGCTCGGCAGCGAAATCGCGGTTGAACAAAAAGCCAAGAACGGTTTACCGCAGCGGGTCGTTATTGATCACTTCTTTAATGTGACCGGTATCGGTATCGTTATTCTCGGAAAAGTTTTGCAGGGAACGATTCACGCCCATGATAAAATCGGCCTGTATCCGGTCGACAAAAAAGTCGATATCCGTTCCATTCAAACGCACGATATCGATGTCAAAGAAACGGGAACCGGTTCCCGCGTCGGCGTCGGTTTAAAAGGTCTTCTCGAACGAGAGCTTGAACGCGGGTTTTTGCTTTCCGACAACGAATCGGTTGCAACCGAATTTGAAATAGAATGCAAGCTTTCAAATTTTGCCAAAGGCGGCATAAAATCGGATGATGTTTTACATATGTTCGTCGGTCTCCAATCCGACCCTGTCCGCGTGAAGAAAATCACAGTCGGCGGCGCCGAAAAAGATAAAATCAATGCGGGCGAAACGGGCATTCTGAAACTGGAAGGCGGCAAAAGGATCTCTTACAGCAAAGACGATTTGTTTTTGTTCGCGAGTTTAGAGGACAATCAGCGGTTTACGGCAGCCGGAAAGCACGTTTAATTTTTAAAAAAAGATGAAAATTCTAAAAACAGACGAAAATTCTAAAAACAAACGGGGTGCAGCGGGCACCCCAAAAATGCATGTGGATTCTGAGTCAGAAGAAAAATGCGGCCGGTCCGAAAGGCGGAGACCGCAATCTTTTTTACTCAAGCGTCGGAATGGCCAAAATCAAACTTCTGCGGGTGATGATGCCGACCAGTTTGCCGGAGTCATCCAAAATCGGAATGAGACCGATGTTTTTGTTCACCATGAAGTCGACAATATCTTCCGCTGACGAAGACGGGTTGGCCGTTATCGGGTTGCGGGACATAACGTCGGCGACAAGCAGATTTTTGATCTGGTTTTCTTGATAGTTGTCAGGAACGTGATCCTTGAATTCCTGAAGCGCGACGGCGACATCTCTTTCGGAAATAACGCCGACCAATTTACCGTCTTCCATCACCGGAATGCGGCCAATGTTGTTTTCAAGCATGAGGTGCCGGGCGTGAACGAGACGCTCACTGGAGTTAATTGTGATGATGGTTGTTTGGAACATCACCTCTTTGACCTGCCGGCCGGTAAAATCATACGCGCCGATGAGCTCATTGGGCGTGATCCAGCCCAGGACATCCTTTTCATTTTCGGAAACAAAAAGAACGCCGCCCTTTTCTTTCAGTATTTTAGCGGCAACGGCAAATTTTGTGGCGGGCTTGACGAAGGTAAAGTTTTTCGTAACAGCCGTCACCACGGGGAGAGAAGAAGCGGGCTTTGTCCTTTTTTTCGTTCCAAGCTCCTTCGCAAGATTTCTCATTGTCAAAATGCCTGTCACCTCACCGCCGTGGGTAACGAGCAGACGCCGGGTATTTTTCTTTTCCATTATACTGAGAGCGTTTGAAATTTTCGCCGATTTATCAATTGTCGGCGGAGTGACCATGATATCTTTAACCTGCATTTGTTTTCACCTTTTGGGATTCATTGACTTTTAGGTCAGCCTTTTTTTTAAGACAATAAATTTTGAAACCGCACTTTCCGTTTTGGGCGGTAAATGAACCGCGGATGAACGGAGTATGCGTTTCAAATCATAAATTTAACATAATTTAAGTGAGTGTTCCAAAAACCGATGACGGGCTTAAAGCCGGTCTGCGCCGCTTTAAGCCGGGCCTCGTCAAAATCCTGATTCCTTTTTGGATTTATTCGTGGATTCATTCGTTGGATTCAATCTTTGGATTCATTCTTTGGATTCAATCTTTGGATTCGGTCTTTGGAACTTGGATTTTTTTTGAAACCCGATATATTTCTTGTTCTTTACTCCGGAGTGTCGCGGCTCTCCGCGATTTTTTTGACGATGTCGTCCTTTGAAATCATACCGACAATCTTGCCGTTCTTTGTGACCGGAAGCGAAACAACGTTGTTGCTGATAATCTTCTTGGCGGCGCTTGCGATAGATTCGCTGACATCGGTAACAATAATGTTCGTCATCACATCCTCGGCAATGAACGGAACATCAATTGCGAATCGGGAAGCTTTGGAAGAAGATTTCTTGTTTCCCCGAATGTTTCTTTTGCCGCCGCTGTCAATCAAATCGTTGGCCGACAGGTCTTTGACAGAGACGATCCCGACCGCTTTTTCGTTGTTGTCCATGACAACGACTTTTTGAACGCCGTTTTTCTCCATTTCATCTATAATGTGATTCAGCGTGTGACCGGTGTAAACCGCCACCACCGTTTTAGACATGGCGTCGCCGACGAGGCTTTCCGCGCCGCTCTCTGACGCGTACCGGATTAAGTCTGTTTTCGAAACGATTCCCTGAACTTCTTTGTCATAGATCGGAATGTGGTCAATTTTCTGTTCGGCCATCAGCTTGGCCGCTTCGGAAACCGGCGCATTCGGCGATAAAGTGACAATGTTTTCCGTCATGACTGATTTAACCGGAATTTGGTCGATGGGTCTTCGTTTCCAAGCTGCTTCATCTTCAAAAAGCTTCATTTTCAGATCGGATTTGGTGAATATACCCAAAATAACCGGACTGTCGGCAATCAAAATGGAGCCGACCTTATATTTCATCATGAGATTACGCACATGTGCAACCGTGTCATCCGGCTTTGCAATATAAACGGGCGAACTCATGATATTTTTTACTTTCATGGAATTTCCTCCTATACGACTTAATGTCTCGTTTTCGGAAAATTAATACATTATTGACCGATACAATATTGGCTGACGCATTTTCTTTATAATGCCCGCTCAAATTCCCGGCTTTTCCGTTTTTGTTGTTTGTTTATTGATTTAATGTTGTCATCTCATATGCTCATCTTTTTAAAACTTAGGCCGGCAAAACCCGCCGATTTTTTGTTTAACAAACGGCAGGATACCCTCACCCTGTATTTAAAAACAGCAGAAATGATTATACTCCGGATCTGATTTCTCAGGCATAATACAAATCACTTCCACAACCGCGTTTTAATAAATACGGCAACCGTAATTTCTGCACGGCTTGTCGTTTAAACGCATGTATGCAAAAGTCAGAAATGAAATCGAACAAAAATGCTCTGAAATTTGGATTTGTTGTCATTTGTTTCCCCAAATTTTAACTTTCCGGATAAGTTAAAAAGGGCTTTTTTAGGTTATATAAGTTGTGCCAAATAATAAAAATGAATAAATAATTCCAAAAAAATAACATTGGTTAATTAATAATGTTTATCTTTTGGAAAATATTTGAACCCCTTGGCTTCCATTGGAACTTTGAAAAAATGAGCTCTTATGATACTGTTTTAAACATTTTGTTTCAGGTGTTTGTTTGAATGTCGGCTTGAAAAATTTCTTGATTCCTAACAATAACGGCCATCCTGAAAAAATGAAATTCTGAATTCACTTCCGAATTCACTTCCGAATTCACTTCCGAATTCACTTCCGAATTCACTTCCGAATTCACTTCCGAATTCACTTCCGAATTCACTTCCGAATTCACTTCCGAATTTACTTCCGAATTCGCTTTTGAATTTACTTCCGAATCTTTTTCATAGCTGCAAGCGCCGCTTGGGCGTCTTCGTCCCCTTGTTCCGCTGACATCTGATACCACTTCACGGCCTCGGATTCATTTTTAACAACACCTCTGCCTTCGGCGTACATCTTCGCAAGATTATATTGAGCGACCGCGTCCCCTTGCTCCGCTGACAATTGATACCACTTCGCGGCCTCAGCATAATCCTGTGCCGCGCCGCGACCCTCTTCATACATATACGCAAAATGGAATTGAGCAACCGCGTCTCCTTGTTCCGCCGCCAATTTGTACAACTTTACGGTCTCGGCATAATCCTGTTCTACGCCTCGGCCCTCTTCATACATATACGCAAGATTGCATTGGGCAACCGCGTCCCCTTGCTCCGCCGCCTATGCATACCACTTCGCGGCTTCGGCATCATTTTGATCGACGCCCCGGCCCTTGTCATACATCAGCCCGAGGTTGTTTTGGGCATCCACATCCCCTTGTTCCGCCGCTTGTGTAAACAACTTCGCAGCTTCGGCATAATTTTGGGCGACACCTCGGCCTTTGTAGTACATCAATCCGAGACGGGTTTGAGCATCCGCACTCCCCTGTTCTGCCGCTTGCGCATACCACTTCACGGCTTTAACGTCATTTCGGGCCACACCCCGGCCGGTTTCGTACAACCGTCCAAGGTTATTTTGGGCAACCGCGTCCCCCTGTTCCGCCGCTTGTTCGTACCACAACACGGCTCTGACATCATCACAATCGACGCCCAAGCCTTCTTCGTACATCCATCCGAGATAGGTTTGAGCATCCGCATATCCCTGGCCCGCCGCTTGCGCGTACCACTTCACCGCCTCATAGCCGCTTTGGGCAACGCCCCAACCGTTTTCATACATCGCGCCAAGACTGAATTGGGCTTTCGCACTCCCCTGTTCCGCCGCTTGCGTGTACCACTTCACGGCTTCAGTATCATTCTGAGCGACACCGCAGCCGTTGGCGTACATCTCCGCGAGATTATATTGATCAATCGCGTCTCCCTGTTCCGCTGCCTCGCGGAACCACTTCACAGCCTCCGCGTTGTCCTGAGCGACGCCCCGGCCTCTGAAATACATCCACCCGAGGTCATGTTGGGCATTCGCATATCCTTGTTCCGCTGCCTGCGCGTACAGCTTCACGGCCTCAGCGTCATCCTGAGTGACGCCCCTGCCTTTTTCATACATCCGGCCGAGATTATGCTGAGCCGCCGCAAATCCCTGCTCCGCCGCCTGTGCGTACCGCTTTGCAGCCTCGGCGTCATCCTGAGCGGTACCGCAACCGGTCTCATGCATCGCGCCAAGAATATTTTGAGCAAGCGCGTATCCTTGTTCCGCCGCTTGCGTGTACAGCTTTACGGCCTCAGCGTCATTCCGAGTGACACCGCGGCCGCCGGCGTACATCCTTCCGAGATTATATTGGGCAGCCGCGACTCCCTGTTCCGCTGCCTGCACATACCACTTCACAGCTTCGGAATCGTCTCGGATGACGCCCAAGCCGCCGGCGTACATGAGCCCGAGATTATTTTGGGCAGACACGACGCCTTGCTCTGCCGCCTTGTGAAACCACTCTGCGGCTTTGATATAATTTTGCGAAGCGTCCCGGCCTTTTTCATACATCACCACGCCAAGATTATGCCGGGCAAGCGCATGCCCCTGTTCCGCCGCCAGCGTGTACAGCCTCACAGCCTCAGCGTCGTCCTTTGCGACACCCCGGCCTTCGTCATACATCACGCCAAGACTGAATTGGGCTTCCGAGTGTCCCTGTTCCGCCGCAAGAAGATACCATTTCGCAGCCTCCTCATAATTTTCGGGTATGCCGTTGCCCTCGTAAAGATAGCCCAGATTGCATTGGGCAATGAGGTCCCCCCGCTCCGCCGCAAGCCTCATCCATTTGGCCGATTCCTCGTAGTCCTGAGGGATGCCGTCCATGCCTTCTTGGTACAAAAAACCGAGACTCCTTTGAGTGAAAACATTTCCGTGCTCCGCTCCGAGTTTCATCCACTTGACCGTTTCTTCTCCCGCGCTGAATGCGCCCGAAATGTTGATACAAAGACCCGCTTCAGCCGCTTGCCTGAACCACTTGGCTGTTTCTTCATCGTCCTGCAGCCTGTCCATTCCCATATCTTGCAGCAGGATGTCAATACAAAATTGAGCAAAATCGTCCTGTTCCGCTGAACGCCTGAACCACTTGGCCGCCTCTTTGTGGTTTTGGGGGACGCCCCTGCCTTCCTGATACATCACGCCGATTTCGTATTGGGCTTTGGCATCTCCGCTCTCCGCTTGAGACAGATGTTTTCGGACTTCTTTCGGCAGGTGAGCTCTGTTTTCATCAGAGTTTTTGTTGTTGTTTTTTTCGGATTTGAAAATCGCCATGTTCAGATCACCATATTCAGATCACCATGTAAAAAGGCGCTATGTAAAAAAAGAGAGGGATAAAATGCAATCAATTTAAAAAAATCAATTTAAAAATTCGGACAGTGTGTCCGAATCTTTGAATCAATTTAAACCAATTAAAGAAGAGCGATTCTTGTTTTATTTCCGGCGCTCAGTTCAATCTCTTCATTCATGCCGAACTTTGAGAAAGCGTCACTGATACGGATGGTCATCCCGATTTGAATGTCGTTGACCAAACCGGCGTGTTCGCCCCAGAGACTGACGCGGATTGTGCCCGTATCGTCCTCAAGTTCAATGTTTGAAACAGAGCTCTGCGTTCCGTCATCTCTTTCAAACTCGCGGAGATCACCGATTTCAAGAACGCGGCCCTGAACGGAATAGGCTCTGCCCGGCAGGATATCGTTGATCTTGTCAAGCTTTTCCTGATACAGAATTTCTTTATTGGAAGCGACAACGTTTCCGCGGGAGCCGACGTTGAGCTCAACCGTTTGGCTGAAGTTGTTCATGCGCGAATAGGCGTTGAGAATATCAACAGATTCGCCGAAGTCGAATTCATCCAAATAAACGGTTTTGTCGTCCCAAAGGCTGACGCGGATTTTGCCGGTCGGGTCACCGATCGTAAACGTTCCGATCGTTCCTTCCGTTCCGTCTTTTCGGCTGAAGGCCCGGACATCGGAAATATCCAAAATAACGCCGGATATGTTAACGCCGTTCATGCCGTCGGCCACTTCACTGATTGAGATAAATTTCTGTTCGTACTCGACGGCGGCATCCAAAACCTCCACAACACCGGAGTTGCCGAGTGAAATTTCAACTTTTTGTGAAAAGTTGTTCAACTTAGAATAAGCGTTTTGAATTTTAACGGACTCGCCGATGTTTAACTCTTCCGCCAGCCGGGATTTGTCGTCCCACATACTGACGCGGATCGTTCCGGTAGAGTCACCGATCGTCATGTTGGAAACACGTCCTTCACCACCGTCTTTTTTGGTAAAGGTTTTCACCTGTCCCAAATCCAAAACTTTGCCGAGGACCGTAATGTCGTTCATGCCGTCTTTGATATCTCCGACCATACGCATCGGCACTTCATAATCGACTTCTTCCGCGCACAGCGCAAAAGCGCCGTTGTTGCCGACATGGACTTCGGCGCCGTTGAGTCCTCTCTTCGTATAACCTGAAACGGTGACGTTTGCGCCGGCTTTAATCTCACCGTTTTCAACGGCATCGACTTTGGAATCCCAAACGGAAACACGGATTTTACCGGTCGCGTCGCCGACCATTGCGCTGACAACGCGTCCGATAGTACCGTCTGCTCTGTTAAACTCCCGCGGTTCATAGACCGACAGAACTTTTGCATTAAACGTAATATTGCCGCTGTTTTCGTCAATCGATCCGATAACAACGCTTTCTCTCTCGGTGCTTGAGACGCCGAGGTCGCTCAAAACGAGACGGGCACACATTTCATCATCGCAAAGGCCGCCCAAAGCTTCCTTTCTCTCTTCGACTTTCGCAAGAAAATCTTCATAGCTGATGAGACTGCTGACTTTTTCATAGATTTCTTTTAATTCTGTCATTCTTTTACCTTCTTTGAATTATTAGATTACCCGATAATCAATAAGCACGGACAGTTCAATCGCCTGATAAATCAGAGTGTCAAAAAATCGAAGCGGTTTGGGTACACGGACAAAGTTGATTTGAAAACAATTGAGATGTAAGAATTGCTGAGATATGGGTACACTGGATTAAGATATTAAATAAAACTGCAAGAATGAATACTTCAATCTTCTATTTCTACTTTACCATTCATTTGGCCCCAATAGAAAAAATTAAAAAACGGTTGCCTCATGCAGATATTTTGATGAAACCTTAATGAAATACTTGATGAAATCTTGAAAAAACCTTGATGAAATCTTGAAAAAACATTGATTAAACCTTGATGAAACAATGCGTGACTGCAAAAATAATCTGCCGTTCCGTAAAACAAAACCTTGCTCCCATTCATTGAAATCCACTCTCGGCTCCTCCTTTGCTCTCACTTTAAAAAATAATATCTCATTTATAAAATAAAATTTTGGAAAAAGAAGACGGGGTACCGAAGGTACCCCCATGCCCCGACGGGGTGCCGAAGGCACCCCCACAAACGCTGGCGGACTCCCCCCGGAGTGAAAAATTGTGACCGTAGCCGAAGGCGAAGGGAGCAATTTTTATTTATACGAATAGAAACATTATAAAATTCATGATTCGAAAGTGCGAAGAGCATGGGTGTTTCAGAGGTGAGACCTGTCCCGAATGCGATCAAGAGGGTCAGTTCATTCTGGACGACGAAAGGGAGGACAAGCTGGGGCGCTTTGTATCGGGCGCTTTAAGGCATTTCCCCGAAAAGCTCGGGCTTTCGATGTATGAAGACGGGTGGGTCAGCATTAATGCATTAACGGCATCGGTGACCCGCAAATACAAATGGCCGAAAAAATATCACGTTTATGCGCTTGTCGAATCGGATGAAAAGGGCAGGTATGAGATTTCCGGCGGCAAAATCCGCGCCGTTTACGGTCACTCCGTTGGCGTTGTCTTGGATTATCCGCTTTATGACGGCGAATTCGCCTACTACGGCGTGAGTCCGGAAGAAGTGGACATCCTTTTAGACGAAGGCATTCAGCCGGTGAAACAAAAATATCTTCATATGAGTACCACCCTTGAAAAAGCCATTGAAGTCGCCATGATCCACACGGAAAACCCGTCCATTTTTAAAATTGACGTTGCGGCCGCGATCGATGACGGTTTAAATATTATGGTTGCTAACGACGATATTCTGCTGACCGATGAAATTCCGGCGGATTATATCGTGGAAATTTATGAATAAATTTCTCTTTTTTCAATACGGTCTTGTGGGTCCGACTCCTATATCGATGAGGTGGCCGACCCCTATGAAATTCTCGTTGAGAAAATCATTGTCGCCGCCAAGCTTGAAACAACCATGAAAAGACTCCTCGATGACGTTGAGAAAAACAACCACCGTGTCAAAGCTTTGGAATTCAAAGTCATCCCCGAGTTTGAGGAACAGGTTATTGCCTTGCTTCTGGGCAAATAACTTTAAACAGTATCATAAAGTATGGTTACCAAAGGATTTAAAATAAAATTCAGGTCATGATTTAAACATCAAGCTATATGTTTTTATCATGACTTTTAATTTTTATGAGATGGTACTATCAACCAAACCACAACGAAACAAAAAAAGTTTCCGATCATTCCTTTGATAGAATGCTTCATATTAGCATTTCCATTATTGTTGCTGGTGTGGTTATCAAGATTGAATGATTTTTTTAATCCGTTTTTAGTATGTATCCTTTTAATTCCAGCTTTTAATATTATTTCATATATCATTTTAAATAAAAAATTCAATTTTAATGCAGATGTTTTTCTATACGGTATCGGCTTCACATCAAATTGTATTAGCCTATTGTTTTTTACTTTAATCATATATTTTATTGCTTTCAGCCCGTATCATCTCACTGAAATTATGGGTCTATACACATTATATATGTGGATTTTTTATATTATCCCTGCTGTTTTGTTTTTTTATTCTTATGCGATACTATCTAAAAATAATGAAGTGAATAATAAAATCGCTTTGTATCTAATACTCACAGCTGTTATTGCTTTTGCATTTGAAATAATATTTGAAATCAAAAAAGATTTTAATATTTTTAGTCTTACTCCTTTCGCGTGTTTTTTACTCATTTTCTTTGGGTCATATATGGGCTATTGTGTCGCTGATTATGCCCTTCATAGAAAGATTCAACTTAGTTTTCGAAAGTTTGCTTGGGTCCCGTTTTTAATGAACATTATAATGGCTTTTATAAGTATTAGCATCATCCTCATCATTGGTTTTGGAAACACTTTTCAAATCGATCCGGTTTCGTTTATGATTGCCAATTTGCTCATGAGTTTTTTCGGTGTTATATTTTACTATATTTTTTGGTGTTGGTTTCACTCTTAATTAAGTTAATAAATCATGTCCATTTATTTTTTTTAAGGTGATGTGTGGTTGATAAAAAGATAATTCCTTGGATAGAAGGGGTTGTTTTATCATTTCCATTTCTATTTTCAACAATATTGTCAATACCGGCAATATACATTATATTTCATCAAGATCTCAATTTTATCTCTCTTCTACTACTAATTGCTTCACCAATCATTATTGTCTGCATTATCATTATAATAAATTTCATTTTGTATCTGTTTTTAAAGACTCTAGTTCATTTAGAAACAAATATTCTTCCATATGGTATTGGCTTCACATTCCTTTTCCGACTGCTTCTCCCGATGTATCCATTTCAAATAAATTCGAGTTTTGTGCCTAACACTCCGTATGCGACTTATGCGGGAGGAGTTTTGTGGCTAATTTCATTCGTTTTATTGTTTTATTCCTATGCAGTCTTAATCAAAAATGGCCAAAAAAGAGTCAATAAGATTACTTGGTATTTTACAACTGTAACTCTTATTTTTTTCACATTTACGATAATCATGACTTCTGAATCCATTATTAAAGCCATTTCTTTTCCGGCATTTTTTTTCGTGTTCCCCATTGGATTATTTTTGATTATTTTGGGCATTTCTGCCATTTACTATGTAATTTATAGGAGAAGTCTCCTCAGTCCTCGACAATTGGTATGGATATAGGTTTTAATCGCGTTCTGCTTTATCCCACTGTATTTGATATTTTCCGGATTCCTTCAAATTATGTAATTTAATTCTTGGGTCAATTGTTTATTATTATCGTTGTTTATTCTCCATAGAAAGATTCAGATATAGATTTTGATTTATGTTTTACTCGTATTATGAATTTTTAACTTCGGGCGTTTTTTACGGTTCAAACAAATGGCTTTCCTCCTAATTTATTTAACCATTTTTAATCGGTTCCGGATTTTACCACAAGCCTTATTATATGAAAACATTGTTTGTTAAGTGTTTGTTTTTCAGACGCTTTGGAATCAACGGTCGTTGATAATGTGCGTTTTATAAAAACAAATAATAAAGACATGATTATAATAGAATGTAAATGAGGTAAGCGAACCGTTATGGGTGCCGCGGCCGAATTAATTTTATATAAAATGTTATTTTAAATCAATTGTGTGGGACGGCTGTCCGCCGGTCCGCCGTGAATCACCTTAAGCCGTTTATGTTTCATTCCGATATGACATAACATGAGACTTACGGCATAATTAATTCAATAATTAATTCAACATAAATAATTCATAAATAATTCCAATAAATTATCAAAAATCAATCAACTCGAAAAGAGCAGATTCAACCGTAATTTAAGTAAACCAACCCAAAATCAATACGATACCGAAATCTGATCATAAGATTTCAAATATTGAAAAATCATAATATCGGCAAACATCAGCATTGCTGAGGGAATTCAAAAGAATTCAAAGACGTAAAAGCCGACATCAGCGCTTGAAGGAAAAGAACCGGCGGATTTGCCGGATTCAAAAAAAGCGTGAAACAGAAAACATCATCGATTACAATCATCACTGTACAATCCACTGTACAATTGACCGAAAAAAACACCGATATGCCGGTAAACAAAATGTGCCGGCCGCAATTAACAGAAAACAAATTCGCATAACAAACGAATGACAGTTCCCGATTTAACGAACTGCAATTTAATCATCTCAATGTACCAACCAATCTTTTGCCTCAGCGCAAAAGCAGAAAACCGCTCTTTGTTGATAACAATTGACTGTTTCAAATTCAATGTCAATTCAACAAGAAACTTAACCATTCAATCTCAATATTATCTCTAAGTTTATTCCCGTCTGTGTTCCGATCGAGCCTGACAAAAATAAACAACACTTCCGAGCCGATAGCGCCGGACAAATGATTGATGCAGAAGATTCCGGTTGTGTGCGTCCTGCAATTTGTATTCGCGGCGGCAAGAAGTTTTTCCCGCGTAAAACGGTCTTCGGAATTAGTATCCCGTTTTTTGTTTCTGATTCGGAGAAATATGTATTTTGATTTTTTTTGCCTAAAAACGCTGTCATGAGGAGGTTACGTTATAACGGCTTTCATAAACCCTCATAACGAATTTCACAATGACTCCCATGATGACCTCACAACGAATTTCATAATGATGCCCACAGCGGTTTTCATAATGACTCTCAAATGACTCCGAGACCTCCGATATGAATAATATTATCGATTTTTCAACCATTATCGGATTTTTATAAAGGAGATTTGGATTCTGATTTACTTTGTTTTGCGCCTGTACCCGTCTGTGTATTTTTTCGAGTTTTTGGATCCCCGGCAAGTAAACCCCTGCAAGGAGACAAATATTATGCAAAATGAAGATACGACAAAATATATCATCCGTACGAAAATCAGCGCGGATGGCGTCATTGAACGCCCGGATATCGTTGGCGCCATTTTCGGCCAAACGGAAGGGCTTCTCGGAAACGATTTAGATTTACGCGAACTTCAAAAAACAGGCCGGGTCGGCCGCATTGAAGTCATGGTCACCACTAAGAACGGCAAAACGCGCGGAAACATTTTCATCCCGTCCAGTTTAGACAAAGTAAAAACGTCCGTTTTGGCCGCATCCCTGGAAACCATCGACCGCGTCGGCCCGTGCGTCGCGACGATCGAAGTGACAAAAATTGAAGACGTCCGCGCCTCCAAACGTGTCAACATCGTTGAACGCGCCAAAGACATTTACAAAACCATGTTTGACGACGACCTTATGGAAGCTCAGGAAATCACGGACGTCATTCGCGAATCCGTTCGCGTCGAAGACATTACGGCTTACGGCAAAAATAAATTGCCGGCCGGTCCCGAACACAACTCCGATGAAATTATCGTCGTTGAAGGACGGGCCGATATTCTGACACTTCTCAAATACGGTATCAAAAACACAATCAGTGTCGGCGGCACAAGCGTTCCGCCGGAAGTCGTTGAACTGCTGAAAGGCAAAAAGGTGACTGTTTTCACTGACGGTGACCGCGGCGGTGAATTGATTATCCGCGAATTGATGCAAGTTTCCAATGTCGATTACATTGCCCGCCCGCCGGACGGAAAGGCCGTTGAAGACCTTGTTCAGAAAGAAATTATCTTAGCGCTCCGCCGCAAGATGACGAAAGACCAATATATCGAAAAGTGCGGTATCATTTTGCCGGCTTCAAAGCGGCCCAAAAAGGCAATAGATTTCGAAAAGGTCAGCGCCGCAAACAAACTGCTGGAAAAGAAAACGCCGAAAAGAGTGACGAAATTCAGACAGGCCGCTCTTCTTTCAGGAAGCGCCGGAAAATCTGACGACGAAGAGGAGGAAGAAGCCCCGCGCGTCAGAAGAGTCCGTACCGAAAAACTGAGCGAAAGAACCGATAAGCTTGAAAAGATGGCGGAAAAAGCGGAGCACAGTGAAAAAGTCGTCTTTGAAAAACGTTTCACCGGACAGATTCACCAAAAAACAGACAAACAAAAAACTGAAAAGCCGGATGAAAAGTCAGACGAAAGGTTAGACGACATGATTGCCGTCAAATATGTGGAATTTGACGCGGACGAGCCGGAACCGGAAATTGCGGATAAAAAGAAACAGATACGATATGCGGCACCCGTGGCGGAACCGGAAAGCGTGTATATAAAAAGACCGGTTCGCGGCGAATCCCGAAAAACCGGAAAGGACGAAGAAGCCGAAAAAGAATCGAAACCTTCTGTTCCCGCACCGTTTGACAAAGAAATGAAAAATTTGACCGGCACGCTGATGTCGCGGATTTTGGATGAAAATAATGCCGTCCTTCGTGAAATACCCGTCAGAGATTTGGCAAACACACTTAAAGACGGCGTCCGGGGCGCAAAATCCGTTGTTTTTGACGGTGTGATAACCCAGCGTATTATTGACATCGCCGCCGAACAAGGAATCGAGAACCTGACCGGTTTAAAAATCGGAAACGTTGTTAAGATGCCGGCGGAAATGAAAGTCTCCGCTGTTCAAAATTAACTTTTTAAAAAGTTTTAAAAATTAAAAAGCAAGCAACTGCTGTGTTTACAGCAGTTGGCGAATTTTTTTGACGGTTTTTTTTGACGGATTTTTATTTGAAAGTTTTTTATTTGAAAGTTTTTTTTCAAAAACGATGATTAAATATAAGGCGGATACTGTTTTTGTTTGGGTTTTTCCGATTTAAATCGCTGTTCATACCACATTCTCGATGTTTCCGGATCGATGGGGACTTTCTGTCCGACCTGTCCGGCTGTGCCGGTCGTTTTAGCCGGTCCCGCTTCCCCGGCCGCGCCGGTCTCACGGCGAATGAACTCCTCGGCAACCGACTTACTCTCAGCCTTTGATTGCTCATCTGCCGCTTTGTTTTCAAGGATCAGTGAAGACGGGTCTTTGGAAAGATTTTGTTGTTTGGCGGTATCGGAAGGAACATTCGAAACAGACTTTGGAACAGACTTGAGAACAGGCTTCGAAAAGGACTTCGGAGCAGACTTTTCCTCACCGATTTCTTCAAAAACAATCTTTTGATTGGCTTTTCGAACATTCTCGGGTATCGGCCGGCCGGCGCCGGTTTTTTCTCTTTCTTTAACAGGGCTGTCTGTTGTTTTTACTTCTTCATATCGGAATTGAGAAAGTTCCGCATTTGGAGCGGGAGAAGATGCCGTTTCTTTTTGAGAGGATTTCGAAAAACCACCGGATTCCGCTGCCGGTTGGCTTTTACTTCTGCGCTCTGCGGCGGCGCCGGTTTGCCCGCTTCGGGCAAGACGCGAATCAAACTTCGGCCATGGTTTTGATTTGAATCGGGACTCAGGTTCCTGTTTATTTGTTTCCTGCCCGGGCGTTCCGGATCCAGCCGTTTCGGATCCGGTACTCTGAGATTCGGCGCTTTCGGCGCTTTCAAACTCCGGTTTTAATGCGGCCGTGTCCGTTGCTTCTGTTGCTTTTGATTTCCTGCCGGCGCTCGCCTCTGATTCTCTTTTGCCGGATTCGGATTTGTCGGAATCGTCGTCAATTAAAACAACACCGAAAGGTGTTTCAACAGTTTTCTGTGCCCCGGCCGGGCGGTGCGATACGGGGGCCTGCGGCTCGGAAGATGATAAAATTTCAACATCCGGCGTTTCGTCCGCCGGAACGACTGAATTGTTTGCCGGTTGATGCTCTTTTCTGCTCTTTTTTTCCAGTTGAAATCGTGGGGTTGTCGATGAATCTGAACGTTTGTTGCCGGTAATGTCTTTTTCGGTTTCAGATGCGGGATCAGCACTGTTAATCGTATCGATTTCAATGATTTCGGCGGCCTTTTGGTCTCCCGAATCCGAATTGCCGGCAGTTTCGGTGCTGTTCGCTTCTCCTTCCTTATCCGCGTCCTCTTTCCTGCCTGCGTCCTCTTCCCTGCCTGCACCCTCTTCTGTGCCTGCGTCCTCTTCCTTGCCTGCGTCCTCTTCTGTGCCTGCCTCCTCTTCTGTGCCTGCCTCCTCTTCCCTGCCTGCCTCTTCTTTCCTGTCCGTGTCCTCTTCCCTGTCTGCCTCATCTTCCATTATGTTGCCAATGTTTTCTATCTCCCCTGCCGGTTTTTTCCCAGGTGCGCCCATTGCCGCAATATAAGCTCTGACGGTCACTTTTGTGACGGCGCCGATTTTTTGAATGTCCGCTTTTCCGATAACTTCCAGCCTTTTGCCGTCGACATAACCGACCGCGCTGCCTTCCATAATTGTAATTGTGCCGCCGCTTTTAATTGATTTAACAACCGTGTTTTGAAAAACGGAAACGTCGCCTGTCGCTGTAACGTTTCCGACAATTTTGGAGCGGGGACCGATGATGACGTTGTCGGCTTCCACATTTCCTTCCGCAATGTTGCCTTTGCCGAATTGAATATTGCCGTTGATTTTGACATTTTTCCAGAAATGGGTACCTGAGCCGACGATGACGTTGCCGTTGATGACAACATTTTCATCAAAAAAAGAATTTTTGGGAATGACGTAAGTATTAGATGGCGTGTGAAGACGGATATTTTTGGAAGAAATCATACCATTATAAATCACTTACAATTATTTAAACAATTTGCGGCCTGCGTCTTCGGCTCCTGTCGCGGATTCTTTCTTTTTTAATCAGAGGTGCCGGCGTTTACGGGGAGGCTTTCGGCGCCCGCCTGTTTTTACTTGAGGCTGATGCGTTTTTGTGAATACGGCGGAGCTTTTATTCACCATACATTTATTTATTTACGATGCATTTTAGAAATAAAATGAAATTCCGGAAACGGAAGAAACAAAAAAATAATTGATATTAAAATTGGCATTAAAATTGACATTAAAATTGACATTAAAAGGAGATAAACCATGGAAGAAAAGCATTGTCAGAGCTGCGGTATGCCGATGGGCGCAACCGACGAAATGTACGGAACGAACGCGGACGGGAAAAAAAGTACGGATTACTGCAGCTACTGTTTTGAAAACGGCGCGTTTACAAGTGATTGCACAATGGAAGAAATGATTGAGATTTGTATTTCCTTTATGCCCGCGGCTGAATACGGAATGAGTGAGGATGAAGCCCGAAAAATGATGCGTGAATTTTTCCCGATGCTTAAACGATGGAAAACGGCATAAAGAGATAAATTCACCCTTGATGAAGGAAGATTGTTATTCTTCCAAATTTTTAGACAAATCGACATACCAAAGAGCATTCTTGATAGTCGCCTGAACCTCTTCTTCAGTGACTTCACGGACAATTTTGCCGGGAACGCCGAGGACCATGCTTCTCGGCGGAATGATTTTTCCGACCGGAATCAGGGCGTTGGCGCCGATAATGCTTCCTTCGCCAATGACGGCGTCGTCCAAAATCGTGGAGTGCATACCGATCATCACGTTGTCCTCAATGATCGGGCCGTGAACAACGGCGCTGTGTCCGATCGTGACGTTTTTACCGATGATCATCGTTTGACGAAGATTGCCGTGAAGAACACAATTGTCCTGAACATTGCTGTTTTCACCGATTTTTATCGGCCCGGCATCGGCCCGGATGACGGCGCCATACCAAACGCTTGTGTTTTCACCAAATTCAACGTTGCCGATGACGGTTGCATTTTTTGCTTTTCTGACCATAATTTAAACCTCAATTATTGATTTTGACTCAGCTCAATCTGATACTTAGTATTTGATATTGGTATTTGATATTGTATTCAGAACCGGCGCTCAAAGGAGAGTGAAAATGCCGGAAATAACCGTTTTCACGAGTTCGATAAAATCGATTCCGGAAATTCTGAAAACCAAATAGGCGCCGACAAACGTTCCGATCATGCTGCCGACATTGGCAAGCGCGGCGACATAAATGACTTTGAAAAATGAATTCCGGTTCAATTCTTTGAACGTTTCGATATTCATCATATCCTTCATGTCTTTTGTTGTCGGTTTTCGGCTTCCGGCCTCGGCAAGCCCGGCAAACCAGCCGGCCGCCAAAAAGGGATTGAACGATGTAAACCAGGCAAGCAGGAACGCGACAAGAGCGGACCGCAATTTGCCGCCGGCAAGAATAACGCCGGCCGCGCTTAAAACGCCGTTGATCAAAAACCACACCGCAAAGGCCAAAATGAGAACATCTGTCGTCATTTCGGGGTATGTGATAATGGAATAAACGATATAAGCAAAGGACAGGAAAACCAACGCAATGATTGCCCAGCTGATGAGCTTTAAAATACTGATTCTCTTTTTGGGAATCACATTCAACTCTTTCAAATCCGGGATTTTGGACGGATTCTGAAGGTAATCCATGACGCCTTGGCGGTGACCGGCGCCGATGACAACGACAATCTTTTTGCCGGGGCCCGCCAGCTGCACCGTCTTGAGAATGCTGCCGGCCAGATAAGCATCGCGCTCGTCAATCAAAACAGATGCGGCGGTCGGTGCGAACTTGCGGAATTCTTCGATCATCGCGGTAACGACATCCTGATTGGTCATGTTGTTGATGTCGATTTCCTGGTCCATCTCCCCTCCGAAAATCATTCCTTTGACGATATTGTAAACCATTTTCAGTTTTTCCGCAAAACTCAATTTGGCAAGGAAACGTTTGAATGTGACTTGGATATCGCGGTCAATTAAGGAAAGACCCGCGCCGACTTCTTGGGCGCCTTCGATGGCCGCGAACATTTCAGAACCCGGCGGAACGCCCATTTGTTCGCCCATCTTTTTTTGGATGTAAGCCAAAAAGCTGTAAAGCAGGTAGTAAAAGGTTTGGCCGGGCTTTAATATTTCCTTGAAAGAAATCTGCTGATCTTTATTGGCATCCGGATCCGTCATTCCTTTGTAACGGTTCTGATCCAATTCAACAGCGACGATATCCGGTCTTTCCCTTTCAATGGATTCGCGCACCTCTTGAACACTTTTTTGTGAAATGTGAGCGGTGCCGATAATAATGATTTTTGACGGATTGGCAACGCCTTCGGCCTCTTCTTCCGATATGGAAATCATGTTATCCATATTATCCATGTTTTCTATCGGGACCGGCATCAAAACCGGAACCGGTACGGAATTATTAATATCAGAAACTTCGGTGTCTGATGACGAATCTGATGAATCTGATGAACCTGCGGACGGCTCTGAGGACAGATCCGTGTCTGAGTCCTGAGCTGAAGAATCGGAAGCCGAAGAGTCGGATATTGAGTAATCGGCAACAAAAATCTCCGATGAAGAATCGGAAACCGAAGAGTTGAAATCGGAAGAGTTTTGATCGGGAGTTGAGTTTTCTTCGTTTTTCATGATGAGACCCGTTGAATTAGTAATTGTAACAGTAATTATAACAGTGGTTGTAACAGTGATTGTAACAGTGATTGTAACATAAAAAGTAACATTAGCTGAAATGTAATGTAACAATTTGATTCTTATTTAAGATTTTTTCAATTTGACTTAAAAATATTCTTTTCCTATTTAAACAAGTGAGATTATTTAGAATATTTTAAAAGACGCTCTCAAATAACACATTCAAACAATACACTCAAAAACATGCTCAAAGTATAGAACTAAATCACCATATGTTATTCCGGTTAACTCATGTTGCCGGTCACTTTAATCAATTGAATGTTAGTGAAACATAATAATAATAATAGTAACATTAAATAAAAACATCTCATAAAGAGCTCTTTATTTCTTGAACCCCATTATTTCCAATGGAGAGTTTATAAAATCCCATCCCCCCATGATTTCTAATGAAGCATTTATTGAAAAGTTTCCAAAGAAAAAAAGAAAAATAAAAAATAATTTTTATTTTTGATGTTAATTCAATGTTGTTGTGTTATGACTTTTTTCATATTTAAACTTATTGAAATATGAAAAAATAATAAAAATTTTTTTAATGTTATTAAAAAAATTAAGAAATTTAAGACAATTACAGAAATTACTGCAAAATTTTTTTAGTATGAAAAAGAGCTTGAATTGAGGAACAGCACACTGAAAACGTTAATAAATTTAATCTTAAAAAAAGTTTGTCGGATCTGTTGCAGAGTTGTTTGAATTATAAAAAAACCACCTCCATCAATGATTTTTAAAGGTCGCAAAAATTTTGCAAAATATTCCAATGGAAACTATGGGGTCAGTGTAAAGTATCAATTTTGAATTTCTTGTGGAACTGACAAATTGCACAGAATCAGAATGAATCATTAAAATTCTTACAAGTCTTTACAAGTCTTTACAAGTCTTTACTTTACGGGACCGATCATCGTTAAGTTAACGTTAAGTTAAGTTTCATCAAGCAAGTTTTAAATATTAATTTCTGTTTTTCCTGTCATGGATGAAAACGGTTTATCTGAGGAAGAAGTTCTTGCAAAGCTCAGCTTTTTTTCAGACTCGGATACAAATTTTAAAAAAGTTCTCAGCTCAATGTGTACAGTTCCTCATCCAATCGCTGTCAGAGCTTATCATCAGTTCATTCATTCCAACGTCGGTGACCCGGGTCTCTTTCAGGGAACAGCCAAAATGGAAAAAGAAGTCATCGAAATTGTCGCCGGCTTTTTGAATCATCCTAATCCGGCAACCGCGTTTGGGCACTTGACGTCCGGCGGCACAGAATCCAATATTGAAGCCGTTCTTCATATGAAAAACAGGTTTGTTGCTTTTCAAGGCAATTCCGGATCGAGTGAACCGAGGAAATCAGAAGAATCAAAGGCCGAAAGACCTGAGACTGAAAGACCGGAGACCGAAAGACCGGGGACCGAAAGACCGGAGACTGAAAGACCGGAGACTGAAAGACCGGAGACAGAAAAACCGGAGACAGAAAAACCAAAGAAACCGAATCTTGTTTTACCGAAAACCGCTCACTTTTCATTTAAAAAAATTGCGAATATGTTCGGCATCGAGCTCAAAAAAGCGGAAGTGGATTCGCAATCAAGGGTTATTCCAAACTCCGCGGAATCTCAAATTGATGAGAATACAATCGGTTTGATCGGAATTGCCGGTAACACGGAATTCGGCGCGTGCGATCCGATCGACAAACTTTCGGAAATCGCTCTGAAATACCGGTTGCCGCTTCACATTGATGCCGCATTCGGCGGCTTTGTTTATCCTTTCTTAGACCCGGCCCGTTCCGGCTTTGACTCCAAATTTTCTTTTGACCTCCCGGGCGTGTCTTCCGTCTCCGCTGACCCTCACAAGATGGGTCTGTCTGTCATTCCCGCCGGCATACTTGTTTTCAGGGACAGATCCTTTTTGGATCTTTCTTTAGACAAAATCAAAGTCAAAACGCCGTACCTAACCAGCCGGTATCAATCCACTCTGACCGGAACACGTCCCGGCGCCGCCGTTGCGGCAACATATGCCGTCATGAAACATCTCGGAAGAGAGGGTTACAGGAAAAACGTCGCTTATTGCATGGATTTGACGGATCATTTCCAAAAGGAACTTGAAAGAACCGGGCTGAAACCTTATCTGAAACCCCAAATCAATATCGTCACCGTTAACATTGGTGCCGGTCCGGACAGCGGCACAGGTCCCGGCAAAGGAGCGAAAGAAATCGAAGCCGCCCGAGAGAAAACAGATAAAATCCGCTCACTGCTTCTTGAAAAATACGGCTGGAACGTTTCGGCGGCCAAAACGATTCCGGCATTGCGATTCGTTTTAATGCCCCACGTCACAAAAGAAGATATCAACGGCGTGATCTCTGATTTGAAAAAATTGCTGGATGATGATTGATTAAAATTGCACCAGCAGCAGCAATGTTCCCGCCGTTATGAGCAGTAAACCGAACCAAGACTTTATTTCCACCTTTTCTTTCAGGAAAACATAGGCAAAGACGACGGTCACCAAGACACTCAATTTATCTATCGGGACGACAACGGCGGCAAGTCCGCCTTTGAGGGCGCCGAAGAAAAAGAGCCACGACAGGCCTGTCGCCAATCCCGAAAGAATAATGAATATCCAGCTTTTCATATCAATGTTTTGGATTTCTTTTTGTTTCCCGAGATAAAAAACAATGAGCCAAGCCATAATCAAAACAACGATAGTCCGAACGGCGGTTCCCAAATTTGAGTTAACATCTTCAATACCGATTTTTCCGAGAATTGATGTCAAAGCCGCGAACAATGCCGACAAAAAAGCAAAAATCAGCCATTTTCTGTCCGGTTTCTTGCCGCATTTTTCCACGGCATCCGAAC